>WNGG01010033.1_pt1 | contig 16381 bp, 17 predicted proteins | sample 5400661 | NCBI WGS metagenome assembly WNGG01 (sample SAMN13153372, study PRJNA577476) | soil metagenome | isolation source: 100 cm soil or saprolite under Garry oak tree replicate 1 | place: USA:California | collected 2016-06-15 | reverse complement strand
CACGCGACCTTGTGACGAGGAAGAGCCTCGAGAACGCCTGCGCCGCGGTCGCCGCCACCGGGGGCTCGACCAACGCCGCGCTGCACCTGCCGGCGATCGCGCACGAGGCCGGCATCCGCTTCTCGCTCGACGATTTCGCGCGCGTGGCGAAGCGCACCCCGCTCGTCGCCGACATGAAACCGGGCGGCCGATTTCTCGCCAAGGACCTGCACGCAGCGGGTGGCGTGTACGCGGTGCTGCAAACGCTGCTCGAGCGCGATGTCCTGCATGGCGATTGCCTGACGATCTTCGGTACCACGCTCGAGCAGCAGTTAAAGGGACATCAAGGCGCCGATGGCACCGTGGTCAGAGCGAACCCGATATCTCCTTCAGGCGGGCTGGTGGTGCTCAAAGGCAATCTCGCCCCAGACGGCGCGCTCATCAAGGTGGCCGGCCTTAAGTCGCTCGTCTTCGAGGGCCGCGCGCGGGTGTTCGACTCGGAAGAGGAGTGCGCAAAGGTGGTCAAAAGCCGCGCCTACAAGGCGGGCGAGGTGCTCGTCATACGCTATGAGGGACCGAAAGGCGGGCCCGGGATGCGTGAGATGCTCGGCGTCACGGCGCTGATTTACGGGCAGGGCATGGGCGAGAAAGTCGCGCTCCTCACCGACGGGCGTTTCTCGGGCGCGACCCGCGGCATGATGATCGGCTACGTCTCGCCCGAGGCGGCCGGCGGCGGCCCGCTCGCGTTGGTGCGCAACGGCGATGCGATTCTTATCGATGCGTCTGCCGCGACGCTGACCCTGAAAATTTCGAAAGCGGAAATGATGAGAAGGCAAAAAGCGTGGAAGGCGCCCCGGCGCGCCGCGCTTTCCGGCGCTCTGGAGAAATATGCCGCGCTGGTCGGACCGGCACATCTCGGCGCCGTGACCCATAGTGGCCCGAAAAGGAGATGAGCGGATCACATGAGCCTCGACCTCGAACGCCGCATGCAAAAGCTCGGCGTGCGCTCCGCGGCCGAGCTTTTCCGCCTCTACCTGGCCGCCTGACTTACTTCATCATGCTTGGCAGGAAGGTCGAGATGATGGGGAAGGCGACAAGAATGGCGAGCCTGATGCAGTCGACAAAGACGAAGGGCATCACGCCGCGGAAGATGGTGCGCGTCGGCACCTGCGGCAGCAGCGTGTTGAGGACGAAGAGGTTCATGCCGACCGGCGGGCTGATCAGGCCGATCTCGACCACCACCACGATGAGGATGCCGAACCAGACCGGGTCGAGCCCCATGTGCACGATGAGCGGGAAGAACAACGGCACCGTGAGCAGAATCATGGAGAGTTCTTCCATCGCGGTGCCCAGGATGACGTAGATCACCATGATGGCGGCGACCACCATGATGGGATGGACCTCGAAGCTCGAGACAAAGCTCTTCAGGTCGGCGGGCATGCTGGTGATGTTCACGAACTCCGCGAACATCAGCGCGCCGATCAGGATCATGAACAGCATGGAGGTGGTGCGCGCGCTTTCGAGCAGCGCTTCGTAGAGCTCGCGCCAGCCGAGCGCTCGGCGCGCGAGGGCGAATATCATTCCGCCGAAGGCGCCTACGCCGGCGCCTTCCACCGCAGTGAACACTCCGCCGTAGATGCCTCCCATCACCAGCACGAAGAGCGCGATGACGCTGCTCACGCCCTTGTAGAAGAGCGACATGGCGAACACGATGAACGCGCCGATCACGGCGGCATCATCGCTTTGCAGCCAGCCAAAGTTGACCGTCAGCCAGAGCATGATCCCGACTCCCAGGAACCACTGCAGGCCTGCAAGAGTCGCCCAGCGTTCGCGCCAGCTCGTGCGCTCGCCGGGCGGGCCGGCTTTTGGATCGCGCCAGGTGACGTACTGTACTGCGAGGCACAGCAGCAGCGTGGCAAGGATTCCCGGCAGCACGCCAGCGGCGAACAGCTTGCCGATGTTGGTCTCGGTCATGATGCCGTAGATCACCATGATGGTGGACGGCGGAATCAGGATGCCGAGGGTGCCGCCGGCGGCGATCGCGCCGGTCGAGAGGTAGTCGGCATAGCCGAAGCGCTTCATCGACGGGTAGGCGACCTTGGCGAAGGTGGCCGCGGTTGCGATCGACGAGCCGCAGATCGCGCCGAAGCCGGCGCAGCCGACGATGGTGGCCATCGCGAGGCCGCCGCGCAGGTGCCCGATGAAAGCATACGCGGTGCGGAACAGCTCCTGCGACATCCCGGCGCGCGTCACGAAGTTGCCCATCAGGATGAACAGCGGCACCACCGACAGCGTGTAGTTGCGGCCGGTCTCGTAGATCTTGGTCTGCGCGGTGGCAAGCGCGGCGCCCCAGCTCCAGTCGCGCATGTAGGCATAGCCCACGATGCCGACGATTCCCATCGCGAGCGCGATCGGGATACGCACGAACGCGAGCACCATCATGGCAAGCAGCCCGATCAGCGCTTCAGCCATGGTTCAGGTCGTTGCCTGGTTGGCGCGGCGCTCGCTGGGAACGAAAACCCTGAACACGTGTACCAGGCCCGTGAGGAAAATCGTCACCGCCATGAAATAGACGAACGGCCCGACAGGAATCCGCAGCACGTCGGTGGTGTCGCCGTAGCCGGCGATGCGTTCGGCCTTGATCAGCACCTGCCACGTGAGGAAGAAGAACACCGCCGCGACCAGGCCATGGACGACGCGAATCAGGACCGGGACTGCGCGCGCAGGCAGCATGCGGTCGATGAAATCCATCGTGACGTGCTCGTCGGCGTGCGAAACCAGCGGCAGCCCGGCGAAGATCAGCACCAGCAAGGTGAGCTCGGTGACTTCGAAGGCACCGCGGATCGGGCGATTGAAAAGATAGCGTGCTACGACGTCAACGAACGTCACCAGCATCAGGCACAGCAGCAGGGCCGATGCGGCGATGCCGAGGACGGCATCGACCCGCCTCTCCCACATCTGCCCGGGTTGGGTCACCCGTGGGCTTTATTTTCCCGCAGCAACCTTCTTGATCTCGGCGCGGAACTCGTCGAGCACGGCCTTGGCGTCGATGCCCTTGGCGCTGGCCTTCTTGATCCAGTCGTCGATGATTGGCGCCGAGCGCTTGCCAACCTCGGCCACGAACGTCGGGTCGGCGCGCACAATCCTGACGCTCGCCTTCTTCAGCGCCTCGAGGCCTCTCTGGTCGGCGGCGTCCCAGGACCTGCCGTTGCTGCGCGCGGCGGACTCATACGAGTACTTCTCGATGATCGCCTGGTCCTGCTTCGACAGCTTGTTCCACTTGTCTTCGTTCATGAAGAAGCCGAATGACGAGCTGTACATGCCGCCCGGGAACACGGTCGCCTGGCCGATCACCGATTCGAGCTTGAACGACACGATGGACTCGAAGGGGAAGAACACGCCGTCGGCGACACCGGAGTTCAGCAGCTCGTAGGACTCGGGCGCAGGCTTGACGAAGGCCGAAGCGCCGATCGCGTTGGCGACCGCCTCGGCGATGCCGCCCCCGGTGCGGATCTTGAGCGACTTGACGTCGTTGATCCCGGAAACAGGCTTCTTGGTGAACATCTGGCCGGGCCCGTGCGTCCACACCGCGAGCAGCTTGACGCCTTTGTATTCGCCCAGCTTCTGGAAGTGCTTCCAATGGATGCGTGAGTAGGCGACCGAGTTGACCTCCGAAGTATCGGCCATGCCGGGCAGCTCGGCCATCAGTGGCAGGATGTGGCGCGCGGGCGTGTAGCTCGCGGTCACGTAGGAAAGGTCGACTAGGCCGTCGCGCACCGCGTCGAAGGTTCCGGGTGGGGCGGCAGGATGCTTGGGCAGCGACTGGAACTTGACGCGGCCGCCGGTCGCCTTCTCGACTTCAGCCGCCCAGTTTGCCTGCCAGATGGTGAGATGGTGGGTCGGCGGCACCCAGCTGGAATAGGTGAGCGTGGTCTGAGCTTGCGCCGGCGCTGCGAAAGCGCATCCCGCAAGCGCGGTGAGCGCAAGCTGACGAAACTGGTGCATGGTGTTCCTCCTCCTCGAACTGCAATCATAAATGTTTGCAGACTCCGCGCAACTAAATCACGCCAGCGCGGTTTGATCGCGTTGTGTTTCCATTTCGATTTCGATACGATGCTTGCTCGCTCGCTTGCCGCAAAGCGCGCGAGAAAAACAGGAGAGCGCATGCCACATGTCGTCACGAAGTCCGATCTGGTGGAAGTTGCGGCGAAGGCAAGTAATGTAAGCAAGACGGCGGCGGGCGAGGCGGTGAACGCGGTGTTCGACGCCATCGTGGCCAATGTCGCGAAGGGCAAGCGCGTCACCGTGGTCGGCTTCGGCACCTTCCTGCCGCGCAAGAGAAAAGCGCGCGCCGGGCGCAGCCCGGTGAACGGCAAGGAGATCCGGATCGACGCCAAGACCATCCCGGCGTTCGCCGCCGGGCAGGGCTTCAAGCAGGCCGTCGACAAGAATTAGAAGTTCCCCGCAGCCCCTTGTTTTAGCGGGGATTGCCAAGCGCCGGCGGGCTTGGCAGAATGCCTCGCCAGCATAAATCCTGCCATATGGACCGCCCGCTTATTCTTTCGCTCGACGCCCACGGTGTGCCGCACCGCTGGATCAGCTGGCAGCAGGCGTGCTTCTACTACGCCAAGAACCTGGTCGCCTGGACCCTCGGCGACGAGACCGACCCTCGGCGACGAGACCTTCACTTACTACGGCGGCATTTCACGCCTCACCGGGGAGCGCTCGAGCATCACCGCGCACTCGATCATCGCGGTGAAGGGCAAGGCGCTCGCCGCCAAAGGCTTCAACCAGGTGCCGCCGCTGAACAACAGGGAGCTGTTCCGCCGCGACCGGCACATGTGTGGCTATTGCGGGGGGGAGTTCAGCTACTTCAGGCTCACCCGTGACCACATCACGCCGCTGTCGCGCGGCGGCCGCGACACCTGGATGAACGTCGTCACCGCCTGCCGGCACTGCAACGGCCACAAGCGCAACCGCATCCCGGAAGAGTCCGGAATGCAGCTTCTCTATGCGCCGTACGTGCCGAACAAGGCCGAGTACCTGATCCTCACCAACCGCCGCATCCTTGCCGACCAGATGGAGTTCCTCAAGCAGCACGTCGCGTCGCATTCGCGGTTGGTGCTCGCCCCTGCCTGATTTCTGGCGCAATAGCGGCTTCCACCTGCTAGAACGCGACCCCGCCGGCCGCCTGCGGGTCACGGACGATTTCCTGCGCGCGTATTACCTGCGGCCCGAGATCCACCCGGTCGAGGAGTCGAGCGATGCCGAGCTGCGGCTGCATGCCTCGCTCATGCAATCTCCAAAAAGAACCGTTCCCGACGAAGAGCTTCAAACGGTGGGGGACCAGGACGCCCGCGACAACTACAGGGTGGTATTGAAATTCAGAGATCGCCTGCTCGAGGGCGGGACGGTCGAAGGCTGCTACATGGGCCTGTTCAAGACGGGCGTCGACGTGCCGCCGATCTTCATCGACCAGCTGGCGCACGTCATCCTGCGCAACGTCCTCGACGGCTGCGACGACCCGCTGCAGCTGCGCGCGGCCGAGCTCTTCTGGCGAGAACAAAAGGCGACCATCCGGGAAGGACATGCGCTGCTCGCCGATCTCGAGACCGTCGAGATGCATGCCGCCGGCAACCGCTACGGCAGCATCGGCAAGCTGATTGTCGAGGCGCAGGGCTCGGTCGGCGCGGCCGATCTCGACGTTCTGGACCGCGCCAACGCCCAGCTCTACTGGGAGCGCGAATCGAAGCACGATACCGTCATCAGCCTGACCTTCGGCCGCGCCGTGCTCGATGCGCTGGCGCGCGTTTTAGAGGCATGGGTTGCGCATTTCTTGAACTTAAATGTCTCGGTAAAGGCGATCCGAAAGATCGACGAGCCGCGCTGGGCCTGGCACGTCGGGCTCGACGCCGAGTCGACCGCGATCCTGAACGAGCTGTGGTCGGGCGGCGAAGTCGAGGCGGGCCGCATGCGCCGCCTGCTTGCGTTGTTTTCCTTGCAATTTGAAAATCCGGCAACCATGCGCACCGACGTCGCCGGCCGCTCGGTTTATCTCGCCCTGTCATGCGACGACAACGACGTCGTGCGGATGAAACCGCAGAACCTCGGCCGCTCGGTTTATCTCGCCCTGTCATGCGACGACAACGACGTCGTGCGGATGAAACCGCAGAACCTGCTTCTCAATCTTCCGTTGCATGAAGCCTGATTACTGGGATCGCGCCAAGCGCGCTCTCAGCCGCAGAGACCCCGTCATGGGCGCGATCATGCGCGTCCACCCGAAGATCTTTCTGGCGCGCCGCGGCGAGCCGTTCCTGACCCTCGCGCGCGCCATCGTCGGGCAGCAGATCTCCGTCAAGGCCGCGCAGAGCGTGTGGAATAGGATAATTGCCTGCGTTCCGCTCGTCAGCCCCGAACAGGTTCTTGCCGTGAAAAGAGCCGAGCTACGCGCCTGCGGGCTGTCGGATCGCAAGGTCGAGTACATCGCCGAGCTGGCGCAACATTTCGCGGACGGCAAGATCCACCTCCACCGCTGGCCGCAGATGAGCGACGAGGAGATCATCGTCGAGCTCGTCGAGGTGCGCGGCATCGGCCGCTGGACTGCCGAGATGTTCCTGATCTTCAACCTGCTCAGGCCCGACGTCTTTCCGCTCGACGACCTCGGCCTGCAGAAGGGGATCAGGCTTGCATACTTCAAAGGCCGCAAGGTGTCCGCGGGACGCATGAAGAAACTGGCCGAAACCTGGCGCCCCTGGCGCTCGGTCGCGACCTGGTACCTGTGGCGCTCGCTCGATCCCGTGCCGGTAGAATATTGAGCGACACGATGGAGGGCGGCGCGATGAGCGAAGTCCTATCCGGGCCCGGCACAGCGCGCGGCGCCAAGCGCTTCACGTTCTTTCTGCCCGACGAGCGCCAGGCGCTCAGAATCCGGCGCTTCCTCATGGCGGCAGGAACATCCCTGCTGGCCTGCCTCGCGCTGGTCGTGTTTTCGTCCCTCGGCTTGCTGCCGCTGGATGCATCGATTCAGGCGACAGCCGGGATCGTGGCGCTGATCATTCTCTTCTATGTGCTGTTTCGCACCGGCCTCAACCTGCGCTTTGCCGACCCCAGCCTGACGACCGAGCAGATCGGGGCTGCGCTGCTCTTTCTCACGTTCATCGCGTATCACTTGGGCCGCTGCGCGAAGCGCTCGACCTGTTCTACGGCGTGGCGCTGATGTTCGGGGTGCTACGCCTCAGCGCCCGCCAGCTTCTTGCGCTCGCGATGGTCGCGCTGGCGGCGCACGGCATCATGCTGTGGATGTCGTACCTGAGAGATCCGGCGATGAACCTGCGCGTTGCGGTCGCCCATTACGTGATCCTCCTGATCGTGCTGCCGTGGTTCGCGCTCATGGGGGGCTACGTTAACCGGCTGCGCATGCGGCTCTCCGACAGCAACCGCGATTTGAAGCGTGCCTTCGATCGCATAGAACAAGTCGCGATCCGCGACGAACTGACGGGGGTGTATAACCGCCGCTTCCTGATGGAGTCGCTGACGCGCGAAAAGTCGCGCGCCGATCGGCTCGGCGCGCCGTTGTCGGTTTGCATGGTCGACATCGACCATTTCAAGTCGGTCAATGACACGCTGGGGCACGCGGTGGGCGACGCGGTGCTGAAGCATTTCGCCCAGTTCCTGCCTCTCCAGCTGCGCGGCATCGACGTGTTCGGGCGCTGGGGCGGCGAGGAATTTCTCCTCGTCCTGCCGGGCGCAGGTCGCCAAAGCGCCGAAGCCTGCGCCGAGCGCGTCCGGGCGAGTACCGAGGCGAACGTCTTTCCGAGCATTCCAGCAGAGCGCGGGGTGACGGTTACCATCGGAGTGGCGAGCATTACGCAAGGCGAGGAGATCAGTGCCCTGCTGGCGCGCGCCGACGCGGCGCTTTACCGCGGCAAGGCAGCCGGCCGAAACAGAGTTGTCGCAATCGGCTAGAATCGCGCGCCGGTGAAGACCACTTTCCTGGAATTCGAGCAGCCGATCGCCGAGCTCGAGGGCCGCATCGAGGAGCTGCGCTATGTGCAGGACGACTCCGCGGTCGATATCTCGGAGGAGATTCAGCGCCTCACCAAGCGCAGCCAGACGCTCACCAAGGACATCTACGGCAAGCTGACGCCGTGGCAGGTGGCACAGGTGGCGCGCCACCCGCAACGCCCGTACACCCTCGACTACGTGCAGATGCTGTTCACCCACTTCGAGGAGTTGCACGGCGACCGCGTGTTCTCCGATGACGCGTCGATCGTAGGCGGCTTGGCGCGCTTCAACGGCGAGCCCTGCGTCATCATCGGCCACCAGAAGGGCCGTGACACCAAGGAAAAGATCGCGCGCAACTTCGGCATGCCTAAGCCCGAGGGCTACCGCAAGGCGCTGCGGCTGATGAAACTCGCCGAGAAGTTCGGCCTGCCGGTGTTCACCTTCGTCGACACGCCGGGCGCGTATCCGGGGATCGATGCAGAGGAGCGCGGGCAGTCGGAGGCGATCGGGAGGAATCTGTTCGAGATGGCGCGGCTGCGCGCGCCGATCATCGCCACCATCATCGGCGAAGGCGGCTCGGGCGGTGCGCTCGCGATCGCGGTCGGCGACGTGGTGCTGATGCTGCAGTACGCCACCTACTCGGTGATCTCGCCCGAGGGCTGCGCCTCAATCCTGTGGCGCAGCGCGGACAAAGCGCCCGACGCGGCCGACGCGCTCGGCATCACGGCCAGCCGGCTAAAGACCCTCGGGCTGGTCGACAAGATCGTGAGCGAGCCACTCGGCGGCGCGCACCGCGATCCGCAAGTCACCGCGCAGTCGCTCAAGCGCGCGCTTGGCGAGGCGCTCAAGCAGCTGCAGGAAATGAAGCCCAAAGAGCTCGTCGAGCAGCGCCTCGAGCGTCTGATGAGCCATGGTAAATTCAAGGAAGCGGCCGAGCGGTAAGCTGGCCGCTGCGGTCGCCCGGTTCGTCGCCGATCACGCGTTGCGGGGCAAGACGATCAGCGTCGGCCTGTCGGGCGGCGTCGACTCCGTAACGCTTTTGCATCTCCTCAGGAATTGTTCTGTAAAGGCGAGAGCGATTCACGTCAACCACGGCCTGAGCGCGGACGCAGGCGCCTGGGCGGCCTTCTGCAGGCGACTCTGCAAGCGTTGGTCCGTGCCCCTCACCGTGCGTCGCGTCAAGGTTGCGAGGGCCGAAAAGGGACTCGAGGCCGCGGCGCGCGAGGCGCGCTACGCTGCCTTCAGGCGCGTTGACTGCGACGTGCTGATGCTGGCGCATCACCTGGACGATCAGGCCGAGACGGTGCTGATGAATCTTTTGCGCGGCGCCGGCGCGCGCGGCGCGAGCGGCATGCCGGCGCTCGGCCGGCTCGACGGCAAGCTGCTCGCGCGGCCGCTGCTCGACGTCAGGCGCGGGGCGCTCGTGGCCTATGCCCGCAGCCACGGGCTCGAATGGGTCGACGACGAATCCAATGCCGACGAGTCCCTGACGCGCAACTATGTGCGGCGCCGCCTCGGGCCGCTGCTCGAAGCGCGCTTTCCGCGCTGGCGGGAGAGCCTCGCGCGCGCTGCGCGGCATTTTTCGGCTGCAGACTTCAATGCGAATCATCTGCTGAGAAGCTTTCTTGCGTCCCGGGGCCTGCGGGCGCCGAGCGAGGCGAAGCTCGTCGAGATGCTGAAGCAGCTGACCTCTCGCGGCGCGCGCACGCTCATCGAGCACGACGGTGCGACGCTGCGGACCTATCGCGGCAAGCTCGTGGTTTCGTCCAAGAATGCCAGGCCGCCGTTCGCGCCGCTCGCGTGGCGCGGCGAGCGCCGCCTGCCGATCCCGGCGCTCGGCGGCGAGCTTCTCTTCCGCCGTGCGCGCGGGCAGGGGATCGATCCTGATTTTCTGAGCGAAAAATCCTGCACGGTGAAATTGCGCAGCGGCGGCGAGCGGCTGCAACCCCATGCGCGACGGCCGCGACGCACGCTGAAGAATCTGTTCCAGGAAGCGGGCATCGCGCCATGGGAGCGCGATCGGCTGCCGCTTCTCTACTGCGGCAGCGAGCTGGCGTGGGTTGCGCGCCTAGGCATCGACGAGCGCTTCCGGGCAAGCGCGGATACCCTCGGATGGGTTCCGCAATGGCGGTCTAAGCCGTTGTTTTTACGCAAATCGCAAGCAGCGCGTGGTAAAATCGCCGCCTGAATGGCGGTAGAGCGGACGCTCTCGATCATCAAGCCAGATGCGGTGAAGAAGAACGCGATAGGGCAGATTCTCGCGCGCTTCGAAGCCGCAGGCCTGCGCATCGTCGCGGCGCGCATGATGCATCTGTCGCGCACCGAGGCGGAGGGCTTCTACGCGGTGCATCGCCAACGGCCGTTCTTTCGCGACCTGGTTGATTTCATGATTTCCGGCCCGGTGCTGGTGCAGGTGCTCGAAGGCGAGGATGCGATCCTGAGGAACCGCGAGCTGATGGGCGCGACCGATCCGCGCAAAGCCGCGCGGGGCACGATCCGCGCTGATTTCGCGGCCTCGATCGATGCCAACGCGGTGCACGGTTCCGACGGCGCCGAGACTGCGCGCACCGAGGTCGCCTACTTCTTTCCCGCGTGCGAGGTATTTTCGCGTTGAAGCCCAATCTGCTCGACTTTGACGCCGCGGCGCTCGCGCGCTTCTTCGAGGAGCAAGGCGAGAAGCCGTTCCGCGCCCGGCAGGTGCTGCGCTGGCTGCACCAGCGGCGCGAGGCGGATTTCTGCGCCATGAGCGATCTCGCGAAGACGCTGCGCGACAAGCTCGCGGCAGCCGCGCGCATCGAGGCGCCCCAGATCGTGGGCGACGTGGCTGCCGCGGACGGCACGCGCAAATGGCTGCTCAAGGTCGACGGCGCCAATGCGGTCGAAGCCGTGTTCATCCCGCAGGCCCACCGCGGCACGCTTTGCATCTCGAGCCAGGCGGGCTGCGTGCTCGACTGCGCGTTCTGCTCGACCGGTAAGCAGGGCTTCAACCGCAACCTGAGCACCGCGGAGATCATCGGGCAGCTCTGGCTCGCCAACCGTCTTCTGCAAGGAGCCAGGCCGATCTCGAACGTCGTGATGATGGGCATGGGCGAGCCGCTGCTCAACCTCGACAACGTGATCCCGGCCTTGCGGCTGATGCTCGACGACAATGCTTACGGCCTGTCGCGTCGCCGGGTCACGGTATCGACCGCGGGCGTGATCCCCGAAATGGACCGCCTGCGCGACGAATGCCCGGTGGCGCTCGCCGTGTCGCTGCATGCGCCGAACGACGCGCTGCGCGACCGCCTCGTGCCGCTGAACCGCAAGTACCCGATCGCCCAGCTGCTTGCCGCCTGCAACCGCTATCTCGAGAAGGCACCGCGCGACTTCATTACCTTCGAGTACGTGATGCTCGACGGCGTGAACGACAGCGACAGCCATGCGCGCGAGGCCGCGGCGCTCGCGGCTCGCGTGCGCTGCAAGTACAACCTGATCCCGTTCAACCCGTTCCCGCGCTCGGAGTTCACGCGCTCGGGCGAAGAGCGCATCCGGCGCTTCGCCGCGGTGCTGCAGCGTGCGGGCGTCACGGTGACCACGCGCAAGACGCGCGGCGACGACATCGCCGCGGCCTGCGGGCAGCTCGCGGGCGACGTCGCCGACCGCACGCGGCGCGCGGCGCGGCGCGTCCACGCGCTGAAGGAGGTGCGCGCGTGAGACGGCTCGCCTGCGCGTTCCTCGTCGCGCTGTCCGCGGGCTGCGCGAGCCAGGGCGAAGGGCCTTCGGTCGAGACGGGAACCATCGTCGGCGAGGTCGGAGATCCGCGCAACCGCGCGCGCGTGCACACCGAGCTCGCAGCGCTTTACTTCGACCGCGGCAACATGGCCATCGCGCTTGAGGAGCTGCGCGTCGCCACCGCCGCGGATTCGAGCTATGCGCCGGCCCACAGCATGTTCGGACTGGTGTACATGGAGCTGCGCGAGAACCAGCGCGCCGAGGCGAGCTTCGAGCGCGCGCTGCGGCTTTCGCCGAACGACCCCGACATCAGCCACAATTTCGGCTGGTTTCTGTGCAACACCGGCCGCGAGCCGGAATCCATCAAGCACTTCCTGCAGGCGATCCGCAATCCGCTGTACGCGATGCCGTGGCGCTCGTACTCCGCGGCCGGCGTCTGCAGCCTGCGCGCCAACAACCAGCGCGACGCGGAGGAGTTCTTCCAGCGCGCGCTCAAGCTCGAGCCCGACGAGCCGGCATCGCTCCTCAAGCTCGGGCAGATCCGCTACCGCCAGGGCAACATGGCAGAGGCGCGCAAGCTCGTGGCGCGCTACAACAAGCTCCTCACGCCGAACGCCGAGTCGCTGTGGCTCGCGCTGCGCGTCGAGCGCAAGCTGGGCGAGCGGGTCGCCGAGCAAAGCTTCGCGACTCAGCTGCGCCGGCGCTATCCAGCCTCGCCCGAGTACCAGTCGCTGCAGCGGGGACAGTTTGACTGAGCCCTCCGGCACCGGGGTCGGCGGCGAGCTCGCGCGCGCGCGCGAAGCCCGCGGTCTTGCGCTCGCCGACGTTGCGCAGCAGCTGAAGTTCGCGCCCAGGCAGCTCGAGGCGCTCGAGCAGGAGCGTTTCGAGCTGCTGCCGGGCGGCACCTTCGTGCGCGGCATGGTGCGAAGCTACGCGCGGCTCCTCAAGCTTGACGCCGACCCGCTCGTCGGGCGCATCGCGGACCGCTTCGACGCCCCCGACTCGAACCGTCTCGCCGACCGCTACCGGCAGCCGGTGCCGTTCTCCGACAGCACGCGCCGCTCCACGTTCGTTTATCTCGGGCTCTCGCTAGGCATCCTTGCCGCAGTGGGCGGGGTCGCCTACGAGTGGTACCACGAGCGGCCCGGGCAGAAGCAGCTCGCTGGCCCGGCCCCCGCGGCTTCGCAGCGCCCGGTCGAGGCGCCGCGCCCGCGGCCGCTGCCGCCGCAGGCTGTCCCGGCGCAGCAGCCGAGCGTGATGCTCGAAGCGAAGACCGTGACTCAGGAGAAAGTGACAGCCGGCGAAAAGACCGTCGCGCTTCAGCCGCCGCGGCGGGCGGGCGTGCATCGCATCGTGCTGCGCTGCGAGGAGGAAGCCTGGCTCGAGGTGACTGACGCCCTGGGGCGCCAGCTCCTGTCGTCGCTCAATCCAGCCGGAACCGAGCGCGTGGTGCAGGGCAGGCCGCCGTTCAACCTGGTGATCGGCAACGCGATGCACGTGCGCATCTCCTATAACGACCGGTCGGTCGACCTGCAGCCTCACACCAAGGTGGAAGTCGCGCGCTTCACGCTGCCATGAGTAGAAGGCGTTCGCACCAGGTGGCGGTGGGCGATGTGCTGATCGGCGGCGGCGCGCCGATCGTCGTCCAGTCGATGACCAACACCGACACCGTGGACGCCGTAGCGACAGCGCGCCAGGTGGAAGCGCTCGCGCGCGCGGGGTCCGAGTTGGTGCGCATCACTGTCAACAGCCCGGAGGCGGCGGCGCAGGTCGCAGACATCCGCGGTCGCCTCGATGCAAGCGGCTGCAAGGTGCCGCTGGTGGGCGACTTCCACTACAACGGCCACAAGCTGCTCACGCAGTATCCCGACTGCGCCGCGGCGCTCGCCAAATACCGCATCAACCCGGGCAACGTCGGCAAGGGCGCGAGGCGCGACGAGCAGTTCGCCACCATGATCGAGTGCGCGCTGCGCTTCGGCAAGCCGGTGCGCATCGGCGTCAACTGGGGCAGCCTCGACCCGGAGCTGCTCGCGCGCATGATGGACGACAACGCGCGACTTTCTGAACCATTGGATTCAAATGAAGTAATGCGAGAAGCAGTCATCCGCTCGGCGCTGGAATCGGCGCGCCAGGCCGAGGAATGGGGACTCGGCGCCGAGCGCATCGTCATCTCCTGCAAGATGAGCCAGGTCCAGGACCTGATCGCGGTGTACCGCGCGCTCGGCGAGCGCTGCGCGTACGCGCTGCATCTCGGGCTGACCGAAGCCGGCATGGGATCGAAGGGCATCGTCGCCTCGACCGCGGCGATGGCGGTGCTGCTGCAGGAAGGCATTGGCGACACGATCCGGGTCTCGCTTACCCCCGAGCCGGGGGGCGAGCGCACGCGCGAAGTCCAGGTAGCGCAGGAGATCCTGCAGACCATGGGGCTGCGCGCCTTCACGCCGATGGTCAGCGCCTGCCCCGGCTGCGGGCGGACCACCAGCACGGTGTTTCAGGAACTCGCCGACCGCATCCAGACATTCCTGAGAACTCAAATGCCCATCTGGCAGGAGTCCTATCCCGGGGTGGAGGGAATGCGCGTTGCGGTGATGGGCTGCGTGGTGAACGGGCCGGGTGAATCCAAGCACGCGGACATCGGCATCAGCCTGCCGGGAACCAACGAAGTCCCGGTGGCGCCGGTGTACGTCGATGGCAAAAAGACCGTCACGCTTAAGGGCGAGCGCATCGCCGAGGAGTTTCAGGCCATCGTCGAGAACTACGTCCGCGAACGATACGGTGCAGAATCGCAGGAGCGCCGCAGTAAAGAAATCAAAATTAAAGCCGTCTAACGTTGCCACGCGGCGCCAGCGGTGGACTCAGCGCCGCACAACCAATCAAAGCTCAATGACCAAAGTACGGCCAGTCCTGTTGAGGGGATTCGATCAGGAGTACCTCCCTCAGGACCAACTCGCATTCAATCGTCTGGTCGAAATTATTCGAACGAACTTCGAGCGCTTCGGTTTCATGCCAATTGAGACGCCTTCCGCGGAGAGGAAGGAGGTTCTGACGTCAAAGGGTGGTGTGGAAAAGGAGATCTACGCCCTCACGCGCCTGGCTGCTGACTCAGACGACGAGGCTTCGTCAAAGGGTGCCCTGCGTTTCGACTTGACCGTTCCACTTGCGCGCTACGTGGCAATGAGGGAGCGCGAATTGGTATTCCCATTTCGCCGCTACCAGATCCAAAGAGTTTGGCGCGGCGAAACGCCGCAAGCGAGAAAAGGACGCTTTCGAGAATTCTATCAATGCGACATCGACATAATTAATCGAGACAAGCTGAGCTATCTCGCCGAGGCCGAAATTCCCAGCGTCATCTATAGCGTTTTCAAAGAAATGAACATTGGTGGATTTTGTATACGAATCAATAACAGAAAGGTTCTGAAAGCACTGCTGCAGAAATTCAATGTGGCCGACCAAGCCTCCGCATCCGTTCTGCGGGTTCTCGACAAGATAGCGAGGGAGGAGAAATCAACAATCCTCGACGATCTTGGGACAGCAGGGGTCTCCAGAACGAGCGCGCTGGAGCTCTATGGAACTCTCTCTGCCAAGAAAAGTAGCGACGAGACGATTAGGGCCCTCTCGGAGCTTGGCGGGCAGAGCGAACTGTTGAGAGCCGGTTTAGCGGAGTTGAGGAAAGTAGTATCGGCCATTCGACAGTTCGGAGTCCCGGATTCCGCATTTGCGGTCGATCTTGGTGTCGTGCGAGGCCTGGACTACTACACTGGCACGATCTATGAAACTGCCCTAATCGATCATCCGGAGCTGGGCAGCATTTGTTCCGGGGGACGCTACGACGATCTTGCGAGTTACTTTACAGACACCAAGCTTCCTGGTGTCGGCATTTCAATAGGTCTGAGCCGCTTATTCTCGAAACTCAAGGAAATTGGACTTCTGCAGCCCCCATTCAGGACGCCGGCGGAGGCATTCATCGCGACAGTGGAAAGCAAATATCTTGAGCAATACCTGAGCATGGCGCGCGCGCTTCGCGAGGCGGGTATCAACACAGAGGTTTATCTCGAAGAAGCCAGGCTCAAGAATCAGCTTTCCTACGCTGATAGGAAGGGATTCAAGGTGGCGTTGATCGCCGGACAAACCGAGTTCGACAGAAGTGTCGTTCAGATCAAAAATCTTCGGGCTAAGACCGCGTCAGAATGCCCCATCGATAATGTTGCAGCGGCAGTAGAAAAAGTCCTGAAAGGTAATTAATGGCGCTGGATCTGGAAGAGCAGGAGCAAGTCGCCGAGCTCAGGGCCTGGTGGCAGCAGCACGGCGGGCTGGTGGTTGCCGTGGTGGTCGCGGCCGCGCTCGCCTTCGCGGGGTGGCAGGCATGGCGCATCTACCAGCAGAGCCAGGCGACGCAGGCCGGGGCGTTGTTCGATACGCTCGCGCGGGCGGCGGTGGCCGGGGATGCGAAGGCACTGCGCGATGCCGGCGGCACGCTGATCGAGAGCTATCCCCGTACCCTGTACGCGTCGATGGGCGCGCTGATCGCGGCGCGCTTCCATTTCGACCGCAATGACCTGAAGAGCGCCAAGGCGCAGCTGCAGTGGGTGCTCGACCGGTCGGCTTCGGATGAGCTGCGCGATCTCGCCCGCCTGCGCCTCGCCGCCGTGCTGCTGGACGAAAAGGCCCACGACGAGGCGCTCAAGCT
>WNGG01007892.1_pt1 | contig 16385 bp, 13 predicted proteins | sample 5400661 | NCBI WGS metagenome assembly WNGG01 (sample SAMN13153372, study PRJNA577476) | soil metagenome | isolation source: 100 cm soil or saprolite under Garry oak tree replicate 1 | place: USA:California | collected 2016-06-15 | reverse complement strand
CCATTCCTGTCAGCACGCCGGTCACCACGATGTAGAGCACGGTACAAAGAACCAACGAGACGATTATTCCGATCGGCACGTCGCGTTGAGGACGCCGCGCTTCTTCGGCGTGCGTCGACACTGAATCAAATCCGATATATGCGAAGAAGATGATCGCTCCGCCTGCAAGCATACCGAGCGGTTGGCCGGCTGGATTCGTTTGACCGAAGAGCGTCCTTCCAAAGAAGCTCACTCCGGTCAATCCATATGGAGAGAACGGATGCCAGTTTGCCGAATTGACATAGAAAGCGCCGACTCCGATTACAAGTAGGACGATGCTGACTTTCAAGATCACCATCACGGCGTTGAAGCTCGCGCTCTCTTTGATTCCGATGACCAGGATAACGGTGACGATTGCGGTCACGACGAGCGCTGGAGAATCGAGTAACGTCCCGGTCGCGTACCATTTGCCGGTCGCCGCATTGAAATCAAACGGCGCGCGGCTGAGCGCGTCCGGGAGCTTCGCTCCAAATATTCCGATGAGGTCTTGAAAGTACGCCGACGCGCCGTGCGTGACCGTCGCCGCGCTCACCGCGTATTCCAACACGAGGTCCCAGCCGATGATCCACGCGAATAACTCGCCAAGCGTCGTGTACGCATACGTGTAGGCCGAACCAGCCACCGGCGCCATAGAAGCGAACTCAGCATAGCACAACGCCGCGAACACACATGCGCTTCCGGCTACAACGTATGACAGCATCAACGCCGGCCCTGCCAAGTCGTGGGCTGCTTTGCCGGTCGCGACGAAGATTCCCGCGCCGATGATCGCCCCGACGCCCAGGCTCGTGAGCTGAACCGGCCCGAGCACGCGGCGCAAGCGATGTTCGCCCGCCATTTCATCAAGCAACAACTTCAGCGGCTTCTTCGCAAGAAGCTGATTTCGCATGGTGACGCCTCCGCGATTGATTGTGTTCGATTTTGGCGCCACTATACGCGCGATCCTGATTCGCGGGGAACTGTTTTGTCACGAATGGTCTTTCTGTGGAACAAATGGGTCGAGGGGGAAATGAATGCGAGAACTGACGTTGCGCAAAGGCAAAGAGCGACAAGACAGTCGGTCAACTCAGAGAGCGGTTCCTAAGAGCTCGCCGAGCCGCTTGCGACAACTGCGGCTCAGCATTAGCTCCGTGCCGTCGTTTAGGATCACTCGATACTCATTATGAAACCAGGGCTGCAGCTCACGCACGCGGTCGATGTTTACGATCGATGAGCGATGGATGCGCGGAAACTTCTTCGGATTGAGCTGAGTCTCCATGCTGCCGATCGCCTCGCGCAACAGGTAGGATTCCTTACCGACGTGAAGGCGAACATACTTGCCTTCGGCTTCGATCCAGTCAATCTCGTCGGTTTTGAGAAAGAACGCCCGCCCGCCGGCTTTGATCAAAAGCCGCTCGACGTGATTGGACCTGGCCTTCAGCTCTTCAAGCAGTGCAAGCGTCTGCCGGCTCAAATCGCTCCCGCGCTCGCCAGCCATTCGCAGCTTCGCGCGGTCCAGCGCCTTTTCGAATCTCACCCGATCGAAAGGCTTCACAAGATAGTCGACAGCCGAGACCTCGAAAGCTCTCAGCGCGTATTGATCGTAAGCGGTTATGAAGATCACAAGCGGCAACTGGCTCGGGTCCAACGATTCAAGCACATCGAAGCCGTCGATCTCAGGCATTTGGATATCGAGAAACAGCAGATCCGGTTTGAGGTTTTTTATCGCGGCGATGGCTTCCTTACCATTGCTGCAATCGGAGACAATTTCGATCTCGGCGTCGCGCGCGAGCATGCGCCTAATCCGACGCCGCGCGAGGGGCTCGTCGTCGACGATCACCGTGCGGATTCGTTGGATTGCGCTCATACGATTGCCGCTCGTTCCTGCGCCCGAGCCGAGCCTGAGATCTCGCAGGGAATCGTCAGTGTTACCTGCAATCCGCCTTCGGGAGCGTCGACCATTTCAAGCTGATGCAATGCGCCGTACATTTGCGCAAGCCTCGATCGAGTATTGGCTAATCCGAGACCTTCTCTTAAAGTTGCGCGGTCGCCGTCGACCGCGCCTAACCCGGGTCCATTATCCTTAACGCTCAACCTCAAAACGTTGTCTTTCAGGCAGGCTTTTATTTCGATCTGTCCCGGTGCGATTCGCGAGACGATTCCGTGTCGGATCGCGTTTTCGACGATCGGTTGCAGAATCAGGTTGGGCACTTGCGCTTCCAGCGCATCCGGATCGATCTTCATGTTCACTGTCAGCCGATCGTGAAACCGAACCCGTTCGATTTCCAGATAACATCTCAGGAACTCGAGCTCTTCTTGAAGCGTCACCTGCTGCGCGCCCGAGTTCTCGAGCGTGAGCCTCAGAAAATCACCAAGCCGCGCCAGCATCTGATCGGCGGCTTCCGGGTCCTCATCAAGCAGCGCCGAAATTGAATTGAGCGTGTTGAACAAGAAGTGCGGATGAAGCTGCATCTTCAGCGCCTGAAGCTGAGCCTCGGTGACCTGCAACTGCGCCTCCGCAAGCTCGGTCTTCAACCGCGAGATCTTCAGCTCTTCTTCCTGATGGCGGCGATAATAGTCAATCGCGTAGCTGATCAAAAATATCGTCCCGTAACTCATGAACCCGGTTGGGAGATTGAACAGGATGTCCGATGAATACAAGTCTGGTATCGAACTGAGGTTCTTGTAAGCCGCAACGTGCAGCAGCCAACCGAGGATCAAGTAAATTGCTCGATGAGCGATAGTCAACGCAACGCACGTGATGATGTGCAGGAGCGAATTGCGGAACCATCGCTCGCGATCGATCGGGAAACGGCGCGTGAACAAAAACACCACCGGAGCCAGTCCCGCCCAAAGCAGCCAGTAGGGTATTTCCCACACAAGCATCTGCCCAAGCGTAGGCGGCTCGCGAAAAATCGCAACATAGTGCGCCGCGAAGTAGTAATAGTTCAGCGTGTAGGAAAGACCTATCAGCATCCAAACCCCAAGGACAAGGAGCCACATCGTTTTGTAACGGCGCATCATCGTGTATTCTTCTAGCTTCGCCTTGTGCGTCTCAGCGGTCAAGGAAAGCTTAAACTCCAAACCGGGAAAACAACAACGATGCAAAGGATGTCAGTCGAAGAGCTTGACCAATTCCTGACGGAGCATTTTCCGTTCGCCGAACATCGCTCGCTTGTGATTGAGCGGATTGAAGAGAATTTGGCGAAAGTTCGGCTCCGCTATCACGAGCGTCATCTTAGACCGGGCGGCACGATCTCCGGTGCGTCGCTTATGACGCTTGCCGACATGGCGATGTACGTGGCGCTGCTTGCAATGATCGGGCCGCTAGCTCTCGCGGTGACAACGAATTTGAACATAAACTTTCTGCGCAAGCCTGAGCCGCGGGACGTGATCGGAGAATGCAGATTGCTAAAGCTCGGCAAGCGACTGGCCGTCGGCGAAGTGAAGATGTTCTCAGAAGGTGAGAGTGAACTTGTTGCGCACGCCACGGTGACCTATTCGATTCCCGACCGATCGAAGTGATTGGCCAAATGAGACTTGTTTGAATTTGGCCACATCTTGGTCATGCTTCCGGCTGGACGCACGGATCGAAAGGAGACTCCATGTCTCAGGTGCATATCAACTATCTAGCAGTCGTCGCAGCGTCGGTCGTAGCTTTCGCGCTTGGCGGCATTTGGTATTCGCCGCTGCTTTTCGCAAAGCGTTGGGTGAACGCACACGGCTATACCGAAAAGCAAGTCAAGGAAATGCAAAAGGGCGCGAACAAGGCTTATGCGATTGCGATCGCGTGTCAATTGTTGATTGCTGTGGCCATGGCCTTCATCGCGGGCTACCTTTCTCTGGAGAAGCCGGTGCAGGGACTTAAGCTGGGACTCCTTGCGTGGGGAGGCTTCGCGCTTCCTCTTGGTCTGATGGCCAACGTGTTCTCCGGCAAACGAATAACAGTGTTTTACATCGACACCGGCTACCAGTTGATTTACCTGCTGATCATGGGAGTGATCATCACTGTTTGGCGATGATCCGTGTGAATCCGTCTAAGCCGTCTCACCAGTGCTGATGTTCCCAGCGCTGATAATTCGCCGCCCGGATGACATTCATCCAACCGATGTTCACGGATGCCACTTGTTCGCTAAAATAGGAGCAAGGAGACAGTTGAAATGAAATCCGAATTTCAAGACAGCGCATTGATTCTCGTCGACATCCAGAACGACTTCTGTCCCGGAGGCGCATTGGCCGTTAGCGAGGGGGACCAGATTGTCCCGATCGTCAACCAGTTGATCCCGGAATTCCCGTTGGTGATATCCACGCAAGACTGGCACCCTGAGAACCACATCTCTTTCAAGCAGAGGCGAGGGCCATGGCCGCCCCATTGTGTGCAAGGCACTCAAGGCGCTCAGCTTCATCCCGAACTCAAAACCGACACCATCAGCTACTATTTTCGCAAGGCGTCGTCGCCCGACAAGGACGACTACTCGGAATTCGCCGGCAAGGACGAGCGGGGCCGTTCACTGGACGAAGTGTTGAAAAGTCACGACGTGAAGAGTTTGTACGTTGTTGGTCTCGCGACTGACTACTGCGTGCTTGAAACTGTGTTGGACGGTCTCAGGAAGATGGCGTACGATGGAGCGCATCTTGTGACCAGCGATGAAGTACTCAATCTAGCCGGCAGCGCCGCCAAAGCAAGCTGATTCTAAGAAGACTGTTTGATCACGCCGCTGTCGAGGACATCGCCCTTTTCGCTCACCGACTTGAAGCTCATTTCGTTTTCGTCGACTTCAATGAGCATGAACGAATTGTCCTGATCGAAGCTCGCGGCGCGAAACTCGCTCTTCATATCAATGTCGCCGCGACGGGTCTTGCCCCCGGCGCCGGTGATGAAGTGCTGAACACCTTGCTGAGGCTTGGTTCGCTCGTAAACGTGATCGTGGCCAGCAAACACAACCTGCACGTGGTAATGAGTCAACAGCGGCTCGATCGCTTTGCGCAGCGTCAGATCTGATCCGTGTTTCTTGCCAGACGAATAAATCGGATGGTGCAGCGCAACGATCTTCCATACTGCGCGCGATTCGCGTAACGAATTATCCAGCCAGTTGAGCTGGGTGTTGTCCAAGTTGGTCGAGTCGAGCAGGAAGAAGTCTACGAGTCCGTTGCCCCGGCTAATCGAATAATAGCAAGAGCCACTCATATTGAACAAAGGATAGTTGCACTGATCTTTGCGTCCCTCTTCGACGTCGTGGTTTCCAAGCACCGCGTAGAACTTTACGCGTTCCTTGAGCAAGCCGGCGAACGGCTCCTCGAAGTGTTTGACGAAGTGCCGGCCGCCGCCGTTGGGATAAATGTTGTCGCCGACGGTCAAAGTGAAATCAAGCGCCGCTTTCTGGTGGGCCTCAAACATTCGAGCGGCAACTCCGCACTCGTCGCTCCCGCCCGTGCCGAAATCGCCAATCACCGCGAACCTGGTCTTGCTCGTTCCCGCGCTGAAGATCGATGTCGGTTTGATAACGGCCGTCGCGGTTAGCGCAGCCAGCGAAGCGATGGCCTCGCGGCGAGTTATCCGAGCGAGTGTCTTTTCAGGCATATCTGTCCTTATCTTGGTCAGCTGCGGCAAATGGTCGTGTTCCTGATTCGACAAAAAGCTTATCCCTTCACGACTGTCGGATCAAGGTCAAATCGGCCTACCGAGTGTCTCTGCAATGTCCGTTTCTTGACAAGCTCTTTTTCGCTCCGTTACTGTTTAGAATTTGGATGCGGGACGGATTCCTGACAATGGGAGTGCACTTTTGAATATTCTACTGGTGGCGTCGGAGGTTGTTCCGTACGCAAAGACTGGCGGGCTCGCAGATGTAGCCGGAGCTCTGCCCAAGGCGTTGGCGCGACTCGGAAACAAAGTTCGGGTCGTGATGCCGCGCTACAAGCTTCCGAAGATCGACGCCGTCGAAGAACGCGTTCCGGGCGAGCTCTCAGTGCCGTTCAACTTCGAACAGCGGCCCACAGCAGTCTATATTGATCGTTCCGGAGAACTGCCCGTTTACTTCATCGATGCCCCCGAATATTTCTCTCGCGCGAAACTTTACGGCGAGACCGATGATCTGGAACGTTTCGCTTTCTTCAGCCGTGCCGTGCTCGAACTATCCAAAGGGCTCGGCGAGCATTTCGATATCATTCATCTGAACGACTGGATGACCGGGCTCACCGCCGCATACTTGAAAACTGTTTATGCCGGTGATCGCGCGTTTGACGGGACCAAGACGTTGTTCACAATTCACAACATCGCGTTTCATGGCTTGTTCAGTCCCGAGCTCTTGCCCAAGTTTGGGCTGCCGGGCTCGATCTATCAAGCGGAACGCGGTATCGAGTTTTACCATGTGGCCAGCGCGCTCAAAGCCGGACTGGTGTTTTCGGATGCGATCTCGACCGTCAGCCCGCGTTACGCCGAGGAGATCCAGACACCTGAATTCGGCGAGAGATTCGAAGGGCTGCTGCGAGCCAGACGAAACGATTTGACCGGCATCCTCAACGGCGTCGATTACGATGAATGGAATCCCGAGAGCGACAAATACATCGCGGCAAATTACTCGGCTGACGACCTGACAGGCAAACGTGAGTGTAAGCTTGACCTCTTACGCGCGTTTGGCCTGGAGGAGGATGCGGAGCGGCCGCTGATTGGCTGCATATCTCGGTTGTCGGATCAGAAGGGCTTTGACCTCATTCTGCCGATCGCCGATAAGGTCCTGGATCTGGGAGTCAGCTTCGTGCTTCTCGGATCAGGCAGCGAGGTTTACGAACGCGCGTTTCAGTTGCTGCGCGACCACAGGCGCTCACAGGTGGGCGTCTACCTTGGTTTTTCAAACGAGTTTGCGCACAAGATTGAAGCGGGCGCGGATATGTTTCTGATGCCGTCGCGATTCGAGCCGTGCGGATTGAATCAGATGTATTCGCTCAAATATGGCACGGTACCGATCGTTCGGGCAGCCGGGGGTTTGGACGACACAATCGAGAACTTCGACCCAGCGACACTAAGCGGCAACGGGTTCAAGTTTCACAGATACGACTCAGAAACGCTGTTTGAGAAAATTCAAGAGGCAGCCGCCGTGTACGAGCAGCACGATCTTTGGCGGGCTTTGATGCTGAACGGAATGCGAGCCGATTACTCCTGGAATGAGTCGGCCCGACATTACTGTGAGCTTTACGGAAGGCTGGTAAGCACCCGTGTTCCCGCAACTGTTTAACCTGGCATTATCTGGAGGCAATGATGAGCGATTTAGTAACTGACGTAACCGATCAAAACTTCGAACAAGAGGTCCTCAAATCAAGCCAGCCGGTGCTGGTCGACTTTTGGGCTGAATGGTGTCACCCGTGCAAGGCCCTCGCACCCACTGTCGAGAAGCTCGCTGCGGAGTACGAAGGCAAAGCGAGGGTTGTAAAGCTTAACGTTGACGATAACAACCAAACTGGAATGCAATACGGCGTACGAGGGATTCCGACTTTGATCCTGTTCAAGGAAGGTGCCGAGGTCGGGCGACTCGTCGGCGGCACGTCAAAAGACAACATCTCGCGGTTGATTGAGCGCGCCTTCGGGAACGCCTCCTGAAGCGTGCCCGGCAGCCGCGCTGAAAACAACGGGAGCGCTAGGCTCTATCACACTGTGTGCTGCCGTTTGTTTACCGCCCGGCCTCTGCAGCGCAAAACTGGCTCCAGGAGCCAGTCTCAAGGCGAACGCAAAAATGAAAAACATCGTTGTAGTGGGCGCGCAATGGGGCGACGAAGGTAAGGGCAAGGTCGTCGATATACTGGCCCCTCACTTCGATATCGTCGCACGCTACCAGGGCGGGCACAACGCCGGTCATACGGTCCGCATCGGCGATCGGAAGTTCATACTTCGCCTCATTCCGTCCGGAGTACTCCACGAGAAATGCTGCTGCGTGATCGGTAACGGAGTCGTCATCGATCCGCGCGCATTCAACCAGGAGCTTCAAGAGCTCCGGGAGATGGGCGTCGAATGCGACGGGCGATTGTTTATTTCAAGTCGCGCTCACCTGATACTTCCTTATCACGCCGCGCTCGATCGCGCGCGGGAGAATCGCCTGGGCGTAAACAGCGTCGGTACAACGATGCGTGGGATCGGACCAGCTTATGAGGATAAGGCTGCGCGAACCGGTATTCGAGCCGGTGACCTTTTTCACCCGGACTTGCTGCGCGAAAAGCTCCGAGCGAACATTACGGAAAAGAACCTCCAGCTCACATCGATCAATTCTGAACCAATTAATCCAGACTCCACGCTTGACGAGTTTCTTGCCGAGGCGCTTCAGTTGGGGCCTTTCGTCCGCGACACGGCGAGGATGATCAACGACGCAACAGGTGAAGGCAAATCCGTTTTGATCGAGGGAGCGCAAGGAACGATGCTGGACATCGATCACGGCACTTATCCGTTTGTGACTTCATCAAATGCGACTGCGGGCGGTGCTGCGACCGGGCTGGGGCTGGCGCCCCGTAAGATAACCGGTGTGCTTGGGATCGCCAAGGCTTACACGACTCGCGTGGGAGGAGGTCCCTTCCCTACCGAGCTGCTCGACGAACACGGCGCCTATTTGCAGAAGCGCGGTAACGAATACGGCGCCGTGACCGGCAGACCGCGACGGACCGGTTGGCTAGACGCGACCGTTGTCCGCTACTCAGTGATGCTCAACGGCATCGACGCGCTCGCTCTGACGAAGCTCGACGTGCTCGATGAGTTTGATGAAATCAATATTTCAGTGGGCTACCGTTACCGTGGCGAAACGCTCGAGGATGTTCCCTATGGCGCAAACGTGCTGGCCGAGTGCGAGCCAATCTATGAGACTCTGCCGGGTTGGAAGGTCAACACCGCCGGCGTTACCAAGTTCGATCATTTACCTCCCAATGCAAAGAGCTACGTGCGTCGCATTGAAGCGCTATGCGGCGCGCCGGTCGCGCTGATTTCCACCGGGCCCGATCGCGCCGAGACAATCATCCGAGAAGGCTCTTTTGCGGCTGAATGGATGAGATGAGAGATTGCGCTTCATCGATCAGCCTTTTCATCCCTAACTTTTCAGCCGTCTCAAGTGCCCGGCTCAAAAGCTCTACCGCTCTACTCTGGTCATCGGGGTCACCTTTTGCAAGCAGCATTGCAGCATATTCATATCGGGTATAAGCCTGATACGGTTTGGCACCCATCTTCTCGGTATCCCTGAGGGCGCATTCAAAATACTCGGTTGCTTCACCCCATCGCGACATCGCGCCGGCCAGGAGGCCCAAGAAGTGTGAGACTGGGCCGTGATAGGCCGCAGACATCCCAACCACAACGTTGCGTCCCGCGAAGGGTCGCAGCAGATCGTACAAGATTGGAGCGCGGCGGATGTCTTGAAGAAAGGCGCACACGTTGCCCAGCAGAGCAATCCCGACAACCCATGCCCCGTCTCGCGGTAGGTCTGAAAAGTTGTTCGAAGCTAAATACTCAAAGTGGACTCGCGCTTCAACAGGGCGGTCCGTCTCTCGGTAGATATTAGCCAGCGACACGCGCCAAGTTGGGATTGTAGCGTATTTTTCGACAAATTCTTTAACCCCCGGCTCCAGTTCTTCCGCTCTTCCCTGATTCCTGCGAAGCATCGCCGTTATTGTTCTGAACCACAGCAACGCATTATGGTCCTGCGCCCGCTGGCCAATGGTCAAAGACTCTCGCGCCAACCGCTCGCATTCTTCGAACCGCCCCTCCAACAGCGCGTGCGACGCCTGCGAGAATGGGACCGACCATAGATAGAGAGGCTGCCGAAGTTCTTCCGCCAATCGAGCATACGATTCGCGCTCATCATTCGCCGCAGAAATATCTCCCAGCTCTACCAACTCACGGAAGCGGCTGTAGTGACCCCGCAAAGCCATCTCTCTGTTCCCTGAGTGCTCTGCTATCCGCACGACTTCGCTGGCCGCCGCCAATCGCTCCTCCACCTCGTTGTATCCCTCTAGAGTTATGCATCTGCTGTATAGCGCATAAAGCAGTGCCGAAGCGTCACTAACGCGGCGGGCCATCTCCACTGCCTGATGGCTGAGCAACATACGCTGCTCACCCGGCGAGTAGTAAAGCGCGAGCGCCAGTTGCGCAAGTAGCCGGGAACGCAGTGCACTATCGCCTTCTTCCAGCACGGCGAGAGACTCTTCAAGTAGGTCAACCTGTACTTGATCTACTCTTCCGTAGGTGGTTCCGGTCGCTGCCCCTGCCCCGATGCCCAAGGCCGCCTGCGCGAGTTCTTCGGCTGCGCCCATCCTTCTTGCCAGGCTGGCTGCGCTCAAAAAGTTCTCTCTGGCTTTCTCACCGCTGCCCGCCTTGGTATGAGCGTCCCCCAGCGCAAGGAGGAACTCACAGCGGCGCTCATCTGGTGCATCCTCCACTAACTCCAGTGCGCGCTCGTAGTGACCGGCGGCTTCTTCATAAGCCAGCAAACTGGTAGCTCGTTCGGCCGCTCTGACTGCATAATGTACGGCTTTGTCCACATCGCCGCCCGAAGCAGCCTGATAGAAATGATGGGCCAACTCGGCCAAGTGAGGATCCGGCATCTTGCTATGAAGTTTCTCAAGTACGTCGCCGATCTGCCGGTGCAGTCGAACGCGGCGGTGAGTGCTCATTTCGTCATACAAGGTTTCGCGTATCAGCGCGTGTGAAAACTTGTACTGACCTGCCACTCGCGGCACTTCTACGATGATGCGAGCAGCCAACGCCTCCTCAACGCAATCGAACAGGTTGGGGGACAGATTGCTCAGCGGCTCGAGCGCTTCCAGGTTGAACTCGCGGCCTAGAACCGAGGCGATGCTAAGAACTCGGTTGGCCCCTTCTGACAGGTGGTCGAGACGGCGACCAATCACTTCACGCACGCCTTCAGGGATTCGAATGCTCAACGAACCCATGTCATCCAAGCGCTCCAACCTGCCTTCAGCCGCAAGCAATCTCACAACCTCGTTGACGAAGAATGGATTTCCCTCCGTCTCCTTGTAGACAGCAGCAACCAGCTTTTCCGGCGGCTGGATGCCGACAGTCATCTCGATAAACCTGGCAACATCCCTGCCGGTAAGCCCGCGCAGAACAATGCGCTCACCGATGCCGTTTCGCGCTAACTCAGCAAGGGTCTGCGCAAGAGGATGATGTCGCCCAAGCTCAATATCTCTGAATGTACCGATTATGAGCAGGCGCGAATCCCTGAATTCTTTAGCCAGGAATTCGAGAAGCAATAGCGACGGCTTATCGGCCCAATGAAGATCATCGAGTATTAGAACAAGCGGCGTAGCCTTACTGGCGTCCTTTAGAAAAGTGGTTATGCTGTCGAATTGCCGAAAACGGGCTTGGGCGGGCTCGAGAGGCGCGGGCTGCGGCAGATTCGGCAGAACTTCCTGAAGATCCGGAACGACCTGTCCAATGGCAGCCGCGCACCCGCCCATTGCCGACATCAGCGCTTCCGGCTCTCGGTCGCGCATGTAAGCCCGAATGATTTGAACCCACGGCCAGAAAGCCGGAGCGCCCTCGCCTTCGTAGCAGCGACCCACAAGCACCTCGGCGTTGCACAGCCGCGCATAGGTTGCTAGTTGTTCGGTAGTGCGTGTCTTGCCGCTACCCGGCTCACCGGCGAGCATAAGCAGCCTTCCCCGTCCCGATGTAGCTCCGCTGAGGCCAGCTTGAAGATCAGCCATCTCCAGTTGACGCCCAACGAAAATCCCGCCCGCGAGCCGAGCCAGCGATTTCGCATCCTGCTGGACTGGCCTCTGAGCCATTTCAACGGACGAGGAAGCAATCACTTTCAGCGATTGTTCCACCGCAGCAGCGCTCTGCGGCCTCTCGTCGGGCTCCTTGGCCAGCATTTGCAGGATCAGCCTTTCGAGCGCTTCGGGAGTCTCCGCGTTGTGCCAGGAAGGCGCAACGGGGGGTGTGTTGACATGCTGTGAGATGATTGCGACAAGTGTATCGCCTAAGAATAGAGGGCGGCCGGTGACCATCTCGTAGAGCATCACGCCAAGCGAATACAGGTCGCTCTGAGCGGATATTTGGTGCCCCAGTACTTGTTCAGGCGACATATAGAGCACGGTTCCTACGACCATGCCTTTCAAACTGACCCGGGAGAGATCCAAACCGATAGCCAACCCAAAGTCACCCAGCATGACCTGACCATCCTGCGTGAGCCACACGTTTTCCGGTTTGAGGTCGCGATGCACCACACCTCTGCTATGGGCGTAAGCGAGCGCTTGGCACAATTGTTCTCCGATTTGGATGGTCTGCTTGATGGGCAGGCGGTGGCTTTCCGAGTCCCTCAGCAAATCGGCGACCGAGCCGCCTTCTATGAATTGGCTGACGATGTAGGGCTGGCCCCCTTCTTCACCTATGTCATGCACCGTTACGATGTGCGGGTGGTTGCCGAGCCTGCCCATCATCTGAGCCTCACGCCGAAGGCGGATCACGCCGTTTTGATCAAGGTGCTCCGTCTTCAGCACAGAGATCACCACCTCACGGACAAGGTAAGTATCTTGTGCCAGGTAGACTCGCTTCTGGCCGCCCTCTCCAATCAGTCGTTTGATCTGATAGCGACCGGCAGCAAACGTCGCGGGATAAGAAGCGGATTTTAGATCAGCCGCGCCAGGAGCTGGAAGGGTCAACGTCTCGCGGGTATCTTCGGACTCCATACCTATGAAGCTACCTCAAGAACTCTGTGATGGCATTAATGACGTCCTCAAGACGATCTTTCGGTTGCGGAAGAAGTGGCTATAAAAGCTTACGGCCAGCCTGACTAGAATTCTGGTCACGACGCCCATCTTCCTTCTCTTCACGCTATCGGCCGAAATGCCGTTTTCAGCATATATGCGCTTAAAAATCAGACATAGCATGACGTAGGAAATCCGACCGGGAAGCCCCCAGGATTTGCAGATGCCCGAATGTACTCGCTTGCGAACTTCTCTTAAGGAATAGAAGCTATCCCAGCATTTCTTGTTCTCACGAATGAGCTCTTCCCTGCTGATATTGGGATGCTTGATTATGTCTACGGGCTTTACATAGTTGAGCCAGTATCTATCGTGCAGGATCTTTGTCCTGTGCTTTGGAACGTAGTCTGGCTTCCCGCGATTCATTCTGTCGGCCATCATCTCGTAATAATCCTTCGTTCCCGGATAGGCATTATAGAGCGTAAATTGCGCCATTATCGTGCCTGACTCAATGGCAAACTTTTTCATGGTTCGGATTGTCTGGACCGTATCCGATTCAAGGCCGCAGATGATCGAGCTTAAGACGAGGATTCCGTTGCTCTGAATCTCTCGTATAGTTTCAACCATTTTTTGGCCAACCGGGTTCCATAGTTTATTGGCATCTCCCAATCCTTCCTGTGAATACGACTCAACACCAACCAGCGCTACCCTTATGCGCATTTTGTGATACATGGCTGAAAGATACTCCGGGTCGCTGGTGACCTCACAAGTCATCTGGGTCCAGGCAAAAAGGTTTGACGGGACCCTGCGATCATATTCATCAAAGAGCTTCAACCGCTCCTCTCGTATTCGCTCAAACTCTTCTCTTTTTTGGCGGCTTGGTTCGCGAGCTATGCGTCCTAGAGTCGCAGGATTGAAGTTGTCATCAGCAAAAAGTATGTAGCGAAAGCCAAGCTCGTATAATTCATTGGCTTCCTCTATTATCTTATCCATGAGGCGTTGGCGCGGCTGGCGTCCATCCGTCACCCAGACGGAGCAAAAACTGCAATTCTCAGGGCAGCCGGCAACTGTTTGGATTGAGGCCAGCATGTATTTGCCGGGATCAACCAGGTCCCATCTGGCTTTCAGCAAGGCATCTCCCGGAACCCGACCGCCCGCGTAGTTTTTTTGCAGTCTGTCATCGAGCGCATCTCTTATCGCCTTCCGCCACACGATATCTCCGTTGCCGGTCACTACTGCATCCGCTCCCATCTCGAGGGGCTCATCTGGAAAAATAGTGGCGTGAATCCCGCCCACGATCACCTTGGCGCCCCTCAACTTTGCTTCTCTCAACACCCGATACCCAGGAATACAATTGCCGCTGCTGATCCCTATGCCAACGATATCTCCCGCAGAGACAATGTCCGAATTAAACCTCTCGATGGATTCATCCACGATGATGGGATCACCGACCAGATCTACGGGCGTTGCCTGAGCGATCACGAAGAGCCACCTTGGTGTAATGAAGCTATACCCCATGGTTGACATAGAAGGATTTACCAATATGACCTTTGGCATCTTAAGCCTCCTTGTTCGTGACTGAAGCATTCCGAGGGGAGATTCAGGCTTCAGGTTTCCATGTTTGAGCCTGTGACAGTAACACAGTCAAACTTGTTAAGAAAGGAGTATTGGAGTATTAGCCGACGTGGAATTCTGTTTTAATCTTTTTAATTTTGCTTATTTTAGCGTCCCGACTACAATCAGAACCGAAGCAGGAGCGGTCGCGTAAATGGTCTTTGTAGTTGCGTAGAGGAGAACGACAATGATCATGAACGATGAAGAAAAACTCGACGGCTATGACGATTTTGACGATCACGAGTGCGAGCAAATCGAAGAGTCAGACATTGATCGAACGGACCTTTTGAAGCTTTACCTCCGCGACGCAAGCCGCTCCTCAATGCTCACTTCCGAAGGAGAGGTCGCAGGGGCAAAGCGAATCGAGCGAGCCAGGATTCGCTTGAATAGGCTGCTCTCGCGGTCGCTGCTGGTCGCCGAGTATTGCATTCATCTCAGGCAGGCCTTTGTCTCAGGTCTGGAGAGTCCTGCGGAATTGATCGAGGGAGTCGCTGACAGCAACCCATCCAACCTAACGGTTTCCGAACTTGCCGATCCTGCTCTGGTTCGCGTCGAGTCTGCTTATCACGATCTCCGCGTTGCGGTTAAGAGAACTTCTCGCCGGCGCAAACCAGTTCGCTCCAATGCGCGAATGCGATCTCGCCTTTCGCGTTCCATTAGATCAATCACATTCACGCCCGCAGCTGAGCGGCGTTTGGTCTCGCTAATAGCGCGGGCGGCAGAACTGGTTGCACACAAGCCACGAGCGAAACATCAAACCCAAGCGGCTACGCAAGAAGGAAGTTTTGATCTCGAGACCTCAGTTCGTCAGATCATTGAAAGCCGCTTGGTATTGCCATCCGAGGTGATCGATCTCGCTCGGAAGGCGAACGCTGCAATAGCCGAGCTGAACGCCGCAAAACAGGCAATGACTGAAGCAAACCTGAGATTGGTGATTTCCGTCGCGCGCCAGTATTCGCACCGAGGCTTGCCGTTCCTCGACCTGATCCAAGAAGGGAACGTCGGATTGATGCGCGCGGTCGAAAAGTTTGACTGGCGGCGCGGCTTCAGGTTTTCCACTTATGCGATGTGGTGGATCCGCCAATCGATGGCGCGGGCACTCGATACGCAGAGTCGGGTGGTGAGGCTCCCCGCGTCGGAGTTGACATTGATAAACAAGGCATCTCGAGCGTCGAGAGCGATTCGCGAAGAGACCGCCGCCGAGGCAACTAGCGACCAGATCGCCGAGCGGTTGGAAGTAGAGTCGGATCGAGTGAGCGAGGCGCTTGGTTTTGCGCAACACACGTTAACGCTCGACGCCCCGGCAAACGATAATGGGGAGACCGCGGTGAATTTCATCGACGACGGCGATTACGCCAATCCGTTTAACGCGGCGGTCGACTGGTCGAGGCGCAGCGCGATCCAGCGAGCATTAGCGCAACTCACTCCTCGTGAAGCGAAGATACTCAAGCTGCACTATGGTCTGGAGGCAGGCTCCACTCCTTGGACTCTCGAGGAGATCGGTCATGACCTCTCAGTCACTCGCGAGCGAGTTCGTCAGATTGAAGCGGGCGCGCTCGCCAAGTTGCGTGAGCAGGATTCGAGCAGCACGCTTCGCGAGTTCTTGGAAATCGCAAGTTAAGAACTACAACTCTCAATTTCCAGACTTCTCCTCCGCCTCCAGAACTACCTCAGCAATTGCCATTGTGCCCGAATGGCTGAGAGAAAGATGAGTCCTTGTCACCCCGATCTTCCGCATGCGTTCTAGCGCTCGTCCGCAAAGCTCTAGAGCCGGAGCGCCGTTTACTCCGCTGACCACTTCAATATCACGCCAAGCAGTGCCCCCCGACCAACCAGTGCCAAGCGCTTTCATCGCGGCCTCCTTGGCGGCGAATCGCGCGGCGTAGCTTGCCGCACTCGAAGCGCGATGCTCACAGTAGCGGATCTCACCTTCCGTGAACACCCGCGATCGGAAGCGTTCGCCTAGACGCGCAAGGACTTCCTCGATGCGAGAGATTTCGACCAAGTCAATTCCGATCGCGACGATCATCGGTTCAGACCTCGATCTCCATCAAATCCTGGGC
>WNGG01006899.1_pt1 | contig 16396 bp, 17 predicted proteins | sample 5400661 | NCBI WGS metagenome assembly WNGG01 (sample SAMN13153372, study PRJNA577476) | soil metagenome | isolation source: 100 cm soil or saprolite under Garry oak tree replicate 1 | place: USA:California | collected 2016-06-15 | reverse complement strand
AAGAGGACACCAACAACCAGCAGGCGCGTCCCCCAGGCCCGCAGCAGCTGGCGGACGATCAGCCACTTCGGGCGAAACAACAGCTCCACGCCGGCCAACCCACCTCCGGCCAGCAGCGCGCCCGACACCAGCCAAACCGTCCATCCGGGCAGCGTCGGATGCACCCCGCCGTGCAAGAGCCCAGGGGCAAGCCTCCACCCGTACAGCCAGCCCAGCGGCCGGGCGGTCACCTCCAGGAGCAACCACAGCACCAGCACGTTGACGGCCACCCCAAACAGCAGCCGCCAGATGAGGTTGGCGGTGGTCGCCGCGTCGGGCGCGATGTAGCGAGTGTGGTCGCGAAGGTAGCGCTCCTCCGGCGACCCGGGAGCGAACGGGTCAGGCGCCTCGGCGCAGCCCGCCACCTTTCCCCTGGCCAGCTCCACCCGTCGGTGCATGACCGACCAGGCGCCGGCGATATAGGCACCCCCCGAAACAGCGGCCAGATACCTGGCCTCCTGCAGCCTGCCGCCAGCCTGGAGCGCTTGGAGCGCACCCAGGTTGAAGGACGCTGACCGGATCCCGCCGCCCGAGCAGCACACCCCGATCCGCTCCTCCCTGGGATCGGTCGGTGGCGTTGCTGGCGGCTCCGCCTGAACGGCCGCCTCGCGGTGGTCGCCGAGCAGCCACCGCCACAAGCGGGACAAGACCGAACTGGTCACGGCCATGGCAGCCCCCTCTTTGCCATCGGTGCCGTTGAAGCAGGTCGACCAAGTATCTCGCGCAACGCGGAGCAGGACTGTGTCGGCCAGCACCATGCCCATGTGACGCTGGTCACGCCGGACATCGGTGCCCCCAGGATCAAACGCCAGCCGGCACTCGACCGCTGGACCGTGCCGACTGGGCGCAGGCTTCAGCCGGGGTGTGACGGTCGTGGCCACGCACCATCCTGCGTTCCGCAGATCCGTCCGCCCTTTCCGTCGAATTTCACCCGTGTGATCCCCTGTGATGGAACGCGGTCTCGGGGATGTCGAGCAGGCCGAGGAGCTGGCGCTGGAGGGGAGTCAGGGTGGCTCCGAGAAGGTCTGCGCCCTCCTGCAACCCAGCGGCCATCGCATGTCGGCCAGAGTTCCGCCGGAAAGGCGCCTCCCGCGGGGCGTCGCCAGGTCAGGGTGCCCGCCAGGCGGGATGGAGCTCCACGATCGGCGGGCCGTTGGAGCTATGCAGAACTGCGGAGGGCGTGCCCGGATCGGCCGGTAGAAACTGGCGGCGCCGGGGCAGCTTCTGGTTCCGAGCGGCAAGGGGGGGTCCACCACGTCGATGGCTTCGCGCCGGGTCCTCGCTCCCTTGCGCTTGGCGTGGGCCCTCCGCCGAGCGGGGGCACGGGGCGTCGCTCGCACCGCGTTTCGGGAACGACCTCGTTGTGCGATGGCGCCCGGTCCCAGTGAGCGTCTGAACAGGAGGCTGTTGGATGCCTAGGAATGTGAGGCGTAGGTCGCCAGTGGCCCGGGTCTGGCGGGCGGCCGTGCCGATCCTGCTGCTTGCCCTGCTGGCCGTGATGGCCGCGCCGGCTGCCGGGGCCCGACCAGCCGCGGTCATCGTCCTCCCAGGCGCCAGCTCGGCCGAGGGCATCGCCACCGGTCGCGGCGCCACCTTCTACGCCGGCGACCTGTTCCGCGGCGACATCTTCCGCGGCGACCTCCAACGCGGCACCGCCGAACTGTTCATCGACGCCCCCGACGGCCGCATGGCCCTGGGCATGAAGGTCGACGTCGCCCACAGCCTGCTGTTCGTGGCCGGTGGCTTCACCGGGCAAGCCTACGTCTACGACACCCGCACCGGTGCCACCGTGGCCACCTACCAGCTCGGCCAGCCCCCCAACACGATCGTCAACGACGTGGCCCTCACCCGGCGTGGCGCCTGGTTCACCGACTCCCAGCAGGCCAAGCTCTACTTCGTGCCGGTCAGCCCGGCCGGGGTCCCGGGCCCGTCCAGCACCCTTGCGCTCAGTGGCCCGGCGGCCGCCATCAAGGCAGGATTCAACCTGAACGGCATCCAGGCCACACCCGACGGGAAGACCCTGATTGTGGCGCACTCGGCCAACGCCCAGCTCTACACGATCGATCCGACCACCGGCGCCAGCGCGACCATCGCCGGGGTCGGCGTGCCCAATGTCGACGGCATCCTGCTGGAGGCTGGGCGGCTATGGGCGGTACAGAACTTCAGCAATCAGGTGAGCAGGATCCGGCTGAGCCCGGACCTGACGTCCGGGGTGGTCGAGAAGGTCATCACCAGCGATCTGTTCCAGGTGCCCACCACCGCGGCTCGCTTTGGCAGTCGCCTGGCGGTGGTGAACGCCAAGTTCGATACGGGCTTCCCGCCCACCGCCAACCAGTACGAGGTCGTCCTGGTCGACCGGTGACCGTGGCGCACCTCCAACCGGCAGCCGGATTGGCAATGCATCGGCTACTACACCTGGCCTGTGCGTTGACCTGTTCCCGCAAGCTCAAGTCGTTGTGAACGACCTCTCAGCCCGAACCGGATGAGCAGGTGCTGCCCTGTCATGGCCGAGGCCATTATGCTTGTGCCTGCCGGTTCTTCCGTTCCTCCAGCCTCCTTCGGGCAGGCAGCGAGGTCGCCCGAAGGCTGAGCTCATGAGCAAGCCGACCATCCTGACGGTCGACGACGATCCGCTGGTCTCTTCGGCGATCACCCGCGACCTGGCCAGCCAGTATGGCGCCGGCTACCGCATCATTGGTGCGATGTCGGGGCCTGAAGCGCTGGTCGTGCTGACCAAGCTCGCCCTACGCGACGAGCCGGTGGCGTTGATCGCCGCGGACCAGCGGATGCCACAGATGACCGGTATCGAGATGCTCGAGCAGGCACGTGCCCATGCCCCGGGAGCGAAGTTCCTGCTGCTGACGGCGTACGCCGACACCGACGTCGCCATCAAGGCGATCAACGAGATCGGCCTGGACTACTACCTGCTCAAGCCGTGGGACCCTCCAGAGGAACGGCTGTACCCCGTCATCGACGACCTGCTCGGCGACTGGCGGCAGGCGAACCCGGACCACACGTCTGACGTGCGGGTGGTCGGGCACCGGTGGTCGGACCGCAGCCACGAGATCAAGATGTTTCTGGCGCGCAACTACGTGCCCTACCGCTGGTACGACATCGAGCGCGACGGCGAGGCCCAGCGGTTGCTTGACCTCGCCCAAGCGGCACCGGCCGACCTCCCGCTGGTGCTCGTGCCGGACGGCGACACGCTCCGCTCGCCGTCGACGCTCGATCTGGCAGGCGCGCTCGGTCTGCGCACCACCGCGCAACAGCCCCTGTACGACGTGTGTATCGTCGGCGGCGGGCCGGCCGGCTTGGCCGCCGCGGTGTACGCAGCGTCCGAGGGCTTGCGCACCGTCATTGTGGAGCGCGAGGCCCCCGGGGGCCAGGCGGGACAGAGCGCGGCGATCGAGAACTACTTGGGGTTCCCGAAGGGGTTGAGTGGCTCCGATCTCGCCCATCGCGCCATTGCGCAGGTTTCTCGCTTCGGGGCCGAGATGGTCCTCGCCCGCGAGGTCGTCGGCTTCGAGACCCGGGGGCCCGTGCGCGCCGTGCTCATGGACGGTTCGGGGGAGATCGAGGCACGCGCGCTCATCGTGGCGACTGGTGTGGCCTACCGGCGGCTCGAGGCGGCAGGGCTCGACGAGCTCACCGGCCGTGGCGTCTACTACGGCGTGAACGCCAGCGAGGCGAGCCAGTGCCAGGGCGACGAAGTCTACGTTGTCGGGGCCGCCAACTCGGCGTGCTGACGTCGTCCGCGACGACAAGGGGTTCGTCGTCACAGGTCAAGACCTGCTGGCTCCCGCTTGGGCACAGCGGTGGCCGCTCATGCGTGCGCCGTTCGCCCTGGAGACGAGCGTGCCCGGCGTGTTCGCCGCCGGCGATGTTCGCCTCGACTCGATGAAGCGGGTCGCGTCGGCCGTCGGTGAGGGCGCGATGTCGATCTACCTCGTGCACCGTTACCTGGCCACGATCTGATGCGCGTCGACGAGCTCCGCACGCTGAGCATCTTCGACGGCCTGACCGACCATCAGCTCGCTGAACTGGTCCAGGGCGGTACCGAAGTCCGCATCGAGCCCGGGGTCGATCTGTTCCGCGAGGGCGAGCACGCGGACTACTGGTGGGTGCTCCTCGACGGTGCCATCGACCTCATCCGCCACGTCGGCCGCGAGGACACCGTGGTCGCGAGGATGGACGTGCCGGGCCGCTGGGCCGGCGGGTTCCGCGCCTGGGACGAGCACGGCATCTATCTCGCGACTGGCCGGGGCGTGACCGCCGGTCGGGTGCTCCGGGTGCCGGCAGAAGTGCTGCGCGAGCGGTCCGACGCCTGGTTCCCGTTCGGCGGACATCTCATCCAAGGGCTCTACCACACGGCACGCTCGATCGAGTCGACGGCACGGCAGCGGGCGTCCCTCGTCACCCTCGGTACGCTCGCCGCCGGCCTCGCGCACGAGATCAACAATCCGGCATCTGCCGCCACCCGGGCGGTCGACGCCCTCGAAACCGCGTGTGCAGCGCTGCTCTCGTCTCTGGGCCGGCTAGCCCACGGCGAGCTCCCGGTCGAGCAGTTCGCTGCCCTCGACGCATTGCGCCGTGAGATCGAGCCCCTGGCGGCGCATCCCGACCCGCTGGTCCGCGCCGACCGCGAGCAGGCGCTCTCGTCGTGGCTCACCCGCCACGGCATCCAGCGCGAGTGGACCATCGCCCCGCCGCTCGCCGCCGCCGGAGTCGATCTTGCCTGGTGCGCGCGGGCCGCGACCGTTCTCGAGGGATCAGCCCTTGAGCCGGGCCTGGAGTGGGTGGCGAGCACGTTGTCGGTCGCCACGCTGCTGGGAGAGGTGAAGGAGTCGACGCGGCGCATCTCCGAGCTCGTCGCCGCCGTCAGGTCCTACTCGCAGATGGACCGCGCGTCGATGCAGCACATCGACGTGACCGACGGCCTCGACAGCACCCTGTTGATGCTGGGGCACAAGCTCCGCGACGGTGTAACGGTCGTGCGCGAATACAGCGCCGACGTCCCCCGCATCGAGGCCTACGCCGGCGAGCTCAACCAGGTGTGGACCAACCTGATCGACAACGCGGTCGACGCCATGGACGGCACGGGCACGCTGCGGCTGGCGACACGCGTGGAGGGAGACAGCGTCGTCGTTGAGATCGGCGACACCGGCCCGGGTATGCCGCCGCAGGTGGCGCGCCGCGCGTTCGAGGCCTTCTACACCACCAAGGACGTGGGCAAAGGCACCGGCCTCGGCCTCGACATCGCACGGCGCATCGTCGTGGAGCGCCACGGTGGCACGATCACCATCGACTCCCGACCGGGTGAAACCGTGCTGCGGATCCGCATTCCCGTCCGGCCGCACTCACCCAACGCCTGAAAACCACCCCGCTAATAGCCACCGGCGCCTCACGGTCCGCTACGAGCGCCGCGCCGACATCCTCACCGCTGTCCGGCATCTGGCTGCGCTCATGTGCGCCCGGAAGCTCACACGCTGTGAAACCAGCTCTAAGTGAGGCAATACAGTTCGATGAAATATGGGAATCGCAGCGCAGCCGCATACATCGTGCCGCCCACGATCTACCTCCCGGCCGGGCCGGGCCCGACATTCCCCCACGGCATTCCTCCATGCGGCGTCCGAGCCCGGCCCAGCCGGGAGGCGGGCGGGACACCTACATAGCGAAGCAGGGCGGGTCGACCCGAACGGGTCGACGAAGACCATTGCTCCGACCTGGCCTCGACCCTGCGACCGGGTGGTCATGAGCCCTCCGCTCCGACGCGACTCTGTCCGAAATCGACCGTTTTCGGACGCCTCGGCAGGAGGGCCTCTGACCACTCCCATTAAGGTAGGTGCAGGTAGAACAAGGTAGAACGTTGAGGGGGGCTACGCCGGGGGGTGTGTTGCTGAGAAGCAGCGGGCGAGGCGGGAGGTCGAGTGGGCGTCTGTCGGGACTCTACGACGACCCCCATCGTCGGAGTCGCACCGGCGGCGGCCACTCCTCGTCCCGCCTCGCTCCCCTGACCCATACCCCGTCGTCCCGGTGGATAACCCCCACGGCTGGCGCCTGGGTCCGACCGGCAGCAGTGCCAGCTCCGCCCGATCGATCGGGCACGGGCTTCCGCGCGTCAGGACCGACCCTGCCGATGGGCAGAGCGACGCTGGACCCGGAAGAAGGTCGCTGTGGAGGTCTGCGGCCTGCCTCCCCGTCCCGGCTTGCCGGGCTCCGGCGAGCCGCGCGGGCCGACTGCGCAGGCTGTCGGATGCGGTCGCCGACGATGTTGTGCTGGCCCGCAACGAGGCGGCACCGGCCAGCTGCGCGCCGATGGGTGGGGCCTGTGGCTGCTGCGCCAGCCATGGATGAGGTACGGGTTGAGCGGGTCGAGCTCGGCACCCGGGTGACGCTGCCACGGCGGTCGGGCCGGCGGGACCCTCGCCCGTGCGCGCTTGGCACGCCGCGCCTAGTTCTGGGCGATGACGGCCGCGAAACAGCCGGGGCACTTCTCGACGAAGAACGCCTCTTCCCAGTCTTGGTCCAGCACGGCCAGCCCGTCGGTGGTGCTCCCGCAGGCGACCGCGCCGCTCGCGGCGTCCACCGCATGGGTGGCGCCGACCGGGGCGGTCCTGGCCGACCTGAAGGTCCCGTCGGGACGATGCGCCAACGACGGGACTTGCTCCACCTGCACGGCGCCGACCTTGTAGCGCATCTGCGCGCCCCTTCCGTCTGTGTCCCGGCAGCATCCTCCGGCCTGCCCTCCATGTCCATCTCGCATCCCACCGGCCGGGCATCGCGCGGCAGCGCCACTTCCGGCACCATCATGCGTGGCAACCGGGGCAGGGTCAGACTGCCGCCGAAGATCAGCCGCTCCGCCGAGGGGCCCGTGCAGGCGGCCACTCGCACGACAGCCCCTCTGGGCTGCTAGGATCCGGCGGTGGATCGGGCTGGGCTGCGGGCGTGGGTGGAGCGGTACGAGCGGGCGTGGCGGTCAGCGGGCACGGAGCTGCTTGCTGACCTGTTCGCCCCCGAGGCGATCTACCAGACGGCGCCGTTTGAGGCGCCGTTCCGTGGCCTGCCGGCGATCACCGCGATGTGGGAGGCGGGCCGGGATGGCCCGGATGAGGTCTTCACCATGCGCAGCGAGGTCGTCGCTGTGGAGGGTGACACGGGGGTGGCGCGGGTGGAGGTGCGCTACGGCGACCCGGCGGGCCAGGAGTATCGCGATCTGTGGGTGGTGCGCTTCGACGGCGCCGGCCGGTGCATCGCCTTCGAGGAGTGGCCGTTCTGGCCGAAAGGCACCCGGGGCGGCTGGCACGAGGGTCCGGAGTCGGTACACACCTGACCGCGCCGTACCATCCTGAGGAGCGAGGCGGCCGGCATCTGATTGCCGCCGGTGGGGGCGGGCCGAAGGCGTGTCCTATCACCCCGGCCGCGTGGCCGGCGTGCAGACGAGTACTCCCCCGCTGGTGCCCGCAGCCGGTCGCAGAAGGGGGGACGCGCCGGCTCCCTGCATGCACGAGAGGTGCTGGATCGCTTCAATCCGGGCCACGAAGGCCGGTCCGCGGGCTTCGTGAAGATCGCCGCCACCACCCCGGCGAGCCCGGCGACCCGATGGTCGGTGCTGGTCACGGGGGGCGTGCACGCCCGCGAGCTGGCCCCGCCCGACGCGCTGGTCAGCTTCGTCGAGCGGCTGCTGGCGGCGTACGACGCCAGCACGGGCGTGAGCTACCCCGCCTTCACGTCGACCGACGGCGTCGTCTTCGACGCTTTCACGGTCAGCGCGGGCGAGGTGCGCTCCGTGGTCGAGCGGCTCAACCTGGTGGTGGCGCCGCTGGTCAACCCCGACGGTCGTGACTTCGTGCTGGCGCCCCTCACCGCGGCCGACGACCCGGACCTGCACAAGCTGTGGCGCAAGAACCGCCGGCCCAAGCCCGCGGGCGTGACCGAGGAGTCGGCCGCCGGCGTCGACCTCAACCGCAACTTCGACATCCTGTTCGACTTCACGAAGCACTACGACGTCGCCGGCGCCGACGTCCACACGTCCAACGACCCGCACCAGGACAGCTACTGCGGTCCCAGCGCGGCGTCGGAGCCCGAGGCCGCCAACCTGGTCAAGCTCTTCCACGACGAGGGCGTCAGCTACTACCTGGACATCCACAGCTTCAGCCGCTCGATCCTGTACTCGTGGGGCATCGAGGCCAACCAGTCCGTCGACGCGACGATGTCGTTCACCAATCCGAAGTGGGACCACAAGCGCGACGGGGTCAAGCACAACGCGTACAGCGAGTACATCCCCGCCACCCAGGAGGCGACCGCGGCCGCCCTGGCGACCCAGATGTGCCAGGACATCGCGGCGCGGGCGGGCGGGTCGAACCCCGTCGCCGTCCGGCGCTCCACCTACAAGGCCAAGCCCTCCGGCGCCGGCCTGTACGTCACGACCGGGGCGGTCGACGACTTCTGCTTCAGCCGCTGGTTCACCGGCGCGGCCGCCGGCCGGCCCATCCCGCCCGTGGTCGCCCTGACCATGGAGTCCGGCGGCGACCCCCGCAAGGGCCCCGATGCCCAGGACGGCGAGTTCTGGCCCGACCACACCACCCAGTTCCCCAAGATCGAGCGCGAGATCCACGCCGCGGTGTGGTCGTTCCTCACGCAGGTGGCTGCCATCCCCGTCACCGGCCCCAGCACCCCGCCGCCCCCGACGCCCGCGCCCCCCACGTCAACGCCGCCCAAGAAGGGCTGCCTCGTCGCCACGACGCTGTACCGCGACCCCGGGCACCCGCTGTCGTGTTCCTGCGCGACGTGCGCTACCGGCAGTTGCCGGCCACCGGCGCGGGCCGCCGGTTCGCGGCCCGGTTGAACGCCGGCTACGACCGGGCCGCCCCACCCCTGGCGGGCTGGTTCGCCCGCCACCCGGCGGCCACCCGGGCCACCCGGGTCGTCGTGTTCGCCCCGTTCGTGCGGGCGCTGCGGGCCGTGTCCGCCGCCACTTCCCGGTCGCCGCGGGCCCGGTCGCTGGCCCTGTCCGCCGCCCTTGGCGCGGTCGCCAGCCCGGTGATCGCCGTGGTGTGGGCGCTCGACCGCCGGCGCTGAGCCCGCGCTCAGCCCGCGCTCAGTCGGCGTCGTCGGGCTCGGCGAGGATGCCGATGGCCCGCTCCACACCCCGCCGGGCCCGGGTCAGGCGACGCTCGTCGACCGGCAGCTCGTCGCCGTCGGCGTCGATCGACTCGCGCAGCCGGTCGATGGCCAGGTCGGCCAGCTCCTCCTGATCGCCCTCCACCGGTGGCGGATGTCACTGTCGCGCCATTGGCGTGGGGTGGCCGGCAAGGGGCTTGTCGGGCTGGACCAGCATCAGGTCCGCCGCTGGCGTTCCTGGTACCGGTGGGCCACCCTGGCCATGCTCGCCCACGCCTTCCTGGTGGTCGCCGCCGTCACCGACCAGGCCCGCGATCCCGCGCCGGCCGGGCTGATCGGGCTGACCTGCAACGAGATCCAGCACCTGTTCGCCGCACTGGTCGCCGTGCCCATCGCCGACCCAGGCATCGGCTGCGCTGGTCGCTCTGGCGACGCCGGCAGCAAGCCCGCGCCCGCACCTGCCACTACCGCCGGCAAGCCAACGGACCATGAAGATCACGATCTACGGTTGGAGTACTAAGCTAGGCAAGCTCTACTTGAGCTCGGTCCGCGCTGGGTCCGTGTCGCAGCGATCGCGCACCGGCGTGGGCGGTCACCAACAGTCACCAACGGTTCAGAGGAACCGCAGGTCGCCGGCCCTCCGGCTCGAGCAGCTGGGATGACGCGAGCGGGCGGATCAGATTGTGGTCCCGAGGGTCACGAGGCCGGAGTCAGCCCCGCGCGGCCACGTTGACTCGGACGAAGGGACTTGAGAAGCTCAGCAGGTCCGGCGACCGAGCCTGGGGGGGATTCGCGGTGGCTGACCTTGAGATCAAGAACGTCGCAGAGCCCGACGAAACGCGGCCCTTTGCGGGCAAGGGCAAGGCAACGGTGGTGAACGTCGCAGGACATCCGGTCCTGTATGCGACGTTCGAGCCCGGTTGGCGCTGGTCGGAGCACCTGAAGCCGCTTGCAGGGACCGACAGCTGCCAGGCGACGCACCTCCTGTACTGCCTGTCTGGCCGGTTGCGCGTCGAGACGGACAGCGGAGAGCAAGGCGAGATCGGCCCCGGCGACGTTGCCGCGATCGAGCCTGGCCACGACGCCTGGGTCGTCGGCGACCAGCCCTGCGTGGCGGTCGACTTCGGCGGCTATGCCCAATCCGCGAAGGGTTAGCGCTCGGATCAGGGTTCCAATCCTGCGCGCTCCACCATGACGCCGGACCATGGGGACGGGAAGACGACAGGTCGGCCCCCGGGTGGGCCCAGGTCAGCGGCCTGTCGCGCCCGACGGCTCGGCGTGGCCCCGGGCGAGTCGGAGCGCGCGTGCGTGCGCCACTGCTGCCGAGACCACCAGAACGACTACCCCAGCGCCCGGAGCGATGAAGGAGGGGACGACGAGGCTGACCGCCGCTGCAGCCGCCGCGACCGTGGCGGAGACCAGTCGTCGAAGCCACAGCAGGCCAGCCAGGAGCACCGTCGCCAGCACCGCACCCCAGGCGCCACGCTCGGCCAGGTCGTGGCCCGAGTCGAAGCCGGGCCTCGCCGGGCCGAGCTGGCCGGCCTGCTCATCGCTCCACGTCGCACCACCGATGGCGTCGATTACCCGCACGTTGCCCGCTATCACGACCAGGCAGCTGGTGATGGCCACGGCAAGAAGCAGCCACAGCACCGGATCACGGCGACCACGCCGGGGGAGGGCCCACAGCAGCACGGCGGACAGGAACACCATCGGGAACACCGGTGTAGCCGACTGCAGGTGGCCGGCGGCGTGGCCGGCGACATCGTACTGCGCGGACCAGACCGCCTGCATGGCGAGCACGGGGAGGAGGAAGGCGGCGACCGGCCACCAGTCGCGCAGGAACGCGAGGACGCGCTTGGCCAGAGCCTGCGCTGTAGAGGATACCTGCGACTCCTCCCTCCGGCGGGCGCTCGACCCGCGGCCCCTATTGAACACTCAACGCCGGCTCGACTCATCCTATGGTCGGCCGGGTGCCCGCCTCTGCGTGCCAGCCGCGTGTCAGCCCCTCGGCGCCCGCCGGTCCCGAGCGGTCACCGGCGGATCAGAAAACCGCAGGTGAAGCCATCGCGAGACGCACGACCAGGCATCCCACAACGGAGCGGCTTGGAGCCCGAGTCTCCGTCTCCAAACACGGCGGCGGACGGCCCTGGACAGCAAGAGCCGCCCTGACCAGGGCGGGTCGAGGTCAGGGCGGCGGGAGGAGCGGCTTACGAGAGCGGCGGTCAGGGTGGATGTGAGCCTGTTGGCATGGCGAGGCGATGTACCTTTGCGCTCAGCCGTCGCAACTGATCAGGGAGGCCGCTGTGTCCAACGAGCCCGTCACCCATGGATACGTCGTCGGCCCAAGTGAGGGCGTGCCCGGCCGGGGGCCCGAGGTCAAGGCGTCCGGCCGGGCGACCGGCGGCAGCCTCACCGTGATCGAGGTCGCCATCGACGGCGGACCGCCCAGGCACACCCACAGCCGCGAGGACGAGAGCTTCTACGTCCTCGCGGGGACCTTGGACGTTGAGTGCGGCGAGGACCGGTTCCGGGCCGGGCCGGGGTCGTTCGTGTTCCTGCCGCGCAACCTGCCGCACGCCTTCCGGTCCATGGGTGGCCCGGCGACGGCGCTGCTGATCGTGACGCCGGGCGGGCTGGACGAGTACTTCGCGGAGCTGTCGGCGGCGCTGGCCGCGAACGCCGATGCGGCCCAGCTGCGGACGATCCAGCAGGCGTACGGCATCGCGCGGTCCTGACCGGCGCTGGGTCCGCGCTGGGTCCGTGCCGCAACGGTCAAGCATGGGCATGAGCGGTCACCACCGGTCACCGACGGTTCGGAGGAACCGCAGGTCGCCGGCCGTCCCGCTCACGCAGCTGGGATGACGCGAGCGGGCGGTTCGGATTGTGGTCCCGACGGTCGAGGACGGGAGGTCAGCATCCCGAGTTGCACGAGCGGGCACCGATGTGTTCCCCCCGACCGGCCGGTCTAGTCTATGTTGACGACCGCGGCGGAACCAAGGCTCCGCCGAACCATCGATGCGAGAGGAGTCGCTATGCCCGGCCAGCCGGTGCACTTCGAGATCCCGGCGGACGACACCGCCAAGGGGCGCGAGTTCTGGGGTTCGCTCTTCGGGTGGCAGTTCGAGGCCTTCCCCGGTCCGTTCGAGTACCACATGACCCGAATCAGCGACCAGGCGGGCGCGGCGATCACCAACATGGAGCCCGGCAAGCGCGGGATTCGCCCCTACTTCGACGTGGACGACATCAACGCCGGCGCCGCGCGCGTGAAGGAACTCGGTGGCGAGGCGAACGACCCGGGCTCGGTGCCGGGCATGGGCTGGTTCGCGACCTGCAGGGACCCCCAGGGGAACGAGTTCGGCCTGTGGCAGAACGACCCGTCCGCCCCGGCCCCGACGGGGTAGATCGAGGAAGCACGGGAGATTGCTGGCGAAGCGATCGCCATCGGTGCCAGGTGCTGTGGTTGCAGCTTGGGATCGAGTCCGAGGCGGCCAAGCGGTTGGCTGCGGCGGCCGGGCTTACGGTCGTCATGAACCGGTGCATGGGAGAGACTCACGGCGAGCTGGGCCTCGGGCCGGGACCTGATGGAGCGTTCGAGCCACATTGCCGGCCTGACTGGCGCGGCCCGGGCGGCACGGGGTCCCGGGTCCGAGGCTTGATGGCGCAGGTGTCAGACGGCCCGCCGGCTCGGCCGGGCCGCGCTGCTCACCATTTGCTCACAGACGGTGCGCATACACCCGGACGTCCCAGCACACCTCCACGGTAGACCTGCAGGTCAGACGTACAACGGTGGACGCGTCGAGACTTCACCGGACGGCCTGGTGGAGTTCAAATCCCGGCATCCCGACCAATGATCCATCCGGTCGTGCCCTCAGCGTGCCCTCCCCGACGGCACGGGCGGCCAACCACGGCTCGTAGAGATCGGCTGAGACCTGGCCATTCGGGTCGGATACGGGATCACCCTCCCCCATCGGGAGTGCCTTCCAAGCTCGTATCCTCCCACGGCCAGGCCGTCGCCAGGCCGTCCGATGTCGACGAATGGCGGCAGACGATGGCAAGCGCTGAGGGACGAACGCCCAGGTCACAGACGTGAGGAGAGGCATCGAGCCAGGTGGCAAACCGCGAGAATCACATCTACGACATCTAGCCACCACAAGCGGCTGACCAGGGGAGACTACAGCCCCTGGGTCGTGGGCAGGCCGTCGGCCGTCGCTGCACCTCCCGTGAGGGCACGGTCGGCGGCCTGCATCGTCCCCGCGGGCGGCCGCAGCCACAGCGACACCGAGGTCGGTTCCATGGTGCGATCGACCACGGCCAGCAGCTCGAGGGTCAGGTTGTCGAGGTCGATCTCGTGGCGTAGCCGCGCGCTGAACGCCTCGACAGTTCTGGCCGCGTCATGGCGGCGCCGGTTGAAGCGCCGGTCGACCGCTTCCTGGAGCCTGCGCCGGGCCGGTCGGACCAGCGCAGCCGCGGCCAGCGTCGAGCCGGCCACCGCCCAGCTCGGCAGGTCGCCGCTGACCCCGCCGAACAGCTGCCCAAGGGTGACGACCACGCCGGCACCGCCAAGGCCAAGCGCCGCGGTCAGCAGGCCGTAGACCAGGGTGCGGTGGATGATTCGGTCGATGTCGTACAGCCGGTAGCGCAGGATCGCGACGCCGGCGGCGATCGGGATGCCGAGCACGCCGCCGGCCGTGAGCACGGTCCCGGCCACCTCGAGCGGGCCGGGCAGGTGGCCGATCCCGGCGACCTTGGGAACGAGGATCAGCAGCCCGCCGACGACCGTCAGGGCGCCGGCGTAGGTGAGCCACTTGAGCTGCTGCCGCTCCACCCCGCGGGCGCGGCGCAACCGCACCACCAGGGCGGCGGCGGTTGCGGCACCAGCCCCGGCCAGGAGCACGACCGCGACGCCCATGAGCGCGGTGCCGAGCGGGGCGCGAGCGTTGGCCGGGCTGGTGTCGAGCAGCTCGAGCCCCCTGACCGGCCACAGCAGCAGCAGGGCGGCGGCGGCGAACGTCCCGCCCGCGCCCAGCAGCCAGGTCACCCTCCACCAGCGCGGCGATGGTGGCCTTCGGCGATCCCGGTGAGCCCGGCGGCGCAGAACAGCCAGCCGATCGGGAGCTCGCGCCGTTATCGACAGCCATCAGGGAAGGTCGACACCAGCGTTTGAGGCTCTGGGGTTACGGCAACCCTGAGGTCGGCACCTGCCGTGTCGGCGTCGTGTCGGAGGCACGCGGATCGGAGGCACGCCTTGGCGTGCCGAACCGGACACGCGGAGGCGTGCCGATCGGGACAGGGACATCGGAGGCACGCCTCGGCGTGGCGAACGGGACAGGGAAAAGGGAGGACGAGGAGATGAGCATCGGGGTCAGCATCTTCCTGCTTGTGATTGGCGCAATTTTGACCTTCGCCGTGAACGTAACGAATACCGGTGGGTTCAACATCCACACGGTCGGGATCATCCTCATGCTCGGCGGCGCGCTCGGCGTGCTGCTCTCGCTGCTGTTCTGGAGCAGCTTCTCGCCGTGGCGCCGTGGCAGGATCGTGCGGGACGGGGACACGGTGGTCGAGGAGCGGCGCATCGAGCGGGATCTCCCCTGATCTGAGCCGCGCCGCGCCGTCGCGTCAGGCCCGCCGTCAGGCCTCGGCCAGCGCGGCGGCGAGCTCGCCGGCCAGGCCGGCGTTCGCCTCGAGCAGCGCGAGGTTGGCCTCGAGGCTGCGGCCGCCCGTGCGGCGGTGGAGCCAGTCCAGCTCGAACGGCGTGCGCGCCTTGCCGACCGCGCCGGCGGCCCTGGCCGCCGCGGCACCCTCGGCGGCGAGCTCGGCGAGCTCGGCAGGGTCCATGGCGGCCCCCGCCGGGCAGTCCTGGACCAGCACGAGCGACCCCGGGGAGCCGAGCGCCCGGCGGACGTGGACCAGGTCCACGACCTCCTCGGCGTTGTTCACGACGTGCTCGAGGGGCAGCCGGCCCCTGGCGAGGAAGTTCGGCAGGCGGTCGGTCCGGTAGCCCACCACGAGGACGCCGTTGGTCTCGAGCCACTCGAGCGTGGCGGCCGCGTCGGCCACGTGCTTGGGCCCGGAGCAGACGACCATCAGCCGGGAGCGGGCGAGCTGGGGGAGGTCGGCAGAGATGTCGGAGCCGCCGAAGTGGATCCCGCCGATCCCGCCGGTGCTCATGACGTCGATCCCGGCCGCCTCGGCGGCGAACGCGGTGGCCGAGACGGTGGTCGCCCCGTCGAGCCTCCTGGCCACCACGTACGGAAGGTCGCGGACCGTGACCTTCCAGGCCAGGCGGTGCCCGGCGAGGGCACGGACCTGATCGTCGTCGGCGCCGACCAGGATGCGCCCGTCGACCACGGCGACGACGGCGGGAGTGGCGCCGGCCTTGCCGACGGCGAGCGCCTGCGCCTCGGCCGATTCCAGGTTGGCCGGGGACGGCAGGCCCTGGACGAGCACGCTGGTCTCGAGGGCGACGACGGCGGTGGCGGTGGCGATGCGGTCGGCGATGACGATCGGTCGGTCCATTTGACGAGAGGCTCCCACGATTCGGGCTGGTGCGAACGGACGGTGCCCGCAGCGGCACGGTCAAGGGTATCGGGTCGCGAGCGGGCTGGGCAGCCCCGCCGGCGGGCCGACGGCCGGCCCTCGCGCCGGTAACCGTCCTTCGCTGCGGCGGGCTCAGCCCGGGTCGTCCCAGAAGCGGGCCATGACCACCCGCCTGGCCCGGCGGGTGACCCGGCGGAAGGCGTCGAGCAGCCGCTGGCGACCCGGCGCGGGCTCACCCATCGCCCTGGCCAGGCGCTCGAGCGCGCCCTGGTCGGTGGGCAGGGACTCGACCGGGCGGCCGGCCACCAGGTAGCCGAGGTTGCGGGCCCGCACGCAGAGCCGATAGGCGTCGGCGAGCCAGGCTGCCTCGCCCGGGTCGACGGCGCCGGCCTCGGCGAGGGCGGCGAGGGCGGGCAGGGTGCCGGGCACCCGCACCGCCGGCCGCTCGCGGCCGTGGCGGAGCTGCAGGAGCTGGACGGTCCACTCCACGTCGGCGAGCCCGCCCGGCCCGAGCTTCAGGTGCAGGCGGGGATCGGTCCCGGCCGGCAGGCGCTCGGACTCGACTCTGGCTTTCATGCGGCGGACCGCGGCGATCGTGCCCGCCTCCAGCCGCTCCGGCCACGTCCGCGCCGCCGCCGCCGCGCAGAACCGCGCCCCAAGCCCCCGATCCCCCGCCACCGGCCGCACCTTGATCAAC
>WNGG01004094.1_pt1 | contig 16397 bp, 15 predicted proteins | sample 5400661 | NCBI WGS metagenome assembly WNGG01 (sample SAMN13153372, study PRJNA577476) | soil metagenome | isolation source: 100 cm soil or saprolite under Garry oak tree replicate 1 | place: USA:California | collected 2016-06-15 | reverse complement strand
CCGATGTCGGGGGTGCGGGGGGCGTCGGACCCGGACTCCAGCACGTGCTCGATGGCCTTGACGATCGCCGCGCCTGCATCCTGCTCCCCGAGATGCTCGAGCATCATCGCGCCCGACCAGATCTGCCCGATGGGGTTGGCGATCGCCCGTCCCGAGATGTCCGGGGCCGAGCCGTGCACGGGCTCGAAGAGGGAGGGGAAGGCGCGCTCGGGGTTGATATTGCCCGAGGGGGCGATGCCGATGGTGCCGGCCGTGGCGGGCCCGAGGTCGGACAGGATGTCGCCGAAGAGGTTCGAGGCGACGATCACGTCGAAGCGCTGAGGGTTGAGCACCATCTGGATGGTCAGGCCGTCGATGTGGTACTGGGCGGTCTTCACCTGCGGATACTGCTTCCCCATGGCCGCGAAGCGCTCGTCCCAGTACGGCATGGTGATGGAGATGCCGTTGGACTTGGTCGCCGAGGTGACGTGCCGCCTGACCCGCTTGACCGCGAGCTCGAAGGCGAACCGCATGATCCGATCGACGCCTTTCCGCGTGAAGCACGACTGCTGCGTCACGAACTCGCGGTCGGTGCCCTCGAACATCCGGCCCCCCACCGAGGAATACTCGCCTTCTGTGTTCTCGCGAATCACGTAGTAGTCGATGTCGCCCGGCTTGCGGCCGGCCAGGGGGCAGGGGATGCCGGACATCAGCTTCACGGGTCGGAGGTTGACGTACTGGTCGAAATCGCGGCGGAACTTGATGAGGGAGCTCCACAGCGAGACGTGGTCCGGCACCGCGGCGGGCCAGCCCGTGGCGCCGAAGTAGATGGCGTGGTGGCCGCCCACGAGATCCTTCCAGTTCTCCGGCATCCACTCGCCGCTCTTGACGAGGCGGTCGCAGTTCCAGTCGAAGTGGTCGAGGGTGAGGGTGAAGCCGAACTTCCGCGCGGCGGTGTCGAGAACGCGCACGCCTTCGGGCATGACTTCTTTTCCGATGCCGTCACCGGGGATGACCGCGATGCGATAGGTGCTCATGTGCGGGGAGCATAGCCGTCCGCGCGCGGCTTTGCAAGGCACGGGAGCCGACGATGAACGGCGGTCGGGCGATGGGAATGACGGCGGCGGGTGAGAACCCGGAGGATGCGGTCAAGGGAATGGCCGCGCCCCGCGTGGCGACGAGAGGCGCGGCCATCCTGGACCGGCACTGGCCTGGAGCGACTCCGGCTACAACGCTCAGGCCACGCGGCCCATGTGCTTCTTCATCTCGGCCATCTGGGTGCCCGCGCGCTCGAGGCGGCTCTCGTCCCACACCTTGCTGATCTTCGGGAAGATGGTGCCTTCCTCTTCCTGGATGTGGTGCTCGAGGGCGCCATGCACTTCCTTCACCTTGCCGAGCCAGGCGGAGTCTTCGGGCCGGAGCTGGCGGATGGCCTCGAGGAGGCCGCCCACCTTCTCCACCTCGGCCTGATGCTGCTGCCTCCACTGCGCGAGCCCCTTGTCCTTCGACGCGGCGTCGCGGGCGAGCGGCTCGTAGAGACAGGTGTCCTCGATCTCCTCGTGGAGCTTCAGCTCCGGCGCGAGCTCCTGCCAGAGCCCGCCCCGCTGCTGCGGTGCGGCCTGGAGAACCTTGTCGAAGGCTGCCTTGGCCTTCTGGTGCTCCTGCTTCAAGAACTGGATCGCGTTCACGAAATTGTCTCCTCTGATCGGTGTCGGTGACGGTGCCGCGGACTGCAAGAAACGGTGCCGGCCGACCGGGCGGACGACGTAAGGCGGCGACGTCTCCGTGGCGGAGAGCTCCGCGAGGCGGCGCTGGAGCTTCCGGATTCTCCGCTCCAGCTGAATCTGCTGGGCGAAGGCGCTGATCGAGGCGACCACGATGCCCACGAAAGCCGAGAGCAGGATGATGAGCGAGACGGGCAGTTCCACCGTGCGCCAGCTCAGGAAGTGCACCGCGACCAGGTCGGGGTTTTGCACTGCGAAGATCGCCGCCCCCACGCCAAGCATCGCGACCAGCAGGTACACGAAGACCATATAGTCCTCCCGCCAAGGGGTTAGCCAGCCCGTGCCCAGCGCCGAGTGCTGCATCGCATGTGCCAGCGGCGCGCGAGCGGACAGTCCGCGTTTTCTGGCCCGAAAAGCCTCGGACGCCGGAGAAAACGGGCACGAAACACAGGCGGTGGTCAGTCGGGTCTTCCTGGTCGGGCAGGAAGAAAGTACCAGTCCGGCCGTCGAGCTCGCTGGATGAGGTCCGCCGCCAGATGTCGGCCAAGTAGCGGTATAGTGCGGGGCAGCCGGCAGCCGGCGGAGTCACGTGTTATCCCAACACCCAGGGAGGCGACCGTGGACCTGCAACGCCCTGTGCCCCAACCCATCACCCCGGAGGCCAAACCCTACTGGGAAGGCGCCCGGGAAGGAAAGCTCATGCTGCCGAAATGCCAGGCGTGCGGGAAGGCTTTCTTCTACCCGCGCGTGATGTGCCCGTTCTGCTCCTCCCGGGACATCGCCTGGATCCAGGCGAGCGGCCGCGGCACGCTCTACTCGTTCGAGATCGCCCACCAGATCCTGAACAAGGCTTTCAAGGTGAAGCCGCCCGTCATCCTGGCCATGGTCGAGCTGGAGGAAGGCCCACGGCTCATGACCAACCTGGTCAACGTCGCGCCGGACCCGAAGGCGATCACGTGCGACATGCCCGTCGAGGTGGTCTTCGAGAAGCTCACGGACGAGATCAGCCTGCCCATGTTCCAGCCCGCGGGAGGCGCGCGATGATCGACCTCGCCCGGATGCGAGAGCTCGCCGGCTCCACCTGCATCGTCGGGGTCGACGAGAGCGACGAGCTCGGCACGCTGCCCCACAAGAGCCAGCTGAGCCTGCACGTGGAGGCCGTCCACAATGCCGTGCGGGACGCCGGCCTCAAGGTCTCCGACGTCGACGGCGTCTTCACGGCCGGCCAGCACTCGCCCGCCACCATCGCCGAGGCCGTGGGCGTAACCCCGCGCTATGTCGACGGCACCACCGTCGGCGGCTGCTCCTTCATCATCATGGTCGGCCACGCCATGGTCGCCCTCCACCACGGCCTCTGCGACGTGGCGGTGATCGCCCATGGCGAATCGGGGCGCTCCGGTGTGGGCGTGACCCCGCGGCGGGACACCGCGCTGCCCGGGCAGTTCGAGACGCCGTACGGCTTCGGGGGCGCCCCGACCATGTTCGGCCTCATCACCACGCGCCACATGCACGAGTACGGGACCACCCTGGAGCAATGGGCGCAGGTGGCGGTGTCCACGCGCAAGTGGGCCGCCCTCAATCCCAAGGCCAAGAACCGCGAGCCGATCACGGTACAGGACGTGCTCGATTCCCGCCCGGTGGTCTGGCCCTTCAATGTCTTGAACATCTGCCTCGTCACCGACGCGGGAGGCGCCGTGGTCATGACGCGGGCCGACCGTGCGAGAGATTGCGCCAAGAAGCCCGTGTATGTCCGGGGCGCGGGCGAGGGGGTCGAGCACGTGATGCTGACCCAGATGCGCAGCCTGTCGACGAGCGAGGCCACGCGTCTCTCCGGGGAGAAGGCCTTCGCCATGGCCGGCGTCAAGCCCGGCGACTTCGATCACATCATGCTCTACGACGCCTTCACTTCAGGGCCCCCGATCATGCTGGAGTCGCTCGGTCTCTGCAAGCCGGGCGAAGGCGTGCATTTCTTCGAGGAAGGGCGATCCACGCCGGGCGGCAAGCTTCCCATCAACACCAATGGCGGCGGGCTCTCGTACACGCACTCGGGCATGTACGGGATCTTTCCCATCATCGAGTCCGTGCGGCAGCTTCGCGGGGAATGCGGGGCGCGCCAGGTGCCGAACGTCAAGCTGGGACTGGTCAACGGCATGGGCGGCATGCTCTCGGCGGCGGGCACCCTGGTCCTGTCCACCCAGTCGAAGTGACCCACCCATTCACATTCGACCCGAGGAGGGAAATGGAACATGCATAACGGCGACGTGAGCGCGCGACTTCTCCGAATTCTCCTGACCGGCATCCTCGTGATGATGGGCGGGCTGGTCGGGTCCGCCACCGCGGACGAGACCTGCCAGTCGCCCTTCCTGCCCAAGGTCACGGGACAGGAAGACTACATCTACGTCTGGACGCTCGGCATCAAGGGCGTCGCCGATGGCAACGACAGCATCGTCACGGTGGACGCCAATCCCAAGTCGGCGAGCTACGGCAAGATCATCCACCGGGCGTCCGTGCCCGGCCGCCACGAGGCCCATCACGCGGGCTTCACGGACGACCGGCGCTTCCTGTGGGCGGGCGGCCTCGACACGAGCCAGATCTTCATCTTCGACGTGGGGTCGAACCCCGCCCAGCCCCGGCTCGTGAAGAGGATTTCCACGTTCGTCAAGGACACGGGCGGGCTCGTCGGTCCGCACACCTTCTACGCGCTCCCCGGGCGCATGCTCATCTCGGCCCTCTCCAATGCGCAGGACGGCTCGGGGCGCACGGGGCTGGCCGAGTACAGCAATGACGGCAAGTTCATCCGCACCATCTGGATGCCCAAGGAAGCGCCGTACGGCTACGACGTGCGGGTCAACGTCAATCTCAACCGGATGCTGACGTCGTCGTTCAGCGGCAAGAAGAACTACATGCGGCCCTTCGGCGACCTCGTCAAGGACGCGGAGGCCATGAAGCAGTTCGGGAGCTCCGTGATCGTGTGGGACTTCCATGCTCGGAAGCCTCTCCAGATCCTGAGCGTGCCGGGCGCCCCCCTCGAGCTGCGCTGGGCCCTCCTGCCCAACCATCACTACGCCTTCACCTCCACGGCGCTCACGGGAAAGCTGGTGCTCATCCACCAGCAGGAGGACGGGACCTGGGCGGCCAAGAACATCGCCGACATCGGCGACACCATTCCCGTGGACATCAGCATCGCCCCCGACGACAGCAAGGTCTACGTCAATACCTTCATGGACGGCACGCTCAAGGTGTACGACGTGTCGAACCCCTTCGAGGGCAAGCTCATCGAGACCGTGAAGCTCGGGGAGATGGCCAACATGGTGTCGTCGTCCTGGGACGGCACCCGCGTCTACGCGACCAACTCGCTGCTCTCGCAGTGGGACAAGCCGGGCGACTACTGGCTCAAGGCCTATGCCTGGGAGGGGGGCAAGCTCGTCCCGAAGTTCACCACCGACTTCAATCCCGCGGGCCGGGCCCACATCATGAACTTCGGGAGCAAGGTCTTCGGCCCGAAGGCGGCGGCTCCGGCTGCCCGTGCCGTGCGGGTGAGCGCCTATGCCGCGCCTCGCTGACGGGGAGCCCGAACAGGGTCGCTGATCCATGCGAAGCGTCTGGGGCGTCTTCGTGCTCCTGGCCTTGATCGGGGGCGGGCTGCTCGTCCCGCATCCTGTCCGCGCTCACGAGGCGGTGAGCGTGGAGGAGGAGTTCGTCAAGGGCGTCTTCTCGCCGGCCTTCACGCCGCCGGCCGCGGGGAGCTATGAGCTCCCCGCGGTCAAGCGCGTGCCGAGCGTGATCCTGAAGGATCTCACCGGGCGCTCCGCAAGCACGCGCCGGGTGACGGCGGGCAAGGTCGCCGTCGTCAGCTTCATCTACACGGCCTGTCCGGAGCGCCTCGGCTGCCCCCTGGCCAGCCGCGCCCTCCAGGATCTCCAGGCCAAGCTCAAGGAGGAGGGCCTGGAGCGGAACGCCATGCTCCTCTCGATCAGCTTCGACCCGGAGCGCGACACGCCGGCCCAGCTCGCAAAGTACGCGCGCATCTACGGCGCCGATCCCAAGCTCTGGCGCTTCATGACCGCCCCGTCCGAGCGCGCCCTGGATCACGCGCTCGAGGGCTACGGGCAAGATCGGGCGCCCGTCTACGATGAACGGGGTCGGTTCACCGGCCGCTACCGTCACGTCCTCAAGGTGTTCCTCCTCGACCCCGCTGGATACATCCGGAACGTATACAGCGCGGGCTTTCTCGTTCCCGACCTCGTCCTCAATGACATCAAGACCGTTCTGGGCGAGGGAGCGCCGCGCGAGGTGGTCAAGCGCTAGGAGGATTCAGGGAGCGAGCGCGCGCCAGTGCGCCAGCCAGAGGCCGAGGGCGACGCAGGCAAGGCCGACGGCGGACACCCCGGAGATCGCTTCTCCCAGGAAGAGGGCGCCGAGCGCGGCGGCGGTGACGGGGCTGAGGGCGAGAAAGACCGTGACCTGGGTGGCGGGAGCGTGGCCGAGGGCCCACAGCCAGAGGTAGTAACCCACGGCGCTGCTCGAGCCGATGAAGACGATGGCGAGCCAGCCGCCCGACGTGAAGCGGGGCGGGGAAACGAAGAAGCCCTCCCCGGCGGCCAGGATGGCGAGAAAGCCTACCGAGGCGAGCATGGCGAAGGCGCTCACGGGCAGCGCCGGGTACTTGCGGAGATAGGGTCGGTAGAGGACGCTGCAGATGGCCCCGCTCGAGGCGCTCGCGAAGACGGCCAGCTCTCCTACCCACTCCTGCGCGCCCCCGCCTTGCACGGCCTTTTCCCCGAGGGCGAGGCCGACTCCCGCGATGGTCAGGAGCACGCCGAGGATCTTCGGCAGGGTCAGGCGCTCGTGGCCGAGGGCGACGGCGAGCACCATGGTCAGGAGGGGAAAGGTGGCGAAGATCAGGGCGGCCCGGGCCGAGGGGATGAAGCGCAGGCCGTAGTTCAACAGGGCGATCAGGATCCCGAACTGCGTGATTCCGAGGAGCGCGATGGGCAGGACGTCCCGTCGCGCGAAGCGCACGGGCCCTGCGGAGAGCCACACCACGGGCAGCAGGCAGCAGAACCCGATCACATAGCGCAGGAGAGCGAGCGAGGTCGGGCCCGTCTGGTCCACCACGAAACGCGTGGCGACCATGGCGGAGCCGACCTGGACGCCGGTGGCGGCCGCCGCGGCCGCGGCCAGAAAGCGGGCCATCAGGTCCCCTTCACAGCTTCAGATCCCACGTCTCGCCGACCAGATCGTGCCCGAAGCTCCGGTGGCGCTCCTGGCGGATGAGGCGAAAGCCCGCTTCCTTGTAGATGCGCCGCGCGGCCCGCAGCACGCTGTTGGTCCAGAGCGTGATCTTCCCGTAGCCGGTCTGTCCTGCGAAGCGCACGCACTCATCCACGAGGCGCGCGCCGATCCCGAGCCCGCGCGCCTTGGGCTCCACGAGCATGAGGCGGAGCTTGGCCACCGTGGCCGACTGCTTGACCACGAAGACGGAGCCGACGGGCTCGCCGTCCTTCTCGGCGATCCAGCACCGTTCCTTCCTGGGATCGTAGTGCTCGATGAACTTCTTAACGATGCCCGCCACGAGCGCCTCGAAGGTCTCGTCCCATCCGTACTCCTGGGCATACAGGGCGCCGTGCCGGCTCACCACCCAGCCCATGTCGCCGGGGCGATGGGGGCGGAGCAGGTACGGCACTTTCTTCTCGGGCTGAGCGCCCAGCACGCCTTCGATGGCGTGCATGGAGTCGACGAGCCGGATCTGATCCCGGGCGCGCAGGGCGCGCAGCATGGACCCGATCTCCTCCCGCGAGCGCGTATTGAGAGGCGCGAAGGCGGCCTGACCGCGGGCCGTCAGGAAGAGATGGCTCTGCCGGCCATCCGCTTTGGAAGGCGTGCGCTTGAGGAGCCCGCGCCTCTCGAAGAGACGGAGGATGCGGCTCAGGTAGCCCGGATCCAGCCCCAGCTCCCGTCCGAGCTCGGTGGCGGTGGGTCGCTCGCGATGCGCGAGCTCGTAGAGCACGCGCACCTGGCTCAGCGAGAACTGGCTCTTGAGGTAGCTCTCCTGGAGGAGGCCGATCTGGCGAGTGTAGAAGCGGTTGAAGCGCCGCACGGCGGCCACGCGCTGGTCGAAGTCGCTCTCGGCCATGGTCACCCCTGAGGAGACGGTCCGACAGGTAGGTGACATGGTCACACAGATATTTGACTACGTCAACTAACTAGCAAGGGGAGAGACCTCGCAGGTTGCCTTTTGCAGCAATCTGCTAGGGGCGGCTGCGGCTGATCAGGCTGATGACGGCGACGAACAGCGCCGATCCGATGATCGACCAGATGATGGGGAAGGATTTGCCGCTGATGGTGACGGTGAAGAGCTCCGGGAGATGGAGGGTCCTCGCGAGCCAGGTTCCGATGAGGGCGCCGATGAACCCGAGGGCGATCGAGACGAGACACCCCCCGCGGGAGCTGCCGCCGATGGCCTGGCCGACCGATCCGCAGATTCCCGCGATCACGAGCAGAAGGAGAAACTCGAGCAAGGTCATCGCGCACTACCTCCACGTGTCCCAGGAGTGAGCCGCATGGTCAGGAGCCGACGGGGATGGGCAGGTCGAAGAGGGGCGCGTACTGCTGGGCCCCGAAGACGTCACGCTCCCCCGGGCTGCCGCTTGGGCGCTCCCGCCGGATGGTGAACTTGATGGCGTGGGCGGGGTCGTACTCGACGAAGGCGGTGAGCCGCTCGCGGGGGATGCCGTAGAGCCGGGCCACCGTCTCCGCCGTCAGGGCCCCGCTCCGCTTCACGAGCTCGTAGCTCTCGCGATCCGGGAAGATGACGTCGAAGGTGATCTGGTCCACTCCCGCGTTCTTGCTCCGGATGGTCTTGGCCAGCTCGACGAGCGGCTTCGTGGTCATCCGCCCACCACCTCCGTCTTGATGGTGACGAGCTCGAGGGGGTCCGCGAGGGGCAAGACGTGGTTCAGCGTCCACTCGTAGCCGGCCTTCCCGCGCAGCACTTCGTCCATCATGAGGGCCGCCGTCCCCGCCGTTCCCTTGACCTCGGGCAGCCGGGCGTAGAAGAGGTTTCGGGTGCCGAGGGCGCAGACGACCTCGGCGTCCTCGAAGCGCGGCGCGATCGCCTCCACCACGAGGCAGAGCTCGTGAGCGGGGAAGGCTCGCCGCGGCTCCCATGGGCCCATGACCCCGTCGCGCCCGTAGACGTGGTAGTAGAGCTGGTAGCGCTCGCCCGGCGGGCCCCAGCGCTCCTCCACCTTGGAGCGCGCCCAGTCGATCACCGCATCGATGTGGCCGATCGTGTATGGATCACGGATCCCCGCGATGGCCACGGCGCGCTCGCCGACCTTCCCGGCGCCCTCGAGCTTGATGCGGTAGACGGGATCGCGGCGGAACGCGAAGCCGGTCACCCGAGTCGTCCGCTCGTCGACCTGCTCGTAGCGGCAGTGGGTCATGTCGAGCGCGCCGCCCGCCACGTGCTCGAAGAAGGGATTCGCCCGCTCGTACATGGCGTGGCTCGCCACCGAGGCGACGGTGCAGCGCTGCCCCGGGTGCATGGCGGTGACAGAGACGGCGTCGGGGGTCACCGTGCCGATGATGCTCTCCTTGCCCATGAAAGGCTCGGCCGCGAAGGAGGCGCACTCGAGCACCTTGCCCAGGTAGTACGCAGCCGCCTCGGGAAAGCCCGCGCGGATGGCGGGCGCGGCGAAGATGCAGGAGTCGCTGGAGCGGCCCGCGATGACCACCTCCGCGCCCTCGTCCAGCGCGCGGATGATGGGCGCCACGCCCATCACGGCCACGAGCCGGTCGGTGCGCGCCAGCGTCTCCTTCGTGAGCGGGGGCCGTCCGTCGAGCCCCTCGATCAGCACACCGTCCTCGAGACGACGCGCCACCTCCTCGCGGCTCACCTGGGAGCAGATGGTGGAGAGCTTGAACGGGGCGAGCCGATGGCGTCGCGCCAGCCCGCGAATGATGTCCGCATACTGATTGACGCCACGATCCGTGCCGGTGTCGGACGCGGAGCCCACGATCATGGGCACGCCGAGCTGCCGCGCGGCCAGGAGCATGAGCTCCAGGTCGTGCCGCTGCCACTCCTCGGGACTGCAGTGCTCATCGGATCCGAGCGGCTGGGGGCCGATATCGCAGCTCCCGGAATCCGCGACGATGGCATCGGGCCGCCGCCCCACGCCGATCTCGAAGCTGCCGCGCTCGATGGGAGTGAATCCCAGATGCCCGGTCGGCGAGAGAATGCTCAGGCGATCAGACACGGTCGGTCTCGCGTTAGGGCTCGGGTATGCGGCCGGAGGTGACGGGGAGCCGAAAGAAACGACGGAGCGCGACGAGCGTGAAGAAAAACCTGATCCGCTGTCTGGTCATCCATGAAGGGCGCCAGTTTCCTGCCAGGACCGAGAGAATGGCGCCAAAGATGCCGAGCCGCGACGCGGGCCGGAACCACAGATCCCGGAAGTAGGGGTCGTAGAACCCGACGGCGAAGCGCCGGAAGTGATGGTAACGCTGCCGCACGAGCCGCTCGCACGCCGCGAACCGATGCCGCGCCGGCTCGCCTGCCCGCAGCGAGTCGTCGATGGCCTCGGCGGCTTCGAGCCCCGCCTGCATCGCGAGGAGAACGCCCGTCGAGAAGATCGGGTCGAGAAACGCCGCCGCGTCTCCGACGGCGATCCAGCGGTCTCCGGCCAGGCTCGAGCCGAGGTACGAGTAGTCGGCGTCGAAGCGCGCGGGGGAGACACGCCGGGCGTGCGCGAGCAGAGGAGCGAGACCTGCCGTGCCCGTGAGGTAGTGGGTGAGGCTGTCCTCGGGAACGGCCTTGGACTCTCTCCGATGGACAGACTGGGGAATCACGGCGCCCACGCTCGTGACACTCTGCGAGATCGGGATGAGCCAGATCCATCCCATGTCGGCCCGCGTGAACATGCGGATGTCGCCTGCGCGCCGGCCCTCGAGGCGCGGGATGCCCTCGTACTGCGCGTGGACGGCGATGTTGCGCAGCACGGGGTCGAACTCATGACGGCCGAGCTTTTTCGTGAGGAAGCCCGTTCGTCCCGATGCGTCCACCACGAAGCCCACGCGCACAGCCTGCTCGGTGTCGTCTGGCCCGACGAAGCGCAGCACGACCCCGTCCGGCTCGAAGGCCGCGTCGAGGGCGCGGTGCTCCTCGAGCACCTTCGCGCCGGACCGTTCAGAGTGGCGCAGGAGGACCTCGTCGAAGGTCGCCCGCGGCACCTGGAAGGTCTGGGGGGAGGGCGTCTCCGCGGCGAACTGGAAGTCCGCGTACTGCTCGGTGGCGCCGTCGACCGTCCGGAAGCTCGCCCCCCATTTCTTCTCGAAGCCCGCCTCGGCGATCGCGTCGTGAACACCCAGGGCGCGGAAGACCTCGTTGCTCCAGGGAAGCTGGGACTCTCCGATGTGGAAGCGAGGGAACCTGTCCCGCTCGAGAAGCAGGACCGTGCGCCCGCGTCGGGCCAGAGCGGTCGCGGCGGACGAGCCACCCGGCCCTCCGCCGATCACGGCCACGTCGAAATCCCACGCGGACGCCATGCGAGGTCCCTTTCCTGTGGCGGACTCCTTGACCGCGGGCCACCGCGGCCGGGGCGCTAGGAGTCTAACGCGTTACGGGCTCGTCGAGGAGGGCTGGTTCGGGGGAGCGTCGTCGAGCACCTGGCGCACCGACCGCGCGAGTGTCTCGGGCGCGAACGGCTTGGCCAGGAAGGCAAGCTCCTGGTCCAGGATGCCGTGCTGGCTGAGGGCATCGTCCGTGTAGCCGGAGACGTACAGGACGCGCGTGCCCGGACGGATGGCGAGGAGCCGCTGGGCTAGCTCCCGCCCATTCATGCCCGGCATCACGACGTCCGTGACCATGACGTCGATGTGGCCGCTCTCCGCTCCGGCGATGCGAAGCGCCTCCTCGCCGTCGCGCGCTTCGAGGACCGTGTATCCGTACCTGGCGAGGCTCTCGCGGGCGACGGCGCGGACATCGTCCTCGTCTTCCACGAGGAGCACTCTCTCCGTTCCCCGCACGGAATGGAGCGACGGCCGGGGCTGGGAGGGCGCCTCCGAGGCCATCTCCACGCGGGGCAGGTAGATGCTGAGCGTGCTCCCGGCCCCCACGACGCTCTCCACGGAGATGTGCCCGGAGTGCTGCTTGACGATCCCGTAGACGGTCGACAGGCCGAGCCCGGTGCCCTTGCCCACCTCCTTGGTGGTGAAGAAGGGCTCGAAGGCCTGGGCCTGGACCTCCGCGCTCATGCCCGTGCCCTCGTCGCGCACCACGAGCGCGACGTACGATCCCGGCTGGGTCCCCGGATGTAGCCCGACGAAGGCCGCGTCCAGATCGGCATCGGCCGTCTCGATGGTGAGTCGCCCGCCCGCGGGCATGGCGTCCCGGGAGTTGATGACGAGATTCGTGATCACCTGCTCGAGCCCCGCGCGATCGGCCTTCACGCGGCCTCGGGCGGCGGGAATCACCACGAGGTTGATGTCCTCCCCGATGAGGCGGCGCAGCAAGGGGGCGAGCTCGCTCACCACCGCGGTCAGATCGAGGACCCGCGGCTGGAGCACCTGCTTGCGGCTGAAGGCGAGAAGCTGCTGGGTCAGCTCGGTCGCCCGCTCCGCCGTCTTCCGGATCTGCTCGATGCTCGAGTGAACGGGATCTCGGGGATTGAGCCGCTGGAGCAGGAGATCGCTCCGCCCATTGATGACGGTGAGGAGGTTGTTGAAGTCGTGGGCGATGCCCCCCGCGAGGCGGCCGACCGCTTCCATCTTCTGGCTCTGGCGAAGCTGGGCTTCGCTGTGGCGCAGCGCCTCTTCCGCGCGGCCACGCGAGATGGCGATCCCCGCGATGTGCGTAGCCCGCTCGATGATGAGACGGTGGGCGTCACCCGGGCTCCGCGGCTCCGCGTAGTACATGGCGAGGGTGCCGAGGACTCCGCCGTCGGAGGCCAGGATCGGCGTCGACCAGCAGGCGCGGAGATTGTGGGGGAGGGCGAGGTCGCGGAAGTCGGCCCAGAGCGGATCGGTCGCGATGTCCGTGACCACGACGGCTTCTTTCCGGAAAGCGGCCGTTCCGCAGGACCCGACGCTCGGGCCGATGGCGGTGCCGTCGATGGCCTCGATGTACGTCTGAGGGAGACTGGGGGCCGCGCCGTGACGGAGATGCATGCCGTCCGGATCGAGCAAGAGGACGGAACAGAGCATGCCGTCGGTCTGGGCCTCGACGATGCTGCAGAGGGTGGCGAGCACCTTGGGCAGCTCGATCCCTGCCGCGACCATCTCCAGGAGCTGCCGCTCGCCGGCCAGGATCGCCTCCGTCCGCCTGCGCTCGCTGAGGTCACGGATGTAGCCGGTGAACATGGGAGGCGAATCGGAGCCGATGCGGGTGACGGCCAGCTCGACGGGAAACTCGGTCCCGTCCGCGCGCATCGCGGTCAGCTCGATCCGCTTGCCGATCGCCGGCCCCTGTCCCGTGGCCAGGTAGTGGGCCAGGCCGCGCCGGTGGCGGTCACGGAAGGAGGGCGGCACGATCAGCTCGCCGAGCTCGCGGCCGACCGCCTCGCTCCGCGCGTAGCCGAAGGTCCGCTCGGCGGCCGGGTTGAACTCCAGGATCTTCCCGGTATGGTCCATGGTGATGACGCAATCGAGCGCCGTGTCCAGGATCGCCCGCATGCGGGCAGCACTCTCGCGCCTATCTTGGAGGAGGTCCCAGAAGAACCGCAGGCTGCCCGCGCCGATGATCTCGACGCCGGGAGGGCGGGTCTGGAGGAGATCGTTCAGGACCTCGGGGCGCCCCGTGACCTCGAGCACGAGGTCGACGGAATGCGAGAAGACCTCGAGGTGGTGAGCGCTCGTGGGGATTCCGAGCGCCCTGGCGTGGGTGAGGGCGGGCGCGTCCTCGCGGGAGTCGATGACGACCACGACCCGCGCGGCCGGCCAGTCGAGGAGCAGATCGAGGAGAGCCGATCCGCCCTGCCCACCGCCCACCACACCGATCGCAAGACGCGAGGCTGCGGACATCTCTCTGACCTCCGGGCTTCCGTGCCTTGAAACGCTGCAACGAGTATAGCGCCCGCGCACGAAGGACCCCATCGTTTCCCGTTCGACGAAGCGCGCATGTCCCAAGTCCCCGCCGAGCCGATGTTCTTTCCCGATGGTATAGTTCCTCCCATGGCACTCGAGAAGGCGCTGGAGTTTCTGGAGGCGGGAGCCTGGCAGAAGGCGCACGAGATCGTCCAGGCCGAGGAATCCTCGCTGGCGGCGTGGCTGCACGGCATCGTGCACACCCTCGAGGGCGACCTGGACAACGCGCGCTACTGGTATCGCAAGGCCGACCGCGCGTTTCCCGGTCCCGAGGCCGTGCAGCAGGAGATCGCCGCGGCCCGGCGCACGCTCGTCGACGCCGTCTGACCAACTGCAAGGAGACCCTATGCTCGCGATCTGGGTGAAGGTGCGTGTCAAACCGACGGAGCGGCAGCGCTTTCTCAAGGCCATCGAGCACGATGCGCTCGCCTCGGAGAAGGACGAGGCCGGCTGCCTGCGCTTCAACGTGCTCCAGGACGGGCAGGACGAGAACGTCTACTACTTCTACGAGGTCTACAAGGACGAGGCCGCCCTCGAGGCGCATCGCAAGGCGCCCCACTACGCGGTGTGGCGCGCCGCTGCGGATGCCCTCGACGGACCCACCGAGCCGGTCCGCTGCAAGACCGTCTTCCCGGCGGATCGCGGGTACTGGGGCAAGCCATAGCCCCGGCCGAGGTCGACCGCTCTCGCCGGTAGGGCTGGAGGATGTTCAGGTCTCCCGGCGCCATCGCCTTCCAGCTGGGCCCGCTGGAGATCAGGTGGTACGGCATCCTCACCGCGGCGTCGATCGCGCTCGGTCTCTGGCTCGCCGATCGCCAGGCGCGCGCCGAGAACCTGCCCGCGGAAGAGATCTCCCGCTGCGCGTGGTGGGCCGTGGTCACCGGGTATCTCGGGGCGCGGCTCTACGAGGTCGCGTTCAACTGGGACTACTACGGCCGGAATCCATGGAAGATCCTCGCGGTGTGGGAAGGCGGCCTTGCCATCCACGGGGGCTTCATCGTGGGAGGCCTCGTGGGCGCCTGGCTCGCCACGCGCCGCGGGCTGCCCGTGCTCCGGAGCCTGGACGTTGCGGCGCCCAGCCTGGCCATCGCGCAGGCCATCGGCCGCTGGGGCAACTTCTTCAACGAGGAAGCCTTTGGACGACCCACCGATCTGCCCTGGGCAGTCTACATCTCGCCGTCGCATCGGCCGCCCGGGTACGCGACGGCGGAGCTCTTCCATCCGACGTTCCTCTACGAATCGCTCTGGGACCTCGGCCTGTTCGTGCTCCTCGTCTCCTGGCTCCGCCCGCGCTTCCGGAGCCGCCCGGGCGTGCTCTTCTTCTCCTACATCGGGCTCTACTCCGTGGGCCGCTTCGCCATCGAGGCGCTGCGGCTGGACAGCTTCTGGGTGGGGGAATTCCGCGTCGCCCAGCTCGCCAGCCTCGTCGGCATGGCCTTTGCGGCGGGTGGGCTCCTGTGGGTGAGCCGGCGGGACCATGTCGAGGAGAAGCGGTGATTGATCTCGCGGGCAAGGTCGCCCTCGTGACCGGAGCCTCGCGCGGGATCGGCCGAGCCTGCGCGATCCGCCTGGGCGCGCTCGGCGCGACGGTGGTGGTGAACTACAACACGAGCGCGGCGGCCGCCGCGGAAGTCGTGGCCGAGATCGAGACGGGCAGGGGCGGGGCCCTGAGCGTGCAAGGAGACGTCAGCCGTTTCGAGACCGCCCTCGAAGTCGTGAAGGCCGCCACGGCCGCGCGGGGCCGGCTCGATATCCTGGTGAACAACGCCGGCACTACCCGTGACGGCCTCCTCGTCTCCATGAAGGAGGCGGAGTTCGACTTCGTGATCGCGCAGAACCTGAAGAGCGTCTTCAACTGCAGCAAGGCGGCCGTTCGCCAGATGATCAAGCAGCGCTACGGCCGCATCGTCAACATCACCTCGGTGATCGGGATGATCGGGGGGGCGGGGCAGACGAACTATGCGGCGGCCAAGGCCGGCATCATCGGATTCACGAAGGCCATGGCCAAGGAGTACGGCGGGAAGAACATTGCCGTGAACGCCGTGGCCCCCGGCTATGTCCCCACCGGTCTGACGGACACGCTGCCGGAGGAGGTCAGGGAGCGCATCGTGGGGATGACCGCCTATGGGCGGATGGGAACTCCGGAGGAAATTGCGAGCGTGGTGGCCTTCCTCGCCTCCGACATGGCGAGCTACGTCACGGGCCAGGTCGTCGCGGTGGACGGGGGCTTGACGTAGGTGACGCCGCGGCCGTGTGGTATGTATGATCAAGATGCTCATCCGCTGGGAGTAGCGCGGACGTCGGGCGCTCAGGTGTGCCTGTCTCGCTGACGCGCTTCGACAGCCCGGCCCGCCGGCCGCGCTGGTACTCCCACGCCTACAATCGGGCGGACCTGTACCGGCTCGCGGCGGCGCTCGGCTGGCTGCCCCGCCCCGTCAGACTCGCGCTGGCCCGCCAGCTCGGGCGGCTCGCGCCTCGGCTCATGCCGCGGGAGCGGGCCGTCATCGAGAAGACCCTGGCCCGCGTGACGGGGGCCACGGGGCCTCGGCTGGCCTCCTTGACCGTCCGGACGTTCACGGATTTCGCGATGTGCTTCAGCGATCTGGTCTC
>WNGG01012461.1_pt1 | contig 16403 bp, 18 predicted proteins | sample 5400661 | NCBI WGS metagenome assembly WNGG01 (sample SAMN13153372, study PRJNA577476) | soil metagenome | isolation source: 100 cm soil or saprolite under Garry oak tree replicate 1 | place: USA:California | collected 2016-06-15 | reverse complement strand
GCGCCCAGGACTTGATTCTCTATGTCGTGGCAGACAACCCGCTGGGCGAGTCATACTACCATCCCGACAGCAACGAGTGGACCGTCCCGATACCAAAGCGCAAGATAATCCGTCCAGCAGCGCGGGAGCATCACGAGGGTGAGAAATGAACCGCCGCCTAACCACGCGCTGCAGCGAACAGAGGCTGGCGGTGGGCGTTTTGTAGTAGTCGAGCCTTGCGTTGCCAGCCTCTGTCGCTGAGCTTGAGTCCGTTGGGCAGTAGCCTAACCAGTAAGGGCGGAGGTGCCGTACGATGGAAAGCCGTGCGTTCATTGTTGGCCTGATTGTGGGTATCCTTGCCACCGTTACCGTGGACGTCGTGGCCGTGATCGCTCTCCGGCTCGGCATCGCGGGCCGGGGGCCGCGCCGAACCGGTCCTGATTTGATCGGACGCTGGATCGGCTACCTCTTGCAGGGCAAGTTCAGGCACACGGACATCCTGCAGACGCCGCCCTTGCGAGGAGAACTACTCTTGGGATTAGCCGCCCACTATTCGATCGGCATCGTGCTGACCCTTGTGTACCTTGGCCTATTGGTTGTGGCGCACGCGCCGCCGACCGCCCTCAGCGCCATCCTCTACGGAACGGCCACCACGGTCTTCCCGTGGCGCCGGGTGATGCTCACCTGGCTCGTATAAGCCTGTTCAATCACATCATCTTTGGCCTCGGTATAGCCTTGTGGATGGCAGTGATCAGGCCAATCTGAAATTCAGCGGATATTGTCATTGCTGACCGCAGTGGCAAAGGTGTTCAAAACATGAGCTTGCATATCGATGAAACCATCTAACCAATCGATGAAGCCAACCCAGCACTTTGTTGGTGCCGATTGATTTTATGCACGCCCTTGAGTTCAAAGTGCTGGGTGGCTTATCTCCGTCTCGTTAGGCCTGGCCCCATCGATCGCGATGGATTAATGATGCGAGATGAGGAGGATGATGTTCGCGATCAAAGCCGAGGTTAGCGATCCGTGGGCGGAGAGGTTCGCGTTCAGCGCGCAGAAGACGATGTATGGTGGCAAGCACATCGCCAAAGGCGATACGATCTTCGTCTTCGCGAACGAGAACGAAGGCGGGCCCGGTCTCATCGCGAGCGGCGTCGTCACCTCAGCCAAAGCGATCGCAAAGAAACGCGGGATCGCCCGGCAAACGCCGCGGGTGAGCGTCACCATCAGACGCACCGCACTTGCAAAGCGGCGCCTGGGGCGAAACGAGCTCAAACTTTTTTCCGATTGGAACGACGGTCAACCCGAGACCGAGCTCAACTTCAAATTTTATCGTCAGACAACGAACAAGATTGTCGGCATCTCGGATGAAGGGGCGGCGTTCCTCCGCAGATTCTTTTAACGCGGCGGCAGTAGCCGCGAAGAAGAGTTTTCTACTGAGAGATTGACCGCAGGGTTGTGCGCTAGCTAGCAATACATGGAAAGCGGCTTCAGCGAATTCCCATCCCGTTTGTCATAGGTCATCACAGTGTGTTTTACTTCATGGATCTGACCAGCTCCAACGTGGAGCGGTAATGAAATGAAAATGAGTCCCAGGACAATCGGGATCCTGTTTCACGAGAAAAACCGGAAACGCCATCTCTCGGGTTATGCCATCACATTCTTAGCCGAATTCTGGAGCCAGGATGGCCATCGCGTCCATTATCTCTTCGGCACGCGCAAGTTCGTTCCCGCCGACCTTCTATTGGTTCACGTCGATCTTTCGGTGGTTCCAGACGAATACCTGGAATTTGCCAGTCGATATCCGATCGCTCTGAACAGCGGGGTCAAAGACATCCGGAAATCGCAAATCAGCACAAACCTCGTTAAACAGGGCGATGCCTATTCGGGGAAAGTGATCGTCAAAACTAATCTAAACTTCGAAGGCTCTCCGGAGCAGATTCTCAGAAGACATCGGTGGCAGCTGTTAGCCAGCCGTTTTGTGCGAGATCATGCGATCGGCACCGGTTTGGAAACGCATTCCAAATACCGAATCTACAACCGTCTCACGGACGTGTCACCGGCCGTTTTTGAGCGGAATGACTTGGTTGTGGAAAAATTTCTTCCCGAGCAAGAGGGAAACTTTTTCTTCGTTCGTAACTATGAGTTCCTCGGCGACTCCGCTACTTGTACTCGGCTGGCGTCAAGAGATCCGATCGTCAAGGATCAGACAATCGTTTGGATCGAAGAGATCGAGCCACACCCAGAGATTGTGCAAGCGCGAAAGCGCCTCAATTTCGATTATGGTAAGTTCGATTATGTAATCTACGATGGGCAGCCGGTATTGCTGGACGCGAATAAGACAACGGGTGCTGATCGTATTTGTACCCCTGAGCTAAATGCTCGCCGTCGCCGTCGCGCGAACGGAATCTATTCTTATTTTACGTAATCACCTTCGCCTCAGACTCGAAAAATTAACGCGTGATCAGCACGTACCCTGTTTCCCGGCCGTCTCTTGCCTGGTTTGATTTTAATTGAGAGACGGCAGCACCTTGAAGCTGCGGCATTACAGCTGGTGCCTTCTCGGTTGAAACAACCAGGGCATCGAGATTCCCGTCGTTCCATTCCGCTTGAGCGCGGTCAGGCTCAATGAAGTGCGTTTTTCGCAGATAAAGCAGTAGCCCTTCGTCCTTCGCGGAAACGACTTCGCAACGCCACTGACGCGCTTCTGCTTCATGGCGAACCTTTCTTCCGAAAACGGCAAGCGCGTCGCGATGATCGCGATAGCCAGAGACGACTTTTAAAATTGTGTAGCCGCCTGTAAATAAAATTCCGAATATCAACGCGACGACCAGGAAGGGACGCCATGCCTCGGCAACCGCTTGGCGCGGCGCGCTGACTGTACCGGAAACTTGCGCTGCCAAAAGCAGACAGAGTGGCGGAACAACGGGAAAAATTCGATCAACACGCTTTGATGGGATCAGCGACATGACAATCAGGCCGCCTGCACTCCAGCAAAGCAGCCAGAAAGTTTCGGGCGACATTTCGCGAAAGGCCGAAGGCAACCGCCAATTCCGCGTGTGAAGATCGACAATCGCCACCGCGATCATTAGCACGCTCCAAGGGGCAAATTTGTGCAACAGATGTGGCAGATAAAAATAAACCGGCTGCGGATGATGGACCGTCTCGGCAAAACGCGCTGCGAATTCGCGCACGACAACTTCGTGGAAAAAACCGGGAATAAACAGAATGCCGCCGATTGCCCACAGCAAAAAAATCGCCAGCGAAGCAACCCATGGCCACCAGCTAGACCACGCGCTCTGTAGCGGCGCGGATTGGTAGGGGGTTCCGAAAGCCTTCGGGAGTCGGAGCAGCGCACCGACCCTGCCGTGCCGCCATTGAAACACCACAATCCCCGGCAGCAAAAACGCATAAACAATCGGGCCTTTGATCAGCATTGCGACCGTTAGCAATGCAAAGAGGCAAATTCGATCTCGCGGTTTCCACACTGTTCCTCTCAGAATCTTTTCCCAGATCAGCAGACCGATGAGAAAAATCACCAGCGCCAAGGGCATGTCAGTGCGCACCAGCGTCGCCAGCCGGGGACTCAGCAGATTCAATCCGAACGCGCTGAACGCAATCAGGCCGGCAACCGATCCGTAAGCGGAGGTCGCCGCGCGAAACAACAAGATCGCCATCGCAACCGCTGCCAGAAACGAAGGCAGCCGCCAGGCTATGTCCCACGAGCGCGTTATCGAAAAGAGGCCAGCCGAAATCCATCCTATCAACGGCGGCTTGGTCGCCACGTGCTCGTGGGGCGTGTGCTGATAAAACCAGCGTCCTTCCTTGATCATCTCGAAGGAAGTAAATGCCTGCTTGGCCTGATCATAATCGTCGAGCTGCCACGGCAAATTCGCGATGAGAAACAAAAAGAACGTGATCGCAGCGGTAATCCAAACGCTACGTTTGCCCTGCAGAAAATTCTCCGGCCAGCAGAGTCGCATCTTTGGCCGTTCGCTCAGTCGCGCCAGAGCACCGCTCGCATCGGCGCGCCATCGCCGCCCGCGATTTTTAAAGGCAACGCCGCCAGATTGTAAATCCCTGGGCTGACGCGACTGAGGTCTAGCGATTCAATGATGGCGATGCCAGCGGCGGCCAGGGCATGATGGTTCTGCAACGACTTCGAGTCAATCTCATCCATCGAGGGGACATCCAATCCCAACAGCTTGACCCCATTTTTCTGTAGCCACGATGGAACCTGCGCGGCGATCACAGGAATTTGCTTTGGAAAAACAGCCGAATCGCTCCATCGCCCCGTCTTTATCAGAAGCCGCGAGGTCTTCCCGATTTCCTCAGCATGCGCCTGGAGATCTTCGATTGTGATCAGCTGTTTTTCCCTACGCTGCGAGAAACTTTCGGCAAGATCGACAACCACCGCGCGACCCAAATAAACTTCGAGCGGCGCTTTCTCGATCGATTCGCCGGCCGCATCGAAATGAAATTGCGCGTCAGCGTGTGTGCCATTGTGCACGCCCATGGTAATTGCGCCAAGATTCACGCTCTGGCCGTCCGCTATCTTTTTTGTTAGGCGGAAATGAAACGGCTCGTCACCGGGCCATTCCGCCAGATCGTTCCAGAGCGTCCGTGAGATATCCCAAATTTTCATCGCATGATCAGTTAACTCGCTTCATGTCGGATCTTCCAATAATTGCTCGTGCCGCTTTTTCACTCGCTTCGCCTTTGCCCATCTTGCCGACGATTTCATCGAATTCGGCAATCATCCGCGCGCGCGCCTCTGGGTTCTCCATTAATCGCCACACGGCCTTGACGATGAGATTCGGCTTTGCCCGGTGCTGGATAAATTCGGGAACCACTTCTTTGTTGGCGAGCACATTGGGCATACCAAGATATTTCACGGTCACAACGAGTCGCGCCGCCAGATAGGTCGGCCACGCGACCTTGTAAATCAGCACAAACGGCAGCCGGAAATAAGCTGCCTCAAGCGTGGCACTTCCCGAAGCCACGATTCCTGCGAATGCGCGCTGCATAATCGCCGCTGTCTCACCGACTTTGATATGAATCATTTGTCGATCTGGCGACTTCGAATCAATCATTTTTTGCGTTTCGCTGGCGAGTCCCGGAGAGCTCGCGCCAACTTCAAAGCGCAAGCTGGGCTTTCGCCGCTTAAGGAGATTCGCTGCTTCAAGCAGAAGGGGAAAAATTTTCCGCACTTCGCGCAAACGGCTGCCAGGAAACAGGCCGATTAGGTCCGGATCGCGCTTAGTATAGATCCTCTCGGTCTCCAGTCTTTCGATCACGGGATGACCGACAAATACCGCGCGCAGCCCCGATTCATTGTAGAGTTCGGCCTCAAACGGAAAGATACAGAGCACCAGATCGAGAAAGCGCGCCATCTTTTTGATGCGGCCGCGGTTCCAGGCCCATACCTGCGGGCTGATGTAGTAAATTATCTTTCGTTGCGCTGATTGTGTCCGCAATGCGCGAGCGAGTCGCAAATTGAACCCCGGATAGTCGATCAATACGACCCTATCGGGTTTACTCTCTTCAATCTCATTGAGCGTTTTTCGGAATTGCTGTCGAAAATAACCGTATTTCCTGATTACTTCCCACAATCCGAGGACTGCTGAATCGCCGATCCAATTTTTGAGTCGCTTGCCAGCGATTTCTTGCATGTGCGGACCGCCGCGCCCAACGAACTGAAGATCGCTATCTAGCTCACGGAGCGAACGCATCAACGCCGCGCCATGGTTGTCCGCGCTCACTTCGCCAGCGACGAAATAGATCGTCTTAGCCACCCGAGGCGATTCTTCTCGTGATCTCCACTGCCAGCTCCAATGCTGCGGTCCCTTGAAACCCAGAAACCCGCGGCTCGCGGCCGGTACTTGCGCATTCGACGAACGAGGTTAGCTGCAGTTTGAGCGGCTCTTCGCGTTCGATCTCGACCTTGTCGCGCGTGATGTATGCGCCTGCGCGTCGATAAATTTCGCCGCTTTGATTTTGATAATCCAGCGATAGATACGCGTCCTCCTGAAACACGCGAATCTTGCGCATCCGCTCTGGACTGATGCGGCTCGAAGTAACATTTGCCACGCAACCATTCTCGAAACGCAGCCGCGCGTTGGCGATGTCTTCGCCACGGCTCAGGACCGGCACGCCCACCGCGTCGATGCTTTGCACGGGCGAACGCACAAAGTGCAAAATGACTTCCAGATCGTGGATCATTAAGTCGAGAACGACGCCGATGTCGGTGCCACGCTGCGGGTAAGGCGAGAGCCGATGGGCTTCGATGAATCGCGGATGGGTCAGATGTTTTTCCAGCACGCTCAAAACCGGATTGAATCGTTCAACGTGGCCGACCTGGAAAACCACGTTCGTGCGCGTCGCCAACTCCACGAGTTCGCTAGCGTGCGCGGTGTTCTCGGTGATTGGTTTCTCGATCAACACATGTTTGCCCCGCGCAAGCAGCGACCGCGCAACTTCGTAGTGCGTGTTGGTCGGCGTGGCCACCGAAGCAGCGTCAACCATCTCAATACACTCATCGAGCGATTTTGCGGGCGTTGCACCGAATTTTCGCCCGATCGCGTTTGCTCTCGCAAGATCGATATCGTACACAGCGGTAAATTCAGCCGATGGAATTTCGGCGTAGAGCCGCGCATGATTGCTCCCGATATGGCCGACACCCACAACGCCAACGCGAGGTTTCTTTATCGACATATGTTTTCAGCGCGCGACATTTTTCAAAAACCATTCGTAGGTTTGCGCGATGCCCTCACGAAGTGGGATAGTCGGCTGCCAGCCGAGAGCGCGCAATTTGGTGATGTCGAGCAACTTTCGCGGTGTGCCATCTGGTTTGGTCGCGTCCCAGGCGAGTTCACCATCGAAGCCGACAACATCACAGATTAACTCCGCCAGTTCGCGGACCGAGATGTCCTCGCCGCACCCGACGTTGATAATTTCGGGAGAATCGTATTTCTCCAGCAAAAACAGACATGCCGAGGCAAGATCGTCCACATGCAAAAATTCGCGACGCGGCGTCCCCGATCCCCACACAACAAGCTCGCGCGCATTGCGTGATTTCGCGTCGTGCGCTTTGCGCAGGAGCGCGGCCAACACGTGTGATGTCTCCAGATCAAAGTTGTCGTTCGGCCCGTATAGGTTAGTTGGCATGACGGAAATGAAGGTTGCACCGTACTCGCGAGCGTACGCCTGGCAAAGCTTGATGCCAGCAATCTTGGCGATCGCATAAGCTTCATTGGTCGGCTCGAGCGGGCCACTCAGCAACGCTGTTTCCGGAATTGGTTGAGGTGCAAACTTAGGATAGATGCAGGAGCTTCCCATGAAAAGCAGTTTGCGCACTCCGGCCTTGTGCGCCGCATAAATGACATTGTTCTGGATCCGCAAATTATCGAGCAAAAACTCGACCGGATAATCATTGTTCGCCTTGATACCGCCTACCTTTGCGGCAGCAAAAATGACGATCGCAGGTTTCTCTTGCGCGAAGAAATTTTGCACGGCGCGTTCGTCGGCCAGGTCAAGCTGCGAGCGGTCGCGCTTCGGCAAATTATGGAAACCCCCATGTTCGAGTCCGCGGACCAAAGCGCTGCCCACCAGACCGCGGTAACCAGCCACGAAGATCTTATCCGATTTATCCATGAGTTAACCGTGGCGCCAGAGCACCAGCCACGGCGGTTTAGCATTTTCTTTTTTCAGCCTTTGCGCAATCCTCACTTCATTGGTTAAGGCGAGATCGCGCGGATAGCCGAGGTTGTTGCGTTTAGCAAATCGGTGGCGGTGCTGTAAGGGAATGTTTAGCGCACGCCGTTGCCTGCGGCTAGCGGGTTTGGTCTTGCTGAGGAAGGCGCGGCGATTTTGAATCCGGAAGCGATGACCTCCAACGGAACGAAGGCAGCCAGTCATCGGTATGGCCCTCGAGTTTGGGTGAGAGCTCTCCCCAGCTACTTGATTGGTTTTTGCCCACAACGTTTTCTATGCGCTGCAAGTAGCTGGGTCGGGACGACAATGCTGGCGAGCGCCGCGATGGCTCAATTATCGCTAGCGCCGAAAAGGGCAGTGGATCAACTCATCCCATGGTTGCTGGATGAAGATCGACAACTGCGCGGTGTCCCATTCAGCGAAGTGATTTTTGATACTACCGGGAAGAAAGTGTTCGGGTTCGACACGAACAACCCAGTCGATCGGCGCGTCGCAAAAGCGATCAGCGCAGCATGCGATGAAACGATGAAGCGATTGAATGCGCCGGATAGCGCGATCCAAAATGTCGATCGCATCAACGAAGTGAGCAGCCATTTTGAAGATACTTTGCGGGAGTTGCTGAACGCCACTGTCGGTTTGCATTGCGATCTTCCGCTCACGAGTGAACACAAAGTGCAGCGCTCAGGTTATCCCGACTTGCGCATAGTCGATCTGGAGAGCAAGCGCGTATTTTATCTGGACCCAAAACTTTATGCGGCGGGGAGCCGCGACAGCAGTTTCCGCGCGTTTTATTTCGAGCCGAAAACAGCGACCAACAAAGTGCGCGATGACGCGGTGCATTTCATCGTTGGCTTCGAGCACGAACCGCGAGGTGAAGCGATCTCTCCTAGATCGATGTGGAAATTCACGCGCTGGGATCTTGTCGACCTTGCGCAGTTCAAGATGAAACTGAAAGCCGAGTTTCAGGCAAGCAACCGCGACATGTATCGGCCGGAAGCAATCGTCGCCACAGGTAAGGGCGATTGACCCAATCGCCCAAGGCTGAGTAGAGAGTTGCTCAGAGCGGCGCTGGACGTAATGGTATTGTTCCGATGATTGCAAAGACGGCGGAGACATTTCAGTTCGATGCCATTGACGATGTGGTGAGCGACATCGCTAAGGGGCGCATGGTCATCGTGACCGACGATGCCGATCGCGAGAACGAAGGCGATCTGGTGATGGCAGCAGAAAAAGTAACGCCAGAAGCCGTGAATTTCATGGCGACACACGGGCGCGGCTTGATTTGCGTGCCTATTTCGAATGAGCGCGCCGAGCAACTCGGTTTACAACGAATGGTCACACAAAACCGCGAAAAGCACCGGACCGATTTCACCGTTTCCGTGGACGCGGCGCGGGGCGTGACCACCGGCATCAGTGCGTACGATCGCGCCACGACAATCCTGGCAATCGCCAATTCGAAATCATCGCCGGAGGACCTCAACCAGCCCGGGCATGTATTTCCATTGCGCGCGCAGGATGGCGGCGTATTACGGCGTGCCGGTCACACGGAAGCAGCCGTCGATCTGGCAACTCTGGCGGGGCTGCAAGCGGCGGGTGTGCTCTGTGAAATTTTGCACGATGACGGCACGATGGCGCGTTTGCCGGAGCTGATGGAATTCCGCAAAAAACATGGGCTCCGCATTTGCACGATCCAAAGTTTGATCGCTTATCGGCGGGTTCGCGAGAAGCTGGTGGAGCTGGAGCAAATCGTGAAAATGCCAACCGACTACGGCGATTTCGATTTGCATTTGTATCGTTCAAAGCTCGATGGCCAGCATCATCTGGCGCTCGTGAAAGGCAAGATCGACAAGAACAAACCGACGCTCGTGCGTGTGCACAGTCAATGTCTCACCGGCGACGTTTTCGCTTCGCGCCGGTGCGACTGTGGAAATCAATTGCACGCGGCGCTTCGGCAAATCCAGGAGGAGGGCAACGGCGTTTTGGTTTACATGCGTCAGGAAGGACGCGGCATTGGGTTGGCGGCAAAAATCCATGCTATTACGGGCTGGGCGCGCAGATTCTTTTCGATCTCGGCGTACGGCAGTTCCGGTTTCTCACAAACAACCCGAAGAAAGTTGTCGGCTTGGAGGGATACGGCCTCGAAATGATCGAGCAGGTGCCGATCCGCTCCGAGGCCAATCCCCATAACGCCAGATACCTCGAGACCAAAAAGGTGAAGCTGGGTCACATGCTGTGATTGCGGGTTGCCGCTCGAGTAAGTTGTCACGCTGAAAACGAATGTCGACCGCCGCACCGCCTCGTCCTCGAATCGCCAAGGCCAAACGCAGGTTCTATATCGTCGCGAGCCGGTTTAATCCGCGATACGTACGGGGTCTCGTCGATCATGCTACCAAGGAGCTGCGCGCACTTGCACCGGGCGCGACGATTTCTGTTTACCACGTGCCCGGAGCATTCGAAATCCCCGTGGTCGTGCGCGAGTTGGCGTCGCGGGCAAGCAGTGACGCGATTATTGCCTGCGGCGTGATTTTGCAGGGAGAAACGAATCATGCACAAAATCTGAGCCGCTCTGTCACCGACGCCCTTCAACGGATCGCAGTTGAACACGCCGTGGCAGTGATCAACGTGGTGCTCAGGTTTGACAACGAAACTCAAGCGCGTGCGCGCTGCCTCGAAAATAAAATCAACCGTGGCACCGAAGCCGCGCGAGCGGCGGTGGAAATCGCGAATCTCCTGTTGGACCTTCGTGGGAGCTAATCTTTATGGGCAAACGGCGACGGGCGCGCGAAGCGGCAATCCAATATCATTTCTGGCGCGATCTCCAGCGCGGCGAAGGGCCGGAGAAGATCGAGGATTTCTGGGAATTTTGCCCAGCCAAGCCGCGCGTGCGTGCGTTCGCGCAGCCGCTCATCGAAGGAATGGCGGCGCATCTCCCGGAGATCGACGAGCGCATCCGGCGCTACTGCGAGAATTACGAGTTCCGGCGTATCTCAGTGGTCGATCGCAACATCCTCCGGCTCGCGATCTATGAGATGCTTTATCGCGATGATATTCCGCCGGTTGTTTCAATCAACGAAGCAATCGAACTGGCAAAGACTTTCGGCGGCGCGGAATCAGGCCGTTTTGTAAACGGCATTCTCGATCGTGTGCGGAAAGATTTGGATCGGCCGGCGCGAGAAGCGGTGACGAAATCAGATTCGTGATTCGTCACATCGTTAAATCCTTACATCGTTACATCGATTCACGATTTTATCCATGAACTTCCTCCAATCTCTCGCCCAACAATTTGCTGCAAAACCGATTGATTGGGAGGAGCTCGAAGAAGCGTTAATCCGAGCCGATTTCGGTGTCCCGATGACAATGCGAATCATCAAGACGCTTCAGGAGCGCGAGGCCTGGTCTTTGCTTGGAATTGGCGACGTGATCAAAGCCGTGCGTGAGGAGACTGCGCGGATTTTGCCGCCTGATCCGGCGCCAATCCATCGAGCAGAAGGCAAACCAACCGTGATTTTGATCGTCGGCGTGAACGGAACCGGCAAAACAACATCGACAGCCAAACTCGCGCACTACCTGATGCACGTGGGCAATTGTAGGGGGTCTGTGTCAGCCCCGAATAGTTTCGGGGTTCACAGAAACGCCCTACAACAGGATCGACATAGAGTTATGCTGGCGGCAGCCGACACTTTTCGCGCCGCTGCGATCGAGCAGCTTGGCGTTTGGGCCAAAAGACTCGGGGCAGAGATGGTCAGCGGTCAGTACGGTGCCGACCCGGCTGCGCTTTGTTACGACGCCTACCAATCTGCCTCGAAGAATAAGATCGACTTTTTACTTTGCGATACGGCCGGTCGTCAACACACCAAAACGAATCTCATGGCCGAGCTGCAAAAGATGAAACGCACGCTCAGCAAACTCGATCCGGATGCGCCGCACGAGACGCTGCTCGTGGTCGATGCAACCACTGGCAGCAACGCGCTCAGCCAGGCGCGCGAGTTTCAGAGCGCCATTGGGCTCAGCGGCCTGATCGTCACCAAACTCGATGGCAGCGGCAAGGGCGGAATCGTTGTTGCGATCCAGGATGAACTCAAAATTCCAACGCGCTTTGTCGGCACCGGTGAAAAGCTCGATGATTTCGCGCCATTCGACGCGAGCGAATTTATCGCGAACATGCTATAGCTGACGTTCAAGACCGTGGCAGAAGCACTCAAAGAGACACTCGTGCCGGAAGACAGCGTCGCTCCACTAGCGACCACAGGACTGCGCGGTTTCCTCGCGAAATTCACCGTGCTGAAGGGAGCTCAACGCGAGTTGTGGCTTACGTTTCTCATCAAGCTGCTGATTATCTCGGCCTACTCGATCACAAACAAGACGCTGATCTTATGGCTGTCATCGGATCTTGGGTTCAACGATCAAACAGCGGGAGCTTTGGTTGGCTGGATATGGGCACCGGCGATGACCGTGTTCACGCTCTTAGCTGGCTCGGTGACCGACGCGCTGGGCCTTCGCCGAACTTTTTTCATTGGCGTCAGTATCTGCCTCGTAGCGCGCGCCGTGATGGTGTTCACGACGATACCATGGCTGGCGCTCGCCGGCGGCTTGTTTCCTTTAGTGATCGGCGAGGCACTCGGTACGCCGGTGCTCATCGCAGCAACGCGACGCTATTCTACGACACTACAACGCTCGATTTCCTTTTCGATCATTTACATGGTCATGAACGTCGGCTACCTGATTGCTGGCAGCGTTTTCGACTACGTGCGCCACTCGTTAGGCGAGTATGGCTATTTAAATCTCTTTGGATTGCACATAACGACTTATCGCACGCTTTTCCTCATGAGCCTCGGCTTTGAGGTGCTGCTTTTTCCAACGATTTATTTTCTGCGCAGAGGTGCTGAAGCGACAGATGAAGGCGTCCGGTTCAATGCGGAGCCAGTGCGGTACACCTCAGGTCCGTTTTGGGAGCGCATTTGGTTGACCGTACGCGGCAGTGCCACCGACACGGTCGCGCTGTTCAAGCGCCTCCTCGGCCAATCCGGTTTCTACCGGCTTCTCGCTTTTCTTCTCTTGATCGGATTTCTGAAGCTGATCTTCCTGCAAATGGACTACGTGTTTCCCAAATTCGGTATCCGCGAGCTGGGGAACGGCGCGCCGATCGGTCACCTCTCGAATATCAATTACATTCTCATCATCATTCTGGTGCCAATCATTGGCGCGCTCACGCAAAAATATTCAGCCTACCGAATGGTGATCGTAGGAGGAGCGATTTGCGCGGCTTCTGTTTTTGTCATGGCCTTACCGCCTCCGTGGTTTCAACGATCGGCCCAAGGCTTCATTGGGCACTGGATCGGTCACGGTTATCTGGGAGTGAAGGGAAGCATTCACCCCTACTACATGATGATCGCGATCTACATATCGATCTTTTCAATTGGCGAAGCTTTCTACTCGCCGCGGGTTTACGAATATGCGGCCGCGATTGCTCCAAAGGGTCAAGAAGCGTCGTATGGCGCGCTATCGTACATTCCGTTTCTTATCGGGAAACTGCTTGTTGGAACCGGGGGATGGTTGCTGGCTGCCTTTTGTCCCGCACACGGGCCGCGGCATTCCGGAACGATGTGGCTAATCTTTGCTCTGGCGGCGTCAGTCGCGCCAATTGGATTAGTTGCCCTGCGTCGCTACATCCGCGTGCCCGAGGCTGGTCGGCAGGATATTGACTAGCAAAATTCGGGACGGAGCGCATTCGTGAGACAACTGGCCCGAACGCAGGCTGCGCCCGGCCATTTTGCGTCTTGTCTGCGAATCCAAGTTACGGGAGGAAGCGTTGCGCATTTGCCGGAAAAGGCTGTTGCGCGTAAAGTGAACTACTGTTTAAGGGAGCGATCTCAGGGGAGCAATCAGGGATGAACAGCATGCAATTAACTTACAAACATTCGCATAAAACTCTGTGGCTTGGTTTGGCCGGCACACTTGTTGTAATTGTGGGCTCGCTCCTGTTCGGCTATGCTCAGGTGCAAAAGAAAGAAGCCGAGGTGATGAATCCTACAAAACCAGTTCCCAGCGACGCCGAGTTGCAAAGGCAATTAACCAAGGACCAGTATCATGTGACGCGTGAGGGCGGCACGGAGACGGCGTTTCACAACGCCTACTGGGATAATCATCAGCCCGGAATTTATGTCGACGTAATTACCGGCGAACCGCTCTTCAGTTCACTGGATAAATTCGACAGCGGCACGGGCTGGCCCAGTTTCACCAAGCCGATTTCAAAGGGCAAGGTGGCGGAAAAACGGGATTCCTCTTTTGGAATGGAGCGCACTGAGGTTCGCGCAAAATCAAGCGATTCCCATCTCGGCCACGTTTTTCAGGACGGCCCCGCGCCGACCGGCGAGCGCTACTGTGTCAACTCCGCCGCGCTGCGTTTTATTCCAGTGGAAAAATTAAAAACAGAAGGCTACGGCGAATATCTCTCGCTGTTTCAATCCCAGCAGAGCGGCGGCCAGCAACCGCAGGGTCAATAGCAAAAGCTGGACGCTAGAGGCGCCTCGCTCGGCGAAGCTCGGCGCTGTGGCAAAATCTGGCGTACCGTGTCGCCCGGAGGCCGGCATACGTTTTTGAACTTCCGATGCTGTAGGGCTAATTTAGTGGATCGACAATGACCAGGGACGATTTCGATTACGCGATCGAAAACACGCAGGTGATTCTTGCACCCGAGCGTCAGATTGCGACGTTCGGCAGCACCAGCTTTAATTTTTATCTGATTTCCGAGCTGATGGACCGGGTCGATCAGGTACGGATCCGCAACGGAAAAATTCACGCCGAGCGCCCGCAGATTCTCACACCCGAACACTATTGCCGGCTGCTGCTGGAAGGTTTCGGCGAGAAAGCGGAGCGATACGTCGATCAACTGCGCGAACACGCTCGGAACATCGCGGTGCTTCGTTACGGTTTTCAATTCCGCAAAACCGATCTGAGCGAGCAGACGCTTCGCGATTCGATCGATGCGGTCATTAATCGGACGAAACGCCGCGTGGAAAACGCAAGCGAACCACTTAGTGCCATCATCCAAGGTGTGGACGATGCGTGGGAGGTTTGCTTGCTTAAATTCACCATCGACCTGGTCGAACGCTCCTCCGGCGGAAACCTCGGCGATTTGCGCAAGCGCGGATTGTTGTAGCCGCTTGTCGCATGTTTGATGGTAAATCGAAGGGACTCTCCCGAAGAGTCCGCGACACCGGCTCGCGGAGTGGCAGAACTAGGTAAGATGTCTCCGCATAAATGCACCTGCCCCAACGAGGGCGCGGCGACCGGGCTCCAGATGGGCATTCCATAGAGGCCACGCATGGATCATGTGCGGCCAGACTTCCAGAGTTACCGCGACGTTGGCTGCACCAGCTACGGCCGCGAAGCGAGCAGCGTCATCGAGCAACGTCTCGGCAGAACCTACCTGGACTAATATTGGAGAAAAGCTCCTTAGATCGGCGTAAAGAGGAGAAACACGCGGGTCCTTCCTATTCGTTCCCGCGAGCAAATACGCCTCGGCCAATTCATTCAGATACTCCTTGTGGATGAGGGGATCGACGGTGTCCTTGCTGGTAAGCGTCGAACCTGACATCGTGAGGTCCGTCCAAGGCGAAATTAGCCACGCGCAACCCGGAAGCTCCTCGTGTGCATCGCGGAGCCGGCCGATTAATGCAACTGCGAGTCCAGCACCCGCGCTGTCGCCACCGATCGCGATGCGCGCAGCCGGAATGCCCTGGTCCCGCAGAAAACGCCACGCCGTCAACGCGTCGTCGTATGCTGCGGGGAACGGATCCTCGGGCGCTAGTCGATAGGCGACCGCCAGAGTCTGCGCTCCGGCCGCTCGGCCCGCCTCAGTCACCAGGCGACGATGACTCACGATTGAGCCGGAGCAATAACCACCGCCATGAAAAAACATCAGAACGCGGGAAGGATCGCTGCCCGGAGCGATCGACCATTCCCCCGGCATGCCGCTAACATCGACTGTAGCGAGCTTCACGTCGTCGGCTACGGGCCAGACAGAACCGACATCGTCGAGGCGTTTTCGCCGCTCAGGCCATCCACTAGGTCGCGGTTTAGAACTCAGCAGCGCGCGGATAGAGTCTATTTCGCTTTGAGCCATTGCGTCCTGGGTCGATCCTCAGTCTGCAGTCGAGTTTGTAATCAGCGCGCTAAACTTTCGGCTTTCGTAAACGCGCACACCTTGGCATTCTGCGCGCTCAAAGGGCAAGTGAAAAACTGTCTCCAGCTTAATCTCCGTCTGCTCTACTGTATTTTAATTGCGCCGAACGTGAGTCGCTTCGCGGCGCCCGAGATCGTTGTTGTGTCTTGAGCATGCCGAATCCTCAACACGCCATTGTCATCGGCGCAGGGCACAATGGCCTCACGTGCGCCTGTTATCTCGCCAGGGCGGGGCTGAAGGTTCTCGTCCTTGAGCAATATCACACGGTTGGCGGCATGACCGTCACCGAAGAGGAAACCCTGCCTGGGTTTTGGTCGGACATTCACGCCAGCGGATATCAACTGCCAAACCTTTCACCGGTCCCGCACGAACTGGGTTTGCTCGATCGCTACGAACTCATCGAACCCGAGATCCCTTTCTCGCATGCTTTTCCTAACGGCGACATCATCAGCGTCCATCGGGACATTGAAAAGACAGTCGGGGACATTGCCTACTACTCCCGCAAGGACGCCGAGACATGGCGTGT
>WNGG01004091.1_pt1 | contig 16403 bp, 18 predicted proteins | sample 5400661 | NCBI WGS metagenome assembly WNGG01 (sample SAMN13153372, study PRJNA577476) | soil metagenome | isolation source: 100 cm soil or saprolite under Garry oak tree replicate 1 | place: USA:California | collected 2016-06-15 | reverse complement strand
TGGTTCTTTGCAGTGTGAAAACCGTTTTAAAGAAATGCTAGCAAATATTGTCAAACGATAGCGAATGTGCTATACTTTTCCCATGAAGTTGAGCCAATATGCGAAACAACAGGGAATTAGTTACAGCACGGCGCTTCGCTGGTGGCACCAGGGCGTGATCCGAGGCTATCAGGCCCCATCAGGCACGATCATTGTTGAGGCTGAGACAAAACCACCGGCACGAGAAGAACGAGTCGCCATTTACGCTCGCGTCTCTTCCGCCGAGCACAAAGAGAACCTGGAACGACAAGTCGAGCGGCTCGTACAGTATTGCACGGTGAGAGGCTATCAGGTCGCGCAGATCACCAAAGAGATGGCTTCCGGTGTCAACGAGAGCCGCCCGAAATTATTGGCCCTGCTCAAAGACCGCCAGACCACCCGGATTGTCGTCGAACACCAAGACCGCTTGACCCGCTTCGGTTTCCGCTATCTGGAAACGTTGCTCGAATTACAAGGCAGAACGATTGAAGTCGTGAATGTGGCGGAAAACGATCAAGAGGACTTGATCGCCGATTTGGTTGCCATTGTGTACTCGTTTACCGCCCGGCTCTATGGACAGCGCCGGGCAAAACGCCAAACAGAACGCATTCTCCAAGAATTGCAAGGAGAGGACAAGCATGAGACTCGTTGAGCAGCACGTGATCAAACGGGGCGATCCCCGCTATCAGCGCCTTGACGAGGAGGCCCTGGCTTCCAAGAACCTGTGGAATGCAGCCAACTACCTCGTTCGGCAGTCCTTCATCTTCCAGGGTGTTTATTTGAACAACACGGCTGTCTTTCATCTGATCAAGACCCATGAAGCCTATCAAGCCCTTCCTCGCAAGGTAAGCAATCAAGTTCTCATCCAACTGCATACAGCCTGGGTTGGCTTCTTTGAAGCGATGGAAGAATGGCGCGAGCATCCCGAACGGTTCACCGGACGCCCGAAGTTGCCTGGCTACAAGCACAAAACCGAGGGGCGCAATCTGCTGGTCTATGAGAAAGGCGCGATCTGGAAGCGGGAACTGGATCAGGGAGTGATTGCCGTGAGTGAGCTAGGGGCGCTGGTGCAAACCGCCCAGAGCAGAGAGACCGTCTCCGAGGTACGCATTGTCCCCAAAGGCGATCATTACGTGATCGAGGTTGTCTACCAGCAAGAGGCGAAGCCTGCTGCCGTTGATCCTGCTCTGTTTGTGGCTGCTGACCTGGGCGTGAGTGTGCTGGCTGCTCTCACCTCCAACAAGCCTGGTTTCATCCCTCGATTGGTCAACGGCAAGCCGATCAAAAGCCGTAATCAGTATTACAACAAACAACGCGCCCGCTCTCAGAGCCGCCTTGCGAAACAGAACCACTTTACTTCTCGTCAGCTTGATCGAATCACGACGAAGCGCAATCGCCGGATCATGCATTACCTGCATACGGCAAGCCGTCGGATTATTGACTTGCTGGTACAAGAGGGGATCGGCCTGCTGATTCTTGGCAAGAACCCCCTCTGGAAGCAGGAAGTCGAGATGGGCAAGCGCAATAACCAGAACTTTGTGCAGATCCCGCATGCCAGGTTTATCGAGCTGCTCACCTACAAGGCGGAACTGGTGGGGATTCAGGTGATCCTCACGGAAGAGAGCTATACCAGCCGTGCCAGTTTCCTTGACCGCGATGAGATCCCAGTCTATGATCCTGCATGCGCAGAGGAACCACGTTTCAGTGGCAGACGGGATGGGCGCTGGTATTATGCGAGCGGGAAGCGGATCATCCATGCTGACGTGAATGGCAGCTACAACATTGGGAGAAAAGTAGTCCCGACAGCCTTTGATGGTCGAGGGATAGCGGCCCCGGCAGTTCGGCCCAGACGGCTTGCCGTCTAAACGGAGATGATGGCGTATTTGACATCCTTTTTCGATACTGTTAGCATCTAAGCGATATAATAATACAACACGAGAAGGCTTATGCACAACGAACTACGGATTATTCCTATTTCAAACATTGGAGAGATTTCCCCAGGCACCGACCTGGGTGTTGTCATTTATGAAGCGCTGCGAACGCAAGAACTGGAACTCCTGCAGGGCGATATACTCGTTGTGACACAAAAAATCGTCTCCAAAGTTGAGGGACGCCTTGTAAATCTGAACGAGGTTGAGCCTTCAGCTTTTGCACATATAGCTGCCGCTCAGAGCAAGAAGGATGCACAACACCTGGAAGTTGTCCTGCGTGAAAGCCGTCGCATCGTGCGTATGGATCATGGAGTGCTGATCACCGAAACCAGGCATGGCTTCATCTGTGCCAACTCCGGGGTAGATGAGTCAAATGTCAATGGAGAACGCCAGCTTACACTACTGCCGGTCGATCCTGACCGTTCGGCCCGTGAACTTCGCCTGCGCCTGCAGCAGCTTGCAGGAAAGGATAGCACCTTTGACATTGCAATTATTATTTCGGATACCTGGGGGCGTTCATGGCGCGAGGGTCAGGTCAACATGGCAATAGGTGTGGCAGGGATGGAGCCAATTGTGGACTATCGAGGACAACATGACCCCTATGGCTATAAACTGCAGGCAAGCGCTATCGCCGTGGCCGATGAACTGGCAGCAGCAGCAGAACTGGTGATGGGCAAAATTGCTCGTATTCCGGTCGCCCTCATCCGTGGCTATACATACATTCCGAGTGAGGCAGGTGTCCGACCACTGCTGCGGGATACCGCTACGGATATGTTTCGATGACACTCTCATCCGTCAAAGGGGTGAGCTTCTCTATGCCAGTCAGTTCTCGCTTTCTCTGGCGAACGAGTGTTGCCCTTTTCCGTTCCCTTCTGCCGAAATGGACCGGTCAGGCAAAGTGTACGTCGCCTGGCCCGACTGCCGGTTTGAAAGCGGCTGTAGGAGCAACGATATTGTGTTGAGTACCTCCACTAATGGCAAGACCTGGTCGGCAGTGCGGCGCATCCCCGCTGACCCCTTCGGGAGCGGCGTCGATCACTTCATTCCGGGGCTTGGGGTTGACAAGTCGACCTCTGGGAGCACCGGGCACCTGGTGCTCGCCTTCTACTATTACCCAAACGCGAACTGCACCTCCTCCACATGTCAGCTCGATGTCGGCTCTTCGTCATCAACTGACGGAGGGAACACCTGGAGCCGGGCGATGCACCTGGCTGGACCAATGATGTTATCCTGGTTAGCAAGCACATCCAAAGGCAGCATGGTAGGTGATTACATCTCCACCTCTTTCTCTGGGGGAAAAGCTTACCCTGTCTTTGCCGTAGCCACTGCACCAGGTGGAGGAGCGTTCAACGAAGCCATGTTTACCATCTCTGATGGCCTCACGTAACAACAGAGTTGCGACACATCGAGAGGTGATCGTGTCGTCGTGCCGGGAACAGAATCGATTGGAAAATTGTATACTGTTATAGGTGTAGGTACCAGGTGCTCCCATCTCTACCGTGAATGACCTTTTTATGAGAAGAAAGCAAGATAGACAACCGTGACAACCCATTCTGAACCACGACCAATAACCACACCTGCCCGAACAGGTAACCTGGCGACATTGTTGGAGAGCAGGCGCAGTGTGCGTAAATACCGGGCTCGTCCTGTGCCGCGTGAACTGATCGAGCAAGTATTAGAGGCCGCACGCTGGGCACCGTCTCCACACGGGAGGCAGCCCTGGCGTTTTGTTGTCCTGACGCGACAAGAAGCGAAGGCGACGCTTGCCGATCGGATGGGGGACACCTGGCGCAGACAATTACAGATGGACGGACAGGCGGATGAGATTGTGGCTCTACGCATGGAAAAATCTCGCCAGCGTATTCTGCAGGCACCTGTAATTATCATTCCTTGTCTCTACCTGGAGGACCTGGATCGTTACCCGGATGAGAGACGCCAGGCGGATGAGAAGACGATGGCGATACAGAGCATCGGTGCTGCCATTCAGAATATGCTGCTGATGGCCTATGACCTGGGACTTGACACGGGCTGGATGTGCGCTCCATTGTTCTGTCCAGAGATCGTCTGTGAGGCGCTGGATCTGGATACACGGCTCATTCCCCAGGCACTCATTACATTGGGCTATGCCGCCGCAGACCCACAACGTCGTGAGCGTCTACCTTTGAGTACTCTGATTGTTCATTTTGACTGAGGAAGCATATGATTGTAGTTCTGGCAGGGGGTGTCGGTGCCGCTCGTTTCTTACAGGGACTGGTGCAGGTTGTTCCCCAGGAACGATTGACTGTGATTGTTAATACCGGTGATGACCGCGATTTCTATGGGTTACATGTTTCACCCGATATCGATATCGTCACATACACGCTTGCAGGCATCGTTGATGAGAGCCATGGTTGGGGCATTCGCAACGATACCTACAACACGATGCAACAATTGACGCGCTATGGCAACGAAGACTGGTTCCTGCTCGGTGATCGCGACCTGGCAACCCATATCCATCGCACCAACCTCCTGCGTCAAGGGAAAACACTGAGCGAAGTGACCGATGAGTTGCGCAAGCATTTCGGCCTGCGACTGCGCATCTTGCCCATGAGCGACCAACCTGTTGCCACACATATTCAGACCCCTGCTGGTCTCTTCCATTTCCAGGAATACATGGTCAAACGGCGCTGTGCTGACGAAGTGCAGGATGTTATTTTTATGGGATCCCACCAGGCACAACCGGCACCCGATCTCCTTGATATCCTCAAAGAGGCCGAAGCCATTTTGATTGCACCTAGCAATCCCATTGTCAGCATTGGCAGCATTCTGGCTGTCCCCGGCATTCATGATATCCTCCACGAAGCCAGTGGTATGGTTGTTGCTGTCAGCCCAATTGTCGGAGGAGCACCGATCAAAGGGCCTGCTGATAAGCTGATGAGTGGTCTTGGAATGCAGGTCTCGGCTGCAGGTGTGGCTGGCTGCTACCGAGATTTCCTGGATGTGATGGTGATCGATGAGCAAGATGCTCACCTCGCGAGTGAGATCGAAGATTTAGGGATACCTGCGGTGGTGACGAATACGATTATGCGGGATGATGCGGCGAAGGCGGCGCTGGCACGGAAGGTTTTGGAGGCTGCTGGAGTGAGTCCTTAAAATGATCTACAAAGCACTCGTTCCCGTAAAATCACTCGCCAGTGCAAAAAGCCGCCTTGCAGCATATTTAACCCAGAATCAACGCGAAACGCTGGTTCTGGATATGCTCCAGAATGTCCTGGAGGTCTTGCTCGATAGCAGACTACTGGAGCAGGTATCCGTGGTCAGCCCAGATATGCGGGTACTGGAACTAGCCGAGGAGTGGGGTGCCCAGGCATTGATGGAGGAAGTACGGGGTCATAATCCTGCCTTGCAGGCTGCTGCGATGAAAGAATTGAATGCAGGAACCACAGCGCTCCTGACCATCTCTGCCGACCTGCCATTGCTGCACCCTGCTGACATTCGCGCCCTGATTGAGCGCTCTCTAGACCACCAGGTTGTTCTGGCAGCATCGCGAGATAGAACAGGCACGAATGCTATCCTGATGCGCCCGCCGTTGGTACTCCCCTATCTTTTTGGGCCGAACAGTTTACAAAGCTATCTACAAGCAGCCAGGCAGAAGAAACTGAGCAACATTATATACAATAGTGTTGGTCTGGCATTAGATATTGATACAATCGATGACCTGGATGATCTCTACGAGTTACAAGCTTTGAGCGGCGAAGAAAAGCAATACGAAATTTGTAGCTCTCAGGTCTAAATGCGAAAGGAGATAAACGATGCCCGTCGTTGGTTATTCAGCAGCCCTGGAGCAATTCCATCCTACCGACCTTTTACGCTGGTGTCAGGAGGCGGAGCAAGCGGGATTTGGCGGAGTGATGGCCGCCGATCACTTCCATCCATGGGTACCACAGCAGGGGCAGAGTCCCTTTGTCTGGTCATGGATGGGTGCGCTTGGCGTCTGCACTAACAAGCTGACGTTCGGGCCAGGTGTTACCTGTGCCTCATACCGCTACCATCCGGCGATCATCGCTCAGGGAGCCGCTACTCTTGCCGCCATGTTCCCTGGACGCTTCTGGATGGGGATCGGTACAGGTGAGGCGCTCAACGAGCATATTGTCGGTGGCGAATGGCCTGACGCAGCTGTTCGTCTGGAGCGCATGGTTGAGTCCATCGAGATCATCGAGCAACTCTTTACAGGCAAAAAGGTACGCTACTCCGGCAAACATCTCAGGATGGAGAGCGCCCGCCTCTACACACGACCAGAAACTCCCTGCCCGATCTATGTTGCCGCCTCTGGTCCGAAGACAGCCGAGACTGCTGGAAGGCTCTGCGATGGCCTGATTACCCCTGCTGCTCCCCATGAGAAGCTGAAGATGCTCATCGAGAACTTTGAGAAGGGAGCACGCGAAGCTGGTAAAGATGCAAGTACGATGCCGAAGTTGTTGCAACTGCACGTTTCCTGGGCAGATACCTACGAAACGGCCGTGGAACAGGCGGTGAAAGAGTGGCCCAATGGTGGGATCAGCGCACCCAAACAGGATATTCGGTCGCCGGAGGATTTCGCCGCCTTTGGGCAACTTGTGCGTCCCGAAAATTTCAAAGGGCGTGTGTTCATTTCGACTGAGCTTGAGGAGCACCGCAACCACATTCAGGGTTTCTTTGATCTTGGATTCAACGAGGTGCATGTCCACAACGTTGGACGCAATCAGACTGAGTTCATTCGCGCCTACGGAGAGGCAGTGATCCCTGCACTCCATGGGTAGAGGGAATAGAGGGTCCATTCGTGTAAATCACAGGGCATCCGTAGGTGCCGACTATGAATTTTAACAAGCAACATCGGGAAAGTGTTGTCACCCTGAGCGAAGCGAAGGGTCTCTCTCGATGGGCACACAGATGCTTCGCGAGGCGAGGCATGACAGGACCGACCTGCAATGGGAACATTCATTATCGGCCAGTCGCTGTCCGAATTCTTTTGTCAACATCCATTATCCAGCACGTGGATGCCCTGGCCATTTATTCTCTATAGAGGAGTTCGTTTATGTCCAGTAAACTATCTGAAAGAGCCCGTGCATTTCTGAGTGCGAAACGTTTCGCTGTGCTAGGTACGCTAAACAAAGATGGATCGCCGCAACTGACGACGATGTGGTATCTGCTTGAAGGAGATACCATTATCATGAACACCAAAGTCGGACGTCTAAAAGAGCGCAATATGAGACGCGACCCGCGTATATCGATCTGTGTTTCACAGGAATACAACTATGTCACTATCAGAGGCACCGTTGAAATGATTGATGATCCCGAGATCGCTCAGCGCGACATTTATCGCCTATCAGCGCGTTACCATGGTGAAGAGAAAGCCCAACGGCAGATGAGAGAGCAATTCTCAAAGGAACAGAGGGTGACACTGCGGCTGAAGTGTGAGCACGTAATCGAATATTTTTAGTAGCAAGCCAGCAAGGCCCTTCATCGCCCCCAGGCGCGATGAACGGTGCCCGTAGGTTGGGTAGGGGCGATCCCTTGCGGTCGCCCTGAACGGAGGAAAATACATGAGTCGTCGAAACCTGATCCGCATGAGCGACGAAGAAATACGCGTGTTTCTTGAAGAGCAACGCATACTTCAAGTAGCCACCATTGACCACGACGGATGGCCGCACCTGGTAGCGATGTGGTATGTGTTGATAAATGACCAGGTAGCTTTTTGGACGTACGCGAAGTCGCAAAAGGTTGTCAACCTGCGGCGAGACGACAGGCTTACCTGTCTTGTAGAGGCTGGTGAACGCTATGATGAACTGAGGGGAGTTCAGATTAAGGGACGGGCAATCATCAGCGACGACCGCGAAACCGTCCAGCGAATAGGTGAGGTCATCGTGGAACGTTACTATGGGCCCCTGGATGATAATACACGCCGGATGATGGCCGAAGTCCAGGGAGCGAAACGGGTGGTGGTCTTTGTGAAACCCGTAGAGATAGCCACATGGGATCACCGAAAGTTAGGAGGCGGCTATTGATGATACGTGAGGGAAATTTATAAAAGGCCCTTGAGTATGAACGGAACGAAAAACAACGCTAAGGAAATGCACCCTCATTTTCTACTCAAGCCACCCGGGGCTTCGTTCCTGTCCCTGCCTTTTGGCTCTGTCTGAACCATGATTCGGCTTCTTTCTGTGAATCGCCAGAGCGCGAGTCCTGCGATGAGGACTGCAACCAGCACCAGGAAAGCAATCAGCGCACCAACAATGGTGAAAAGCGCATCGTAGAAGAGGAATACTCCGGTTTTCAGTCCGTCTATGACCCATGCTGGTTGATTGAGGGGGATGGGAGCCTGCGTATAATTGATCACCAGCACATCGCCATCGCTCTCATAATAATCGCCTCCTCCATTGCGGGCATACAAAATGGGGGGAGTAAATGTCCCGTCCGCTTCCTCTCTGACCAGACCGGTTTTTTCCAGGTCAGCTCCGACGGCATTTCTTTCCAGGTCCACGGTCGGAGCAATGTGATGGGTGGGAAGATGGGTGGTTCCGCTCAGCTCGATCCCGCTATCATAGGTCGCCGCTCCTACCCAGACGGGCTGCCCATCGATGAGCGCGCCAGTCTTCCAGATCCGAACATGTCCCCGGTTTTGGACATCGTTAGTGGGTTTTTCAAAGGCCAGATCCTGGACTCGCCCAAAGACGTAGAGATTACTGACCGGCGCCGTGGGATAACTTTTGTGTGTGAGACTAGCAACGGCAATTTTCTCAGCGGTTTGGCGGGTAATGGGATCAGGAATCAGCCACCCTGCTTGTTGAAAGCTGTGCGTAATTTGATCTTTGCTCCCAACAAAGACGAGATTGAGAGGATCTCCCTCTGCCCCGGATTTTGTATGGGTGATCCTTGGATAGGCAGGAAAATTAGAGGTATACGGGTAAAAACGGAGAAGGGCAACGAGTGCTGCTACGAGCACCAACACAATACTGAGTATGCTCACGGATCTGATAATCGTTTTTCTCATACGTCAAGCCTCGTCGGACGTTTCCCGGATCGCGAGATGCTACCCCCGGAGCAGCTTGAGCTTTTCTTTCACATGCTCGCGGTTCACCTGGGTGTACCGGATCGTGGTTTGAATGGCCGGCATCCCGCTTTTCGTGATATGCCCCAGATAATAGGCCACCTCTTCCAAGCTCCAACCAGCCTGGCGTGCTCTGTGCGCAAAATCGTGACGCAGATCGTGGAAATCGAGGTCGTTGATGAACCTGGCTTCTGCAAGGCGCGCCAGCTCCTTACCATGCACCCTGTCCATCTGAGGAGTTCCAGCACCCTCACAGAGGCTGAGTCATGCCGTATTCTTTGTCCCAATTCCTTAGCGTTGTTTTTCGTTCCATTCATACTCAAGGGCCTAATAGATTTATCGAGCACGTGGTCGCCCCGCCAGACAGGCCGCTCATCCAAGGTGTTTGGCGTCCGGATTCTCAGGCTCCCGTCAATGTAGCATAGAATTAATCATGAGGGCCAGGAGCATAACAACGACCCCGACACCAGCAAGCAAGAGCATAATGCTATTACGAGCGTAACGGGATGTTGTACCAGCCGTGGCGCTCATATTCATATAGAATTGGTCATCGTTGGGTGTATCTTCCAGTGCAGACTCACTAACAAAGGTCTGCCAGTGTGCTGAACGTTTTGTCCCTACCACACCACGTGTATAAAGATACACACTCAAGGAGACACCACCACCGATAAGTGTACCAATAAGCAATAGCGTCCAGATAACTGGTTCCATCTGAAATGTCCCCTTTTCTATCAGGCCCCTGGTCCTGATATGTGATTTGTCTCTCTACGGGCGCGATAATGCAGATTAACAAAATACTCCGGCCAGACCGTAGGGGCCGATTTATCGCAGCCCACCGCCGATTGATCGGCCAGTCGCAGCCCGATGAATTTGTCAACATGCATAATCGGGCCCCTACTAGAGAAAGACGCATCACAGGTACAAATCTCCAATTCAGCCTCTCATCACCTCCCACCTTGTTTTTAGCGCCTTTGCAGAATAACACGTATGAGAGTACCGAATTGGAGATGTATCAGGGAGCGTAGAAAGATTAGATTACACTTAGAGAACCACTGTTACCTTCCGCTGTTTACCTCCTCTCAAGAAATTGATGGTTAGTTTTTCGCCTGCGACATGACGACGCACAATGCGCTGCAGGTCGCGTGGCTCTGTAACAGCCTCGCCATCGGCAGCGATAATAATATCCAGTCGCTTGAGTTCGGCACGCTCTGCTGGTGCGCCGCGGTGGATCTCCAGGAGCTCCATCCCAAATTGCTGGATGAGATTGAGGCTCCGTTGCAGAGTCGCGTCAAGTCGCACACGCATGCCTCCAACTCCCAGCGACACAGCACTACGTTTTTCTTCGTGTTTTCTGGTGATGCGTGCAATAGCGGACTTTACCGCGTCCAGTTGAATAGAGAAGCCAAGACCCTGAGCCATTGGCATCATCGCTGTTGTAATACCGACAACACGGCCGAAACTATCAACCAGGGGTCCGCCGGAGTTGCCTGGATTAATAGAGGTGTCGGTCTGGATCAGGTTGGTCATTTTGCGTGTACCTGGGACATTTAAAGAACGGCCCAAGGCACTGACGACTCCGGCAGTGACGGTCCAGTTCAAGCCGTAGGGGTTTCCGACCGCAATCACAAGTTGCCCTACCTTCAGAGGTGCCCGTCCCAGCTCTGCCACGGGCAAGTGATCTGCCCCAATACGGAGGACGGCCACATCGACTTCTGGATCACTACCAACAAGTCCGGCATCGAATGTGCGCCCATCTGCTAAAGTGACTCGGATGCGGCGTGCTCGCTCAACAACGTGGGCGTTGGTGAGGATCTGCCCATCTGAGGAGAAAATGAAACCGGAACCCACGCCACCACCAAATTCCGGTACGGGAACATTAAGACGGCCGAAGCGCATACCCTCGCGCTCTATATCAATACGCACTACTGCGGGTCCGACTAGCTCTGCTGCGGTGGTAACAGCATGGGAATAGGCATCCAGCGCCTGTGCGTCTTTTTCGTTTGTACTCATCTCTGGTATCGTACTTTCCTGGTGGAACCCATTCAATAGTACCGTACATGCGAGGACAAGACTCAATGAGTTTGATAGAGATTGTATCACAAATTTAACAGAGGGAGCAAACGATGTGATGGTAGATGACTACGGCCTCCCTCGCAGCGAGGGAAAACGGATGTCGGTAATGTCAAGTGCTCCAAGCTTTTCTAACTGCCCGTAAGCTGCCCGCACGGCTTTGGGTTGCAGCCCTAAACGCTCACTCACTTGCTTGATATACACTACCTGCTCATCTCCGCCGAGCACCTGATCTGGTGTTTGATGCTGAGCCAGTCGATACAGCAGATCCATCGCCACCAGCCGCAGCGTGAGCGTGGTATTGGGGGTGTAGAGTATCCCTCTGATGGTCAACAGCATCTGGCGATACTCCAAGCAAACCTGGAGGAGTTCATCGGGTGGCAACTGACCGAGCTCTTCCGGTGAGAGATCTAGAGTGTGGGAGGAGCCGATTGTGCCTGCTCCTGCGTCATCTGAAGCCATGGTCCATGTTCTCCTTTCAACGGGACCGCTCTCTGGGGTTTTCTGTTCTCTTGTAAGGAACCTCTCTCTTCTCAGCTCTCCCCTTCCCAATGGATAAGACACGAAAGAAAACGGCGTGAACTCACCATCTACTGGATGATCTGCAGGTACTTCGCCGCTTTCTTGAGGGTTAAAGTTCAAGCCACACCTGCGCCGTTTTATCCACGCTGGCCGAAGCCAGGCGCTTACCATCGGGCGACCACACCACACCGGTTACACCAGACCTATGACCTCTGTAGGTGAAGAGGCGGTTTCCCGTGCTGGCATCCCACACCTGCACCGTTTTATCCGTGCTGGCTGAGGCCAGACGCTTGCCATCAGGCGACCACGCCACACCGGTTACTGCATCAGCGTGACCTCTGTAGGCGAAAAGGCGGTTTCCCGTGCTGGCGTCCCACACCTGCACCGTTTTATCCGTGCTGGCTGAGGCCAGACGCTTGCCATCAGGCGACCACGCCACACCGGTTACACCAGACCTATGACCTCTGTAGGTGAAGAGGCGGTTTCCCGTACTGGCGTCCCAGACTTGCACGGTGTGATCCCAACTGGCTGAGGCCAGACGCTTGCCATCAGGCGACCATGCCACGCCAGTTACCATATCAGTGTGACCGGTGTAGATGAAGAGGACATTTCCTGCGCTGGCGTCCCACACCTGCACTGTTTTATCCATGCTGGTCGAGGCCAGACGCTTACCATCGGGCGACCACGCCACGCCGGTTACACCAGACCTATGACCTCTGTAGGTGAAGAGGACGTTTCCCGTGCTGGCATCCCACACCTGCACCGTTTTATCCATGCTGGCTGAGGCCAGACGCTTGCCTTCAGGCGACCACGCCACACTGATCACCGTATCAGTGTGACCCCTATATGTGAAGAGGCGGCTTGCCGCGCTGGCGTCCCATACCTGCGCAGTCTTATCCATTCCAGCTGAGGCTAGACGAGTGCCATTGGGCGACCACACCACGCCGGTTACCGCATCAGTGTGACCCCTGTAAGTGAAGAGGTGACTTGCCTCGCTGACATCCCGCACTTGCACTGTGTGGTCCCAGCTGGCCGAGGCCAGACGAGTGCCATCGGGCGACCACGCCACGCTAGTTACTGTATCAGTATGGCCAGTGTAGGTGAAGAAGCGCTTTCCCGTGCTGGCATCCCACACCTGCACCGTGTGATCCCCGCTGGCCGAGGCCAGATGCTTGCCATTGGGCGACCACGCCACGCTGACCACGATATCAGTATGACCGGTGCAGGTGAAGAGGTGGCTTCCGGTGCTGGCATCCCACACCCGCACCGTGTGATCCCAGCTGGCCGAGGCCAGACGAGTGCCATCGGGCGACCACGCCACGCCGTTCACACTGTCAGCGTGACCGGTGCAGGTGAAGAGGCGGTTTCCTGTGCTCGCATCCCACACCTGCATGGTGTTATCCACACCTGCGGAGGCCAGACGAGTGCTATCGGGTGACCACACCACACTGTACACAATATCAGTGTGACCCCTGTAGGTGAAGAGGTGACTTCCGGTGCTGGCCTCCCACACCCGCACCGTCTTATCCCCGCTGGCCGAGGCCAGACGCTTACCATCGGGCGACCACACTACACTGTACACAATATCACTGTGGCCGGTGCAGGTGAAGAGGCGGCTTCCGGTGCTGGCCTCCCACACCTGCACCGTCTTGTCTCTGCTGGCCGAGGCCAGACGCTTGCCATCGGGCGACCACGCCACGCTGAATACAATATCACTGTGGCCACTGTAGGTGAAGAGGCGCTTCCCTGTGCTCGCATCCCACACCTGCACCGTCCTATCCGCGCTTGCTGATGCCAGACGTTTACCATCGGGCGACCACGCCACACTGATCACCGTGTCGGTGTGACCCCGATAGGGAAGACTCGAGGAGCCGGGTTCTTGTGTTGGTGGCAGTAACCCCAGCAGCCATACGCTGACCCCAGCCAGCCCCAGGCTGACTCCCCCGGTGATGCCGATCGTGAGCACAGCCCGGCGCGTATACTGCTTGCGGCGCGCCTCTTCCTGCTCCTGCTGTCCCTGGGCTGCTGCTACCTGTCGCTCGCGCTCGGCGACACCGGCCTGAAGGAAAGCTATTTCTTCACTGCTTGGTAAGTTGCGTTCGGCCCATGCCTGGGCTTCGTCAAGCTGACTGCCACGGTACAGGCGATCGGAACTCTCTCCATGGCGCCTCCACTCGGTGGCATCCTGACTGATGGCTTTCTGCAGGCGAATGTCCTCTCGCGCCTCTCGGAGCCAGTTGGAGAGGCGGGCCCATTCCCAGATCAACGCCTCATGGCTGACTTCGATGGTGGCAACGGCGGCCACGGTCGTTGTCGTGAGCAAGCGTGCGGTAATGAAGGTACGGGCCACCTCCTCAAGGAGGGCGGTTTTCTGGGGATCGGGTAACTGAAACTCCGTGAGGGCTGCCCGGCGGCGCGTCGTGTCCTGCTCGCTGACGCCTGGATCGATCAGGCGCAGGAAGAGCGCTCGCGCCAGGTGCCGATGTTCTTCGGAAGGCAACGAGGCATAGGTGGCCTCCGCGTGCTTGACCAGAGCCCCTTTAACACCCCCGATCTCCTGATAAGCCAAAAAGGTCAATGTATGTCCACTGCGTCGCTGGAAGAGCTGATCGAGGGTGAACTGCAAGAGCGGCAGCGCGCCCGCCTGTCCCTGCATCTCGAAGAGCAGGTCGCCCACCAGGTCGCCCTCGAAGGTTAGTTGCACGTCGGAGAGCTCTACAGGCTGCTCAATGGCTGCACGTAGTTCTTGCACCTGCATGGGAAGGACAGCCTGGTGATGGGCTTCGATCAGACGGTAGAGATCAGGATAGCGCATCGGACGGTCGTAGAAGTCCGCCCGCAGCGTTAGTATGACCAACAAGGGGCTGGTAGGCTCGGTTATCCCCGTCACCAGCAGGTCGATCAGGCGCTGCCGCTCCTCTTCGGAGGTCGTCTGGGTGAAGAGTTCTTCAAACTGATCGATGACCAGTACCACCTGCCTGCCAGGTGATTTCGCCATCACTGTAGCAAGCAGATGCAGCCCGCGTGACGAGTCGTCTTCCAGGTCTTCGCGCAGGTTTTTCAGACTCCTGTCAGGCAGTTTCTCGGCAAGGGTCAGCGTGAGTGTTTCGAGGGGATGGCTGCCCGGCTTGATCGGGTCCAGGTAGATCCACCCCTCGCTTCCAGGGAGCACCCCCTGCTGAAGACGGGGGAGCAGACCGGCCAGCACGACACTCGATTTGCCCGATCCGCTCGGCCCGACGACGGTGAGCAGACGCGTCTGTTCTCCTCCTGACTTGTCTGAGGGAAGGGACGATTTGAGGGATTCGACGAGTTGTTGGATCAGACTGTCTCGTCCAAAGAAATCGCGAGCATCGTTGCTGGTGAAGGCACGCAGACCCTTGTAGGGATTGCGTGGCTCGATGGGCACTTCTGGAAGTGGAGGAAGCTTCTCGCTGACTCTACTGAGAGAGGTGCGCAGTAGCCTGACGATCTCAGGCAAGGCGCTCTGATAGCGACCCTCGCGGGCATCGATGTATTGCATGCCGCTCAAGCTGATGAGCGGAATAACCTCGATCCACTGGGTGCCAGCTGCCCAGACGGGATAAATGGTCCGCTGGTAGATCTCAGCAACTCGTAGCTCTCCTTTGATGTAGCGCGAGCTGCGTGCATTCGGAGAAACAATCAACACGACCGCATGAGAGGCACGAACCGCCGTGCGGATCGCTTCATCCCATTCGGCTGTGCCTGGCTGCAGGTCGGCTTTATCCACCCAGACGCTGATCTGCTGAGCTTCCAGGTCGGTTCGCAGGCATGTGGCGAACTCGTTGTCTGCATGCGAGTAGGAGAGAAAGACAAACGGTTGCAACTCACCCATCACCGGTCTCCCTCCGTCTTTCTTGGGAGCAGGAGAAATGCTTACATCGAGAAAAGAGACAGGAAGGCTTCACAGAAACGCTGCTCTTCCATTTATTGCATTCTAGTACGTCTATCACCATCTGTCAACAGCTATAGCTGGGGATTTGGACCTGTATGATTGTTCATCGAAGCCCAAAGCGCGGTTGCTGTCAGAAGACGTCATGCTGAGCCAGAAGATTACCCTCCGCCGAGAAATCCGCCAAGAATTGCATCAAGACAGCCCTCCGACAAAGCTTCTCGTCCGCGCCTGGTTGCAAGCATCCCAATCAAAAGCAACAGGAAGAAAAACAGCACCATTCCTGCGGCCACATACGTGAAGATCAGGTGTGGCCTGCCGGAAGTGAGCGCCACGCCGATGAATGGTGCGGCAAGAACCGCCAGGATGAGCAAGAGACAGCCACACCCGCGCAGCCTGGACCCTGGTCGCCTGGGTCGTCGCCTGGCCCGCAGCACAGGATTGCGCCCCATTCGGCTGGCGACATAGCCGGCGGCCAGGCCAGCGAGCAGCGGATCATCTTGCGCTGGCGTTGGCGCCTGCGCGTAGGGCGGCGGATAGCCTGGCTGCGCTCCAGCAGGAAACTGGCCTGGCGCACCCGTTGGCGGTGCGCTCACCTGCATGCCACAGGCGACACAGAAGCCAGCCCCAGGCGCCAGCGGTTGCCCACAGTTGGTGCAGAATCGCTGCTGCGGCTGATTGTTCATTGGCCTACCTCCTGACGCTCAGCATCACTAGAATGCAGGGTCCCTTGCTTTAGAAGCAGCATACCATATATACGTGTGCGCCGTCTAACGGCAAGTTGAATTCCTGCTAAGCAGGGGAAGGTTGGAAGCATTTGACCTTTCAGGGCAAAGGGTCTAACTTTAGAGAGGAAACTCTCTAGGGGACGGTAGCATGACCA
>WNGG01004089.1_pt1 | contig 16405 bp, 17 predicted proteins | sample 5400661 | NCBI WGS metagenome assembly WNGG01 (sample SAMN13153372, study PRJNA577476) | soil metagenome | isolation source: 100 cm soil or saprolite under Garry oak tree replicate 1 | place: USA:California | collected 2016-06-15 | reverse complement strand
AGAGTTGCAGTTCCGGAACCAGACAGGCTGCTGGGAGAAATTGCATTGCAGTTCAGACCAGTGGGCACAGTGTCTGATAATGCTATAGTTCCGGTGAAACCGTTCACAGATGTTAGTGTGATCGTCGAGGTAGTCGTCTGTCCCGCGCTGACAGACGTGGGTGTGCTGGCGGCAATGATGAAGTCTGGTTGTATTGGTTGGTTGAAGCTGAACGTAGCCGTCGCCGAGTGTACTAGTGAGCCGCTTCTTCCCGTTATTGTTAGGCTGTAGCTGCCGGCTACATTTGAGTTGCAAGCTATGGTCGCGGTTCCTGACCCGGTTAGACTGCCTGGTGTGATCGATCCGCAGCCTAGTCCTGATGGGACTGCGTTTGTAAGGGTGACTGTGCCGGTGAATCCGTTCAGTGGAGTGAGAGTAATGGTGGATGTTGACGATACACCTACGTTGGAAGCAGGAGGGGCTGATGCCACGATGACGAAATCCTGAATGTTGTAGGCTACCGTGGTAGAGTGGGAGAGAGATCCGCTAGTTCCCTTGACAGTCACATTGAATAGGCCTGTGGTTGACGCGGTGCATGAGAGGGTGGTGGTCCCTGACCCTGTTAAGCTTGCGGGAGTGAGGGTGCAGGAGAGTCCGGCGGAAGGGTTGATTGAGGAGGCCAGGTTGACGACACCAGAGAAACCATTCAGGCTCGTTACGGAAACCGTAGACGAGGCCGTTTGACCATTATTGACCGTTAGGCTTGTCGGGCTTGCGACTATGCTGAAGTCAGGAGATACTTGGGAAGATATCGTTAGAGTCTTAGAGATCATAGCTGTCTGCTTCGGGCTACCGGCATCCGTCACCGTCAGGGTGATACTGTATGTTCCGGCAGAAGTGTAGGCATGGCTCGTCGTCTGGCCTGAGCTTGTTGCTCCATCTCCAAAGTTCCAGCTGTAGGAGTATGGAGTTGTGCCTCCACTCGCGCTTCCCGTGAGGCTTAGCGTCTGACCCGCCGAAGGCGACGTAGGAGTGTAAGTGAAACTGCATGAGAGTGTCGATGGTAGACCCCCCGTGCTGAGGAGTACGTTATACCAGTTGGTATCGAGAGCGTTCATGTCAAAGCCCTCTGTGCCGATCTCTATACCCGTTAGTGTACAACCGATGGTCGGGGTCGTTGCGCCGGGCGGGGAGATACCCCAAGCTATTTCAGCTTGTAAACACTGAGTCTGAACGTCTGCGATCAAAGTTCCTGAAGCGCCAACGCCGAGTTGTAAGACCGCGAGACTGTATCCGCATGCACCCACGCCGGGATCGCTTACTCCACCGTAGGTTGAGGTCGTGCCTATGGGAGAGTCAACCCCGTTGATGTCTTCTACTCTGACCTGTGTGTCCAGCCAGCTTGCTCCGCTGAACGTGCCGCATGCTGAGACTGTCTGGGCGAGCTGGAAGTATAGCGACATGAAGAGGTTGTATCTCGGTCCTGAACCTGACGGGCCCGAGCAGCTCGGCCCAAGACTTCTGTCCAGGAGCGTTGCTGAGGCTGACACCTGTTGTATGCCTGATGGCAGTGGGGTCCCCTGCGACGATCCTTGCGCAGGCGGCGGTGTACCCCTAATGAGGCTGTCATAGTAGCTGTTGGTCCAGTCGCAGACGCTCGGATTGCTGTGGCGTATCTCGGCCGTACCATTGGAATTGACGCTGAGAGTGCTGGGGGAGACGAAGTTCTGGCAGGTCCAGTTCGTGCAATCGAAGACACCTCCCCCCGTGGTTCCAGTTGCTGCTCTCACGGTCAGAGTCTGAGTCTGTGTAGTGAAGGAGGCACCTTTTGAGTCAGTGACCTTGAGGCTGATCGTATAGGTTCCCGCGGAGAGTGTCACCTGTAAAGGGTTGCCTGCTCCTATGCTGAAGGAGCCAGACAGCCAAGAGTAGGAGTAGGGAGCTGTGCCTCCGCTAGCGCTTGCACTGAAAACGATCGTTGACGCATTTGTCGGATTTGGCGGGCTGTAGCTGAAAGAGGCCGTGAGGGGCGATGGTCCGCTGGTTCCGAAGACATCGCTCATGATCGGAGCGTTGCAGCCGTTGGCTAGACAAGCCAATCCCCAATTACTCTCTATCGTGTGTAACGAGGCAAACTCGTCATAACCGTTCGAGGCCGAGACGAGGCCCGTTTTGACCGACGCTCCGTTGAACCCGATCTCCAAATTGGGAGATGGATCGTATTCGTCCCACCAGATGTAGAGCAGGGTCCGGTATGAGGAGCTTGTGAAGAGTGATGAACCGAGGAGTGAGCCCGAGGCTGGGCTTGAGATCGTACCGGTTCCCACGAGGAAGGATTTGAGATAGCTGTCGCCGGTTGAGATGGAATTGTCGTGCATGTTGTGATTGTCAGTTGGAGTATACCAGAGAAGGTTGGGAGGGTTAGCTACGTTGGCTGCTGATATGAAAGTGGTCGTGCCCACTGATGAGCTAGTGAAGATGTTGGGACTGCCAGCATCACTTGCAAAGCCCGTGAATGCGAAGTGGTCATTCCCCCTCGGGCAGCCGCTTTCACAGTAAGCTTGCCATGTAAGCCCTGCCGACTGCATCTGGTCGACCAGAGTCGTGGCGCTTATACAGCATGAGTAGCCGTCAGATATGCCTTGGTCGGACCCTGAGACAATAGCGGTGTAACAGCCAGCTGAACAGCCGCTTATCGAGGAAGAGGCTCCGTAGCTGTGATAATTAGGGATTGTCGAGCTGAGAGGCAGCAGGCTGCAGAGAAAGGGAGCTGTTCCTATTGGACAGCCCGCCAACGTGCCTGTTCCAAGAACGTTTGCATAATTCTGATTCTCCATAGCAATTATGACGATATGGTCAAAGTAGCTTCCTGAAGGTGCAGCTGAGGCTTTCGGCTGGAGGGACGTGAACATGATACCAAGAATTGAGAGTGCAATGAGGAGCCCCGCAAGGCCCTTCCGGTCTAGATCTCGTACTATGGTCATTTGTTTCCAACTCTATCTTCATCAGATTCGGCTTCCCTGCGCTATCGGCGAGGGATTCGTTCCAGTGTCGGAGCGAAGAACCAGACTCTTTTCGATGAGCGAGTTCCCCGGCAATAACTACTATTGTCTCAGGATTCACAAAGGCACTCTTGAACCCAAGAAATTCTTGTCCGGTTCTTGAGCCGAGCTTGGAGTGGACTCTAGTGTGCACTAGCCTCGGTTGTTCCCAATTCTTCTGAAGCAGCCTATGAGGGGCAGACCGCACGGTCTCCGGTTTTCATATGCCTCGTTTTATGTGGGGAACGGCAGTCTCGGTTGCCCATTCTGCATCGAAATATTTAACGCTCAGGATTTCCTAGGCCAGTTTAGCGAGCGGAAGTCGCAACAACGAAATCTTGTGTCCGAGGAACTAATCTGTGAGTCAAGAACGCGTGCATCAAGGTTGTCCTCTCTGCACCATATCGGATGGAGAGGTGTTGGAAGAGTATGCGCGATGGAGGCTGGCTCGGACGAAGACCATGAAGGGTCATAAGGAGAGACTCATGCTCTTCCACAAGGAACATCGGAAGTCCCTTGACGAGCAGTCAGTCGGGGAAGCCTACCTTCTGCTGTTGCGGATAGGCTCGAGGTTTTTTTCCTACGCCAGGGAATGGGCAATCTTCGAGCCTGTATACGCAACTGTGCCAGACCATTGGCACAGAGTCGCGTCGGACCTAGACAATAAGGCCCAAGACTACGACCAGATCCTCAGGACTCCAAGGACGATAATAAACAATGATGGCGGTGCGATCTACAGAGCCGATCCGGTTGAGAAACCCGCTGAAGCATCCAAGCAAGCCTAGATACTTCTATTCGGAAAAAGCCCACCCTATGTGGGAGCTTGGAGGAAGATCTGTGCATCTGGAATTGCGAATCCGTTTGAAAATGGTTCAGGAAGAGATTCTAGACGAGAATTTGCCTATGAACTGGGCCGGGATGTTCCTCAGTGTCGAGAGAAGTCCAATGTGGTTGCTAGTGTCTAGCTCCTATTCTTAGAAGAACTACTGGTGTCACTATCTGCTTCCAATCCCGCAGCGGCGATATGTGAGAATATGAAGTCCGACTCATGTGGGAATAGACCTTGGACACAGGCCTCTCGGCGAACCTGTAGCCGAGAGTCAACACTTTGTAGTGAAGATAGTATTCAAGCTCGTATCCGTTCAGCCACTCCTGCTCGATATCGATCCGCGGATCCAGCAGAATGCTGGCTCGATAGGCTCTGAAACCATTGGTAACCTCCGTGCAGCGTACCCCTGTCAGAAGGGTCCACGCGAATGGGAACAGCCGCGTGAATATCCTTCTAAGGAAGGGCGTCCTCTCCCCTCTGCCGCCCGGAAGAAACCTTGAACCTTGGACGTAGTCAAAGCCGTCTTGTATGATTGGCGTCGTTAGCCGGGGGATCTCCTTTGGATCATCCTTTCCGTTTCCTGCCATGACCACAATGATGTCGAACTCGTGGGAGAGCGCGTATTGGTAACCCTCCTTGATGGCGTAGCCCACACCCTTCCGGTCAGAGTTCTCAATGATCGTGACCGGGACATGGATACGGTTCTTGGATTCTTCTATCTCCTTCAGAATTGAAGGGCTAGGCTGGTCGACAACAAGGCACAACTGATCGACAGACTCGGGTGTGAATCTCTCGATTACTCGACCGATCTTTCCGGTTTCTCGAAATACTGGGACGATCGCAACTCGTCTCATCGACGAGTTCTCTGATTACAAACCGGGCCTCCGTCGGGCTCACTTGGTCGGGGCCGAGTGCCTATCACCCTCGCTGGAACTCCGACCACTATCGCATTGTCGGGAACATCCTTAGTCACGACTGATCCTGCTCCAATGAGTGCGTTCTCTCCGATCTGTACACCTGGATTGATCGTGCTTCCCGCACCAATTGAAGCAAATCTCTTCACGCGTGTCTGGAGCCGGGTCCATTCTCCATGTGCCCTTGGATGCTTGTCGTTTGTGAAGGTGACGTTGGGAGCGATGAAGACGCTGTCCTCAATGACGACGCCTGTCGGGATGAAGACGAATGGCCGAATCTTGCAATTATCCCCTATCGTGACTCCTTCCTCGATGTAGACGTATGAGTCTATCTTTGTATTCTTACCTATCTTACAGCGATACAGGTTTACCTGGTCGTAAATGCGTGAGTTTTTGCCAACTTCGGCATTCTTGATTACCGAGTATCTTGTAGGCTTCATTTATCGAACCGGGATCTCCGGCAGTATCGGCAGTTGGACCTGTATTGTCCTTTCCTGGTACATAGACTCTCGGGACGCTTCCAAGAGGGAGACTACCCTTGCTCCGAGTATTCCGTCGGAGTGATTTGAGAAGGGAGTAGAGTCTTGCTTGCTTCGGATGCAGTCTGTGAAATGGATGATCTCGCTAGCCAGAGTGTTGCTGGGTGAGACTGGGAGTTCACGCTTTCCGCTAGTCTTTTCGAGGAATAACTTCTGGCCGCTACAGTCGAGGTGAGCCACCCCGTCGCTGCCGACGATTGTAACCTCTCTCCTCTTGTTAGGGTCTAGCCAGCTCAGTTCGATGTGAGCCAACAAGCCCCCCTTGTGCTCCGCGGTGATGAAGGCAACCTCCTCGTTCAGCTTTGTCCTGTATCCTCGTCCCTTGCAGGAGACCTTGTCCGGCCATGCGTTCACGACGTAGTTACAGATGTCGAAGGGATGGGGAGCGAGGTCAGTTATGACCTCCCGTTGCAGTTGAGGGTTCATGAGTGCGGTCCATCTTAGCTCAACATAGTGGGGATCGCCGATCTGGCCCTCGGCCAGTACTCGGCGCAATTCGCTAACGCCGTTGTTGAATCTGTGTATGTGTCCAACACAGAGCACACAGTCGTTTTCTCTAGCGAGTCGAACAAGTTCGTATGCCTCCTCGGTTTTCAATGTCAATGGCTTCTCAACTAGGACATGCTTTCCTTGTCTAAGGAATCTTGAAGCGATGTCGAAGTGTGTCCCATTAGGGGTGCAGATGTGCACTCCTGACACTGATGGATCTGAAGCTATGTCGTGATAGTCCGAATGATAATCGATCCCGGGACCAAACTCAGTCTGGCATTGTGCGAGTGACCGCGGAAAGCTCTCGACGACAGAGTGCAGCTCAATTTGTCCAGTCGCGCGGCTGATCTCCAATGTCTCGCGCACAACCTTTCTTCCCCAGTAGCCACAACCGATGACCGCGATTCTGACACGATTCATTCTTAGAAATCTACTCTTAGTTTAGTAGCGCACTAATTGACTGCCGTGTGGCGAGAAGGGGAGGTGAGAATAGTCCGAGCTCTTACCCGCGATTCTATCACTCATCATCTTCTTCACCATTTCGGCGCAGTTGTTGGGGTCTTGAACGTCCCTGTTCTTAACCTTCTTGGTTGCGAGGCATATTCGTCAATAAAATGATGTCCGTGGATATGTTTCACTATCCCACCGAACAACCAGCCCTGACAGGATTGGCAAGGTAAAAAGGTTGAAGCCATGTTGCTTGCATTTTAGAGAGCCTCTACGAGAATTTTGAAAAGCCTGTACAGTCCTGTTGCAAGGAATTTTTCGCGTTGATCATAGTCGGAAGCATCGTGTCGGCCTCAGGAAATGTGTCGGTCCCTCAGAAGACTGAGTGGAGTATATCATTATCGTCGGATCCCGTTCTCCCGTTTATTGAACTTCCGAGAAAGGAGCATGGCGTCTAATTGGATATCTCCGTGTCAAGCGATTAGTCGAGAAGACTCAATCTCTCATTGCAGGATGATTGGCCGGAATGTTTGCACCGGATGATCTCGGAATATTCCTCAAGGAAAAAAGAGCCTATCCCTGCGAATTCAAACCTCATCTGTTTCCTCTCTAGTCATACGTCTGATGATGAGACTGGCTTCGCGTCTGACTTCTGGTTCAATATCTATTGCAACTAGGCCTTCATTGGGCTGACCATAGAGCACTATGGCACCGTCCGGAGACTCTTCAATACATGGGAGGGCGAGGAGGTCCTCCTCGCCATCGACAAGAATCACTGTATCGCGTTCTTTCATGGCTTTCTTGATTGCGTCCCAGGATTCCAGCGTGATTACTCCCGCTGGGTTTCTCACATAGTATATTTTACGATCCTTTAGGGAGATCGTGGCGGCCGGCTTCCGCATTGTCTTCTGATCTATTATCGAGAGATTGACTGGGATGCCAGCCTTGAGGGCTTCTCTAGAAACGACATCTCCGATGGCTGTAATTCTGCTCGGATGGTGTCTTCTGACAAGCATCACCAACTCGGGCATGGTCTTGTCAGGCTCTCCTTTGATCAGTCTGCCAAAGGGCTGTTTCAATCTTGGAAGATCGGGGCGGCTGGGCCGGAATTGAATCAATCAATTCACTATCGATGGAGCCCGCACAATGATTACGGATGGTCCCAGGCCAAGCAGAATGCTCACAGTAACCGCATCCTAGTCTTTGTACGAATTCCCGTCTCTATGTACGAGCTCGGTTGAAGTGTGAAATAAGTCTTCGAGCTCCAATTCGACGAGTTCTCCCTGAGTCAATACATTCTTGATCCGGACCCTTCCAGAGACTAGGCAACCGTTAGATGTGACGAGCTTTATGATGCCATCGCGAAACAGTTCTGCGTCCAACTCGTGATTCGGCGACGACCATTGTGTCGGATTTCGTACCCTACAAACTCTTCCGCCTGTTGAATCGTTGGCACTCATTTTAGAGTCTCTGACTCTTCATAGATATCATACATGATTCAGAAGCGGACGGCGTCATAATAAGAACCATCGTAAAATAGTCCGGAAGTCGACGGTAGAACGCCATATTTCACTCTGTTATGAGCTAAGCAGGTCGAACCGGCGGAGCCAGAACTTCGACAATGATTAGAACTATTGATCTCACCCTTCAACTAATGTCTTATGGAAGGTCGACGAGCTGGCAACGTGTACAAGAGAATCGTAACATCTACTTCCCGCTAATCATGAAGTCGCGGGCGGCGACCAGACCCGCATGCGCAGAAAACCTGTCCGAATACGATTGGTCTCCACTGATCGAAATCTGCCATACAAAGAGACGACCCAAACCGTGGAACCGCGGATATATTTGGCAATATTGCAAAGATTTTTAACCTATTTTATGGATACCAGCGGTGTCGAGCGATGGAGACATCTTGTCTCTACTACCCCGCGGATCAACGCGACGGTTGCGAATGGGTGGGACGCGCTCTGTTCCTCACCCTTCTCTTGAATCCTGACCAGGATTCACGGACGACCGTGGCAACGGGCGCTTCGAGGTCCAACCTTTTTTTCAGTAGAATGTTCGGAGCCAGCCTAGAGCGCAGATCTGGTCTGGGTCCAAGGGACGCGTGGACGCTGTAACTTTTCTTCAGGAACCAGATTCGGCGCACTGCCCGCGAGCAAGTAGGAGAACAGAGAGCGAGCGTCGAACGGTGAAGAACTCAGAAAAGCGAGCGTGACAAACAACTGGGCCACGCTAGAGTCCAATTGAGACTCGGTTCAGAACTAGACAAGTTTTGTCATGGTTCAACACTGCCTTTCGGAATCCTGAGAGAATAATAGCTATTGCCGGGGAACTCGCTCATCGAAAAGAGTCTGGTTCTTCGCTCCGACCCGAGTGAATCCTTGTCGTTGCAATGGGAGATCTATTAGATCGAACCGGTGAGAAAGACTTGAGCCTAGGTAGGAGACACCGCGCATCCGCTGAGAGGAGTAGCTGGCCAGGTTCGAAGAGATGGCTGAAATCCATTCTGATCTGCCTTGTAATTCTGCTCAACGGTCTACTTGTGTATCAGCTCGCTCAGGCCAATATCGACGGAAAGCGAGCAACAACCCTTACGACCACCCCTCTGCCCGGTAGCAGCTCAGCACCTGTGCTTACCGGCTGGGGTGGGATACAGTTGAACGAGGCGGGGACCGATATGGAAGCGCATATTCAGCTCTTCCAGTCGCTTGGCTACAATGCCATCAGGGTCAGCTTCGAGTCGCCTTGCTCTTCCCCCCAGCAGGAAGGATCATACTCCGCATCTCAGCTCCAGACCGCAATAAGCCTCGCACAAAAGTACAACTTCTGGATCATAATAGACATGCACGGCTACTATGACATCTACCCGACCTTCCAGTCGTGCTGGCTCAGTAACTGGAAGCCCATTGTCCAGCAGTTCTTATCCTCATACTCCAGAATCATGTGGGAGCCAGAGAACGAGCCGCAATCGAGCTATTACGGAGACCCAGAGGGGGTCTCGCTCGCCCAGCTTTCCTCCGGCTATCAAGCATGGATCAACCAGGCACGCTCGATTGGTGATAATCACTGGATCGTTGTAGCGAATGGTTGCATATCGACCTGTGAGAGCTCCACCAATGTGGCCGCGTCCATGTGGCCTACGGTGAATGATACAGCAGGACATGTCTTCATCGACTGGCACTTCTACATGTACTATCCGTATTGGTCCACCCAGGGCACAGGATGGAACAACGCGACGGCTGAACTCGCAGCAACCGGCTACTACAACCTTCTCGAATCTGGAATGCAGGCGACCGGCTGGCCAGCGATTAACACTGAAGGCGGAGCCGACTACATAGGCGGCTGTCCCCCTGATATTATCCTTGGACCGTGCAATCCCTCGTCCGGGACTGGTCTAGGAACCTGTGACGGGTATACTCTAACCACGCTCCATTTCGTCCAGAAACTCATCACCCTCTACAATTCGGCCAAAATAAGCTGGATCGGGTGGCCCGCAGGCTCATGGTCTACCAACGTTTGTAATCCGCCTTCAGGCGTGTCCTACGGAGCACTCCAGCCTGCCAGCGGCCTCTTCCCGGGAGGATGGGCCACCAAGCTTACTCCAGCCTCGCCAGACTTTACAATCTCTGCAAGTGCCTCCAGCGGAGTCAACGCGGGTCAATCGGCCCCCGTCACTATTACGGTTACGGGGAAGAACGGATTCACGGGTATAGTTAGCCTTGCCGCAAGCCTCGCCTCAGGCCTCACGTGCGGTTCCATCACACCGAGCAGCCTAACCGGCTCAGGGACGGCAACCGTATCATGCAACACTAACACGGCCGGTACCTTCACCCTAACCGTGACCGGAACAAGCGGATCACTCACGCATTCAACAACGGTCATACTCGAGTTCCGAGACTTCGCAATTACAGCCACTTCCCCAGCATCCGTCCCGCCAGGGTCCTCCGCACAGTCAACGATCACGATCAACCCGTTAAACGGTTTCGCTGGTACGATCCTGTTAACTGATAACACGCCCTCTGGCCTGACATGCGGCGTGGTGACGCCAAGTAGCATCACTGCATCAGGAGTTGCAACATTATCCTGCAGCTCGACTGCCCAGAAAGTTTACACAGTCACTATTACGAGCACTAGCGGTTCGCTGACTCACACGGCGGCCGCCAGCTTTACCTTCGGGACCCCACCGGACTTCATCATAACCGCGAGTTCACCAGGCGTGGTAGACGTTGGATCTTCAACTACATCAACGATTACCGTTACTCTGATTCATGGATTCACAGGCACCATAACGTTGACGGGGACACTTCCTTCGGGGCTTAGTTGCGGCCCTATCACCTCTACCAATATCAGTAACAATAGTACAACAGTTATCTCGTGCAGCTCCGCGACTGCATCCACGTATGTTTTGATCATGACGGGGACTAGCGGCAGCTTGACTCATAGCACAACTATTACGTTCACATTCGTCGACTTCGGAATCTCGGCCAGTCCACTAACCCTCACGCTGAACAGTGGCATCTCAGGAAATTCAACGGTTACAATCACACCAGTAAACGGGTTCATGGGAAGAGTCACGTTAACGGCCACAGCTTCCTCCGGGCTCTCTGCAATGTTGAGCACAGGTACGATCAGCGGCTCTGGAACCGCGACCCTAGCAGTGAGCGCCGCAAGCCCGGGTACCTACTCAGTCGTCATAACCGCAACTAGCGGCGTTCTAACTAGAATGACCGTAGTGACGGTGGACATCACAGCCCATATTCTTCCAGTCATCCTGGTCCCAGGTCCCCAGAACGCAACTGTCGGCACGTCGCTTCAGTTCACCGTGTCGGCAAGCGACTCTTCTGGCACTGGAGGTACAGTCGTGCTCTCGGCAACAGGACTGGTAGCAAACATGGCCTTTGATCCTACCACCGGCGCGTTCTCGTTCACGCCAAGCTCGAGCCAGGCCGGTCAAGTGTTCGTGGTCAACTTTACAGCAACAGACGGCAACGACCCATCTTGGGCTACAACCGAGACTGTTCCGATCCATGTGGCGGCAACTGTCAGCCAACCTTCGCCGGGGGGAGTTTGTCTAACGTGCCTGGTGCCCAAGGAGTTCTCAGAGAGTGTGTGGCTGCTGGTATTGGGTGCCCTGATAGGCGTAGTATCATCAGTCGCTCTGCACACCATCAAAGCGCAAGCTGAGTTCGCGGGCGCGCGCAGGCGATTGAGATCTTATCAAAACATGGAGCTTTTCCAGCGTAAAGGCAACTGAGGTATGGCCGCCTCGTAATTCGACTATTGTGCAACAGAGGTGCAAGGGGAACATAAGGGACGGCTTAGCACTCTGGCGAACCGTTGCCGATGACCTCAAGCATTCTTATCAAGAAGACGCGCCACATGATCGTGAGAATCATCGATGCCCATGGTACAGACAGTCGAACAAGCGACTCAGATCGCGGTAGACTTTGTCAGGAAATACTATTCCTTTGCATTCCCGATCTCGGCCAGGAAGGAAACTTCCCGATGGATCGTAGACTTGGATATCTCGTACTTCAAGCCAAACTACGTGCGGGTCAGAATTTTCGGCGAAACGGGGCTGGTTGAAGATTTCAGAGTCACATTAGGCCCGCTGTTGTAGAGGGTCTGTCGTCTTCGTCCTCTAAGATTGGTACAAGCTTGAAGATAGAAATGGGCTTCGCGTTTCCATATTGCAGTTCTGGGGCGCGAGGGAGCTGACTAAGTCTAGTTACTTAGCCTTCCGAGCCCGGTGGCGGTGAACTCGGCCTTGGAGAATCTTGCAGGGTCGAAGATTCGCCTTGCATCTAATACCCGTGCTCTTCCCCCCATCAATGTTGTCAGTTCGTCGCTGTCGAGGTCTTGGAATTCTCGCCAGGCGGTCATGATGATCACAAGGTCGCTACCTTTTACACAAGCCTTGGCGTTCGGGGAATAGGATATGATTGGGCCAAGTTCCCTCTTTGCTCCCTCCATTGCCATAGGGTCGTAGGCTCCAACCACCGCCCCCTTGTCGACGAGCTTTCTGATGAGCGGGATGGCGCGCGATTCGCGGACATCGTCGGTGTTGGGGTTGAAGGCTAGGCCGAGGACGGCGATCCTCTTTCCTTGGACCCGCCCCAGCATCTTCTCTGCCTGTGAGACCACATTGTCGGGTTGTGTCTCATTGACCTCAAGAGCAGACTCGAGGATTGATGGTTCCACGCCTAGTCTTTTCGCATATTCGACCAAGGCTTTTACGTCCTTTGGGAAGCAGGATCCTCCGAAACCAGGTCCGGCCTGGAGGAATAGAGGTCCGATCCTCGGATCGAGTCCCATCCCTCTAGCAACATCGTTTACGTCGCTTCCTGGAATCTTTTCGCAGATCCTAGCTATCAGATTGATGAAGCTGATCTTCGTTGCTAGGAATGCATTGCTAGAGTATTTTATCAGCTCCGCCGTATCAGCAGATGTCTCCACCACCGGAGGCATCTGTTCCCCGTAGAACGATCTGTAGAATGATAGAACTTGATCGCGAGAGTACTGATCGATGGGCCCTATCACTATTCTACTCGGCTTTAGTGTGTCCCGGATTGCCTGACCCTCCCGGAGGAATTCCGGGTTGGAACATAGGCCAAAGCCTTCGCCGCACGTCTTGCCTGAAGATTGTTCGAGTATCGGTCTAACGACACTTCTTGTGGTGCCTGGGATGACGGTGCTCTTGACGATGACAGTAGTCCGTCTGCTGGAACCTGCGATGGCCTCGCCTATCGACCGAGATGCAGACCTTACTTGGGAGAGGTCGATTTCGCCGGACATGCTGCTCGGGGTCCCTACGGTTATGAAAACGATGTCGGATTCAGAAACAGAGCTATGGCTCGTCGTGCATTCTAGTCTTCCATTCGGAACGTGCTCTTCTAGAAGTGGTTGGAGACCCGTCTCTAGGAACGGGGCCTTTGCTTGTCCAATGAGCCCTACCTTGGCCGGGTCCAGATCGATGCCGGTTACATGAAATTTCGATGCGAGGCACGCGGCCGTTGACAACCCTACGTATCCGAGCCCGACGATTGCTATTCGCGCTTCGTCGGCCTCTGCTGGTATCATAATTCCTTTCGCAAGGGAATGGTTTCTTTGGGTTCGGAGGCCGATAACGCCGGCGTGTCCAAGTCCATCCGGAGACTTTCTTTTGTTGCTTTGGCGTCGACATACCCAAGTGAGAGCCTTAGAGCTTCCACCATCGTCTCAGGGGTACCCATGTCCAGCCTGAGTTCGTCGGTCCTTAGCTTCACCCCGATGACTGTTCTTCCTTCGGTGACGAGCTTCTGAATTGCATCTGTTAGTTGTAGTTCGCCATTCTTGCCGGGCTCTGTCTCGGACAGTGCGTTGAAGATTTCTTCCGTGAAGACATAGAGCGGCATTATGGCGATGTTCGTCTTGGGTTCCTCAGGCTTTTCCTCGGTAGCTGTTATCCTCAGCACTCCCTCCTCAAGCGGGGAGCCCTGAACGACTCCGTACTGTCTCGGGTCGGGGACTTCGTGAAGGAGAATCGTTGCTGACGCCTGATATTTTTGGTGCATCAGGACCAGCCGTCGCAGATGTTCTTCTCCCTCCGATAGAATGAAGGTATCTCCAGCCTGGACGATGAATGTCCCCTTCACAAAGGGTCGACCGAGGAGGACCGCATCCCCGAATCCAAGAGATTCGGGCTGGTTGAGGAAGACGATGTTCGAGGATCTTATCTTCTCGTAAAAGCGAGACAAGCATTCGGGATCCCGGCCCTTTTCTTTCAAGAACGCGGAGAAACCGGGGTCCGGGGAAAAGTGATCCTCGATAGCCCTCTTTCCTCTTCCGACGACGAAGTAAAAGTCTCTCACACCGAGGCTGTAAAGCTGCTCGAAAATGGCCTGAACCAGCGGCTTCAGCTCGAGGCTGTGACTTCCATTGTAAGTAATGATCGGGAACATCTCTTTGGGTATTTCCTTCGAGAAGGGAAGCATTCTGAACCCAATCCCGCCAGCAGTTATGACGCCTTTGCATTCACTGAATCCGTTTACCGAACTTTTCTTCATGTTGGCGTCTAACGCGCATCACCTCGTCAACCCGTAACCGCATGCATTCACACCCGCAGCCAGCATCATGTTGAGTCCATGACTTTTCTCCTGGGCCCTACCTATCCAACGATATATTCCTGCAGAGACAGACGGAGATGGAGAGGCATAACAACTAGCCGAGCAGAAAACTGCTGATCCAGCTATAAAGGGTGGCGGTTCATTTGTGTTTGCACCCGACCACATATCTTCAGATGTACGCATATTGCAATTGTACACGTGATGAATATAACGGCCTCATGGACTAGAGATGCAGACCATGTCTTTTGACCTGACATTCTGCCGCCACCTCCAGGGGTTTGTTACGGACCATGAGATCCCTGATGATGCCTGCACAAAGGGGGCTGAAGAGGATCTCTAGGGTTCTGATCACAGGCGGGAACGGGTTGATTGGAAGCCACCTTGCTGAAAAACTCAAGGATGCAGGTGACTCGGTTACACTGCTTGACCTGAAGTTTACCTCGAACACCCAATCTCTAAACTGCGAGAAGCTTCACGGGGACATCAGAGACTATCCGACCGTGAGGAAGGCGGTCGATGGGAAGGACGCGGTTTTCCATTTTGGAGCAGTCTCCCGGGTCGCGTGGGGGCAGGAGGACCCGTTCAACTGCTGGTTGACCAATCAAATGGGCACTCTGAACGTTCTGGAGGCTTGCAGGAAAGCTGACTCTAGACCGGTGCTGTTGGAAGCATCCAGCCGGGAAGTGTATGGGGAACCACTCTACCTTCCAGTGGGCGAGGATCATCCCAAGAATCCAAAGTCCGTCTACGGGGTAACCAAGCTCTCTGCAGAGAGAGCCTGCCTCTCCTACTCAGACGAGTCCAACATAGCCCGCCCGGTCAACTGTGTGATTTTGCGCTTCTCAAATGTCTACGGTAGCGAGAGAGACCTTCAGGAGAGAGTAATTCCCAAGTTCATGAACAGGGCGCTCCGAGGCGAAGACCTCGCCCTGTACGGTGGCGACCAGATCCTGGATTTCACATTCATCGATGATACAGTCTCTGGAATAATGAAAGCATACTCAGCGTCCTTGAAGGGTGATGGCAGCATATTGGGAGAAGACTTCCATTTCGTTACGGGAAGAGGCGTCTCGGTGTCAGAGCTTGCACGCATGACCATCGACATTGTCGGCTCAGGGTCCAAAATTATACGTGAGGCGGCGAACTCGTTTGAGGTTCGAAGGTTCATCGGCGACCCTTCCAAAGCAGAGAAGATGCTGGGCTACAGGCCAATAGTGAATCTTGAACACGGGCTCAGAGTGTTGATGGAGAGAACGGTGCCAACCATTGTTGCAAGGTGAAGCTTTCTTCGTGAACAGGGGTCTCCATGACGCCTTTGCAATCCGGTGGACCTGGATCCCGTGCAAGTAACAGAACGGACTTCGAAGCAGCGGAGTCGCATCGTAGAGCGTCCTCGAGTCAGAGGGAAGTTTCTCTTTGTTGGGAATGAAAAGTTCTGGGTTAGGGGAGTAAGCTACGGGACTTTCCATGTGGAGAACGGGAGCGAGCAGTTGGTTCCCGAGATTGTGGAGAGAGACTTTTCGGCAATGGTTGAGAACGGATTCAATGTCGTGCGGGTCCACCTGTGTCCTCCGCGTTGGCTCCTCGATGTTGCTCAGAAGACCGGACTTCGGGTAATGGTGGGGCTCAACTGGGGGGAACACATGTCGTTCATCGATGAACCCAGGAGGTCTAAAGAAATTGAGCGGCAGATAAGAGGGTGGGTTCGTAGTTGTGCTGGCCACCCGGCCGTATTCTGTTATTCTGTGGGCAATGAAATCTCCGCTTCGATGGTTCGGTGGACTGGCAGACACAAGGTGGAGAAGTTTGTTAAGCGTTTGTACCGAGTTGCCAAAGAGGAGGACCCGGATGCTCTCGTAACTTACGTAAACTACCCTACGACAGAGTATCTGCGACTTCCGTTCCTCGACTTCCTATGCTTTAATGTCTATCTTGAGTCGCAACAAGCCTTCGAGAGCTACATCGCCCGGTTGCACAACCTTAGCCTAGAACGACCCGTTCTGATTAGCGAGATCGGGCTGGACAGCCTGCGTAACGGTGAAGAGAGACAAGCAGAAGT
>WNGG01004088.1_pt1 | contig 16405 bp, 13 predicted proteins | sample 5400661 | NCBI WGS metagenome assembly WNGG01 (sample SAMN13153372, study PRJNA577476) | soil metagenome | isolation source: 100 cm soil or saprolite under Garry oak tree replicate 1 | place: USA:California | collected 2016-06-15 | reverse complement strand
TGCAGACCGCGGTTCCCTGCAGGCCGCCGAGGCCAATCACGCCGTGCAAGGTGCCGCCTTCCAGGCGGTCCCGGAGGATCCGGATGGCGCCTTTGGCCATGATGGGCTGGGCGGCCTCCCGGCTGGGGTCTCGCAGGAGGTCGCCGAGCGGCATCCCGCCGGCGCGGGCTATCTCCTGTCGGGTCACATCCCCCGGAGGCAAAGCCGTTCCCGTCACGCCGAGATCCACGAGGAGGGCCCGGCTGCCCAGCCCCTCGAGCTGCTCGCCCAGGTACCGGGCTTGCTGGCCCTTGGTATCGAGGGTGGCCAGGACGGCGATGACCTTGGGCATGGGAGGGAGCTCAGCTCCTGGTCGAGAAACGTAGCGCGGCAAAGCGCGCCGCGGTCTCGGCGACGGCCTTCTCGATCGGGATCCGCTCCGTGGACGATCCCGTCCAGAACCCGTGGCAAGTGGTGTGATCGAGCAAGTACTGGGCCTCCTCCGGCGTTTCCATGGCGGCTCCGTGCGCGACGAGGATGAGGTCGGACTTGAGACGTCTGAGCTGCTGGTTGACCGTCTCCGTGCGCCGAGCCGTCTCCTCGATCGTCTCTCCGACGTCGAACCCGCGAAGCCCGCCTTTGGTGGTCCCCGCGTGGAAGCAGAACACGTCCGGTTGGGCCTCGGCGACCACCCGGCAGCTGTCCTCCTCGTCGAAGGCGAGGCCGATGGTGACCAGGCCCATCTCCTTGGCCACCCTGAGCATGTCGATCTCGTGCTGCAGGGTGATGCCCGCCCGGGTCAGAACCTTGTAGATGTGGCTGTCCTTGTCGACGTAGCTGATCGAGGGTCCGATGTTGGAGACCGAGCACACGCCCATGCGCTTCAAGTCGTCGAGAAGCAAGACCATGTCCTTCAACGGATCGTTGGCATTGATGCAGGCGCAGACGAAGGAGTCGCCCTTGAGGGCAGGCAGGATGTCTTCGCGCGTGTAGTCGAGGGTCTGCCGGTTCGAGTCGAGGATGGGCCAGAGCATCGACATGGTGCCCATCCCGTTGGCGCGCAGCCGCGCCCCGGAGAAGGTGTTGATGCAGTCGACCCCGGCGGCTTCGAGCAGCTGCGCGACGAGCCCGCTGGCCGCGCTGGCGATGAACACCGGCACCCGGCGTTCGATCTTGCCGCGCAGCTTGTCGAGGATCTCCGTCCGGGAAGTTCGCCTGACGATCATGGAGGCATCCTCAGTTCAGCTTCTTGACCCACATGCTCCGGACCGACACCTTGGTGGTGGCTTCGATCTCGATGCCGAACATTCCGGGCTGATTGTTCGACGACGCCGGATCGTCGTCGATCATCGCCGCCATCAGCTGGCCGTTCAGGATGTGGAGGAAGGTGCCGCCGCGGGCGATCACCGTGTACTGGTTCCAGTCGTTCATGTGAACGACCGCGCCCAGCGCCTGGCGGTCGGCGATCGTGCCCATCAGCTTCTTGCGCGTGGCGCCGAAGCCCTCCACGATCTGGCCGCGCCAGGCGAGGATCCGCATCGGCGTGTTCTCGGAATAGAATTGGCCCGTGTACACCTGGCTCGGCCAGAAATCGGCCTGCGGACCGGTCATCATCCAATCGAGGTTGACCGGACCGACGTTGGCGGTGACTTTCGCGTCGATGTTCGCGAGCCAGGGCAGGCCGGTGACGCTGCGGTACTGGATGCCGCTTCCCCCGTCACCCTCGATCTTGATCTCGAACTTCAAGGTGAAGTCCTTCGCCACCAGGCCCCGGTACACGATGTAGCTGTTGCCGCTCGGGTTTTGCGGCGTCGATTCCCCGACGATGGCGCCATTCTCGACGCGCCAGAATTTCGCGTTGCCGTCCCACCCCTTCAGGCTCTTGCCGTCGAAGAGCGACACGTAGCTTTCGTGATCGCCAAAGTCGAGCGCGGTCGGCTCCGTGAAGACCATCTGCGCTCCGACCGGAGACGAGGCGCCAAGGCCCATGGCCAGCACGATCCCACTCAGTCGAAGCGCACACTCCATGAAGACCTCCCTCGAAATCCCGGCTCTCTCACTTCGATGGCGGATACCGCGTTCCCAGGAGCGGGTCGGCCGGCGGAATCGCGGGCAACAGGGGCTCGAGATCTCTTAGGGCGATCACGCGGAAACCGCCTTCCTTGAGGTAGCTCATGCATCGTCGAAAGAGCTCGGGAGAAGTGTTCACCCACGGATGCTGGACGTCGGGTACACCGTGGAACTGCAAGACGACGATCTGACCCTGACCGGCACGATCGACGACCTTTCGGAAGTGATCGAAGGTCCAATTGGGGTAGGCGTCACCACTGGTCGGGATCAGCAGCGGATGGTGCTTGCTCGGATCGAAGGTTGGTCCCGGCTCCATTTGTCCGTAGGGGATTTCCGGTTGCATGCCCCGGCGCGCTAGATGGAAACCGAGACGCTTCAATTCCGCCAGTGCCTCCGGGCCAAAACTGTTGCCGCAATAGGCGAAGCTCGTAGGGCGGGGAACCCCCACACGTTCCAGTTCGGATTCGACCTGTTTCAACTCCTCGGCCAGCCGAGCCGCGTTCGGGGGTTGAGAAAAATCCGCGTGAGTCCAGCTGTGATTGCCGATCTCGAAGCCCATCTGATGTATTTCCGCGATGTCTTTCCAGGTCATGAAGTATTCGGCGTCCTTCATCCAGAGTTGGGTGACGAAGAACGTTGCGCCGAAGCCGAGTTCCTTGAGGAACGGTGCGACGAAAGTCCGCTGCGACTTGACGGCGTCGTCGAAGGTCAGCACTACGAGCCGTTCCTGGCTTGGTCTCTCTTGCGACAACGCGGCCGGAGAGCCAAGGGCGACGACAAGAGGTACCAGGACCAACAACGTTGGTTTGTTCACTCGCACCTCTTACGCACACTAGGTGGTCTGCGTGACCTCGACCAGGGATCCCCCCGCGCGGCCGCTGTGATAGATCGCATCGGTGACGGCCTGGACCTGGCCGGCGTCGGCGAAGGTGGGGACGGCGTACGCGGGGTCGGGCTGGCCCAGCAATTGGAGCCCGAAGTGCAGGTACTGCCAGCGAAAGTACTGCAGGTATCCGTTGAGCAGGCCCGGCACGGTGTCGGTGTTGGAGTGGCCGCCGGCACCGGGATTGGACAGGTGGATGTGTGTCCACCCGCGCTCGCGGTCGGGCGTTTCGGTGAGGGCGCCTTCGGCCAGTCGGGCGTGCGAGTAGAACTTGAGGTAGCCCTGGTCCTCCAGCTCCCAGATCGCCGCACCCCGATTCCCGTGGATGGCGGTCTCGAAGAAGGCCTTGTGCCCGGTGGACGTGCGGTTCGAGCGCAAGGTGATCGCGGAGCCGTGATCGAAGAGGGCCACGGCGTCGAAGGCGTCGACCGCCTTGCCCTTCGCTCTCTCATCAGAGCCGGCGATCATCCGGAGGTCCTCCCCGTCGCCGTCGTAGACCCGGGTGTGCGCGGAGACGGCTGTGACCTTCTTCCCGAGCAGAAACTGGACGAGGTCGACCTGATGCGCGCCCAGGTCCTCGATCACGCCGCCCAGGCCGTTGCCGGGGTCGAAGCGGTGGTTCGAGCGCCCCTTGCGGCCCCAGTCCTGGAGGAACACCGACGAGCCCTCGAAGTAGCCGGAGGCGCCGAGGACGCGCCCGCCCTGGACGAGGCGCCGGGCCTCGAGCGCCCCGGGGGCGCCCTGGTAGCAGAACGTCACCATGGTGGGGGCGCCCGCCTGCTTGGCCGCGCTTGCCATCTCCCGAGCCTCCGCGAGGGACGCGCCCAGGGGCTTCTCGCAGACCACGGCCTTGCCGGCCCGCAGTGCCGCGACCGCCAGCTCGCGATGATCCCGGTTCGGGGTGGCGACGACCACCACGTCGGCCTTGCCGATCTCCGCCTTCCAGTCGGTCGCGCTACGCTCGAAGGCATACCGGCTCTGGGTCTCGGCGAGACGCTTTGCGTCGCGGCCGGCGATACACGAGAGGACGAGCTCGATTCCTCGAGGCCGCAACTGCTGGTTCGCTTCGAGGATGGCGCGGGGATGGGCGATGCCACCCATGAAGCCCTGGCCGATGATGAGGACCTTGACCTTCTTCATCGAGAGGCTCCTCGTCCTACTTTCGCTTCCCGCGCCCGCCGCCCTTCTTCGCCGCCCGCTTCGGATGCGCGGGCTTCGTGCGCGCCTTCGGTGCGGAGGCCGATGACTTCTTGGCCTTGCTCGCGACGGGCTTGCCGGCAACCAGTGCGTTCAGGGCATCCACCGCCTGCTTGCACTTCTTGGTGGCGGGCCAGGCGTTGGGCCAGAAGCACAGGTCGATCGTCCACCAGTCGTGGGGGGACCCCGAGTGCGCGGCCAGCTCCTTCATCACGGGCGGGAAGTCGATGTTGCCCTCGCCCATCGGGTTGTGGGTGCTGGTGTGGTGGTCGTTGAGCGACCCGTCGCAGTCGATGACCTGGATGGCGTTGATCTTCCCGCGCAGCTTCTTCGCCAGGGCCAGGACGCCGTCCGCCGACACCTCCTTGGGGCCGCCCGTCTGTCGCAGCCCCATCACCCCGCAGGTGTACGCATGGCAGGTGTCGAACATGGCCCCGAAGTTCTTCTCCCCCACGGCGTCGACGAGGGCCACGATGTCGCTCGGGCGGTTGAACACGAACCCGGGCTCGAACTCCCAGGTGACGAGCATGCCCATATCAGCGGCCATCCGGCACACCTGCCGCCAGGTCTTCACCACCCGGTCCATGGCCAGGCTCTTTTCCACCGTGTCGAGGATCTCGGGAGGCTGGACCGTGTCGACGCGGAAGAGCGTGATGCCGAGGTCCCTGGCGAACTCCAGGTTCTTGCGGACGGTGGCGAGGTAGCTCCGGCCGCCGTCTTCGGCGTTCACGAGCTTCTCGCTCCACATGTCTCCGGCGATGCCCGAGAACTGGAGGCCGCTCGACTCCACGAGGTCGCGCAGGGTCTGGCGCGATTCCTTCGTGGGATGGTTGTCCGGCGTCGGGTGGGCCCCGAAGGCGCCCAGTTCCAGGCCGTCGAACCCCATTTCCTTGACCCCCTTCACCACCTCCCCGAACGGGACCGGGTTGTCCGCGTAGGGTCCGACCGAATACGCCCAGGTGCCGATGGACACGCGATGCATTGCCGTTCCTCCTTAGGTTCTTGCCACCGGCTGCTTCTTCCAATCGGAGACGTTCGGGTAGGCCTTGTCGGGCCAGACCTCGGGTCCGAAGTAGCGCAGGGTGACGAATGGCTCGGTGCCGGTGTTCTCGACCACCACGCCCGCCCCTGCCGCCTCGTGGGTGATGAACACCTCGTCCATCGTCATCTGGCCGAAGCGGATCAGCACCGGGGTCTCCATGTCGTGGACCCCGATCCGGCCCTGACCCTGCACCGCGATGACCCCGGAGGCGCCCGCATCCTTCAAGGTGACCTTCGCCCCGGGGTCGACGATGAGCTCACGCGCGGAGAAGAGCTGTCGGCCGTGGATCCGGCCGTAGACCACCCAGCGGTCCACGAAGCCTTCGCTCCCCGAGTCCGCCAGAACCAGGGGCTCCAGGTAGCAGGCATCCTTGAAGTGGGTCTGGGTGTTGAAGTCCCAGTCCAGGAGATCGACGAGGTAGTCGAGGTCCTGTTCCTTGCCCTTGGGCACGTCTTTGACCAGGAGGCTCCAGGGCACGCATCGACACTCGACCATGGACTGGAACATGGCGAAGACGTCGCTCCCCCACTGCGGCTCGTAGGTCAGGATCGAGCCCGGGGCGTGGAGGACCCGCGGAGGGATCAGCCAGCCCGTTCCCGGCCGCAGCCGGTAGGCCTTGCACAGGTCGAGCATGCCGTTGTCGCCGCGGTTCCAATCCTCCAGGCAGCGGCGCACCTGCGACTTCGTGGTGCCCGGCTCCAGGCCGTAGTAGGTGTGGGGGAAGTTGTTGCCCGTGTTGTTGAGCTGAGGCGGGAAGTAGTAGCTCTCGGGCTTGCCCCGCTGGCCGATCTCCTTCGCCTGCTCGTCGTCCTGGTGCATGTGGCAGGGAATGGGGCCGAGGTTGTCGAAGAACTTGGAGTAGACCGGCCAACGCTGATACTTCGACCAGATCGCCCGGCCCACGATGCGCTCGCCCTCCCGCTGCACGGCCTCGCGAAGGGTGAAGCGACCGCCCGCGTGCACGACGTGGGAAAGACCCTCGTCCTCGCCGCGGTTCTCGTTGGCGGCCTCGGTCGTCGACCCGAGCCACCGCTCGTCGATCCCCCCGCGGTGGGCGCCCAGCGCGTAGTAGTCGTCCGGATGCAGCTTCAACCGCCTCCCGGGGGTGAGGAACGACCTCGGCACCCAGCAGGGCGCCAGGCGCAGGACGCCTTCTCCCTCTTCGATCGCCTTTCTGGGGTCGGGCTTGGGGGAGACTTTCGGAACTTCGGTCAGCTTCGTCATCGCGCGCCCTCGCCTGCCTTTGCCTTCAGGCGAATGTCCTTGAACTGGATCCTCATCGGCTCGCCGGCATGGACTTGCAAGGCCAGCACTCCGGAGGTCGCCCGGTGGCCGTCGTCGTCGTCGAGGATCTCGGCCGTTTGCACGCCGTTCACATAGTGCTTCAGCAGGCGGCCCTCGATGACGAGGGTCAGGTCCATCCACTCTCCCCGAGCCAGGGCGGCCGTGAGCGCGGCGCGGTCTGCTTCGGAAGCGGTGGCGCCCTGCACCTCGATCTTCGCCTTGGCGGGCTCGCCAGGCTTTGCCGCCTCGGGGGTGAGACGGACCTTCTGGGTGGGAAGGGCCAGGATGCCGCGGCCACGCTCTTCATAGAGCATGCCCACGTACTTCCCGGCGCCGTCCATGTCGGCCTGGTAGCCCCCCACGATTCTCTTCGCGGCGTCGACCACCTGGCTGCGGTACTGGACCCCCGAGTTGGCCTTGCCCGCGTCTGCACCGGGCAGGGCCTTGAATCGGAACTTGAGCCGCAGGGTGAAGTCCGAGACCGTGCCTCCCTTCCAGATCAGGAAGGTGTTGTTCTCGAGGGGAGCCTCGGCGCGGGTGCGCCCGGTGATGGCCCCGTCTTCGACCGACCAGACTCCCGGCAGGCCGTCCCAGCCCATGAGGTCGGTGCCATTGAACAGCGACTGGAAGCCCGGCTCAACCGCCGCCGGGGATGCCGCCTCAACCCTCGGTCCTGCCGTCACGGCCAACGCGAGAAGGGCCAAACTGCAATAGCACCATCGCCCGGCTTTCCCCATGCCCCGCCCTCCGTTCGTTTTTCGTCGGCTTATAGCCACCCCGAGTGGGCCGGGCGTGACTGGCGAGACGCTACCATAGTCGCCCCACCCCAACCCTAGGAAACTTGCGGCAAGCCTTGGTGCAGGAGCGCCTAGGCCGCGCCTAGGCCTGGTATCTCAAGTCCGGCTTGGCGTAGCGAACCCGATAGGCCCGGGGCATCTCGCCGATGATGCGACGGAACTCCTTGGTGAAGTGGCTCTGGTCCGCGAAGCCGAAGTCGCTCGCCACCTCCGCGAGGGTCTTGCGGGAGAAGACGAGGGCGCTGCAGCTCATGCGCACGCGCAGCTCCGTATGTACTGGTGCGGCGATACGTTGTATTCGCCGCGGAACTGCCTTTCGAAGGCGCGCACCGAGAGCCCGCACGCCTTCGCCACGTCCTCGTTCGCGATCGACTCGGCGTAGTGCTCGCTCAGGAAGCGGATGGCGAGGCTGAGCGCGCCGTCGGCGGCGGCGATGAGGGGTCGCGCCAGGGGATGCGTGATTCCGGCGGTCCCCACGATGCGGCCGCGCGCGTTCCGCAACGGCACCTTCGAGGTGACGCACCAGCGCGCGGTGTGGTCGAACCGGCCGACGCGTTCTACCCGGCCGACGATGCGCTTTCCTCGCAGAACGCGCTCGTCGTCGATCCGGTACTGGTTGGCCAGGGCCTGGCTGCACAGGTCGAAGTCCGTCCGCCCGATCACGTCGGCTCGGCTCCGCAGCCCGAAGTTGAGAGCGAATGCCACATTCACCCACTGGTAGTGGCCGGCGGCATCCTTCATCCAGAGGAGCACGTCCTCGCCCAGGTAGTCGAAGAGCTCCGCGACGTCCGGGGCCCGCTTCCCGACGTGTTGCAGCTCTCGCCGGTCCGGGGATCGTCGGTCTCGCTTCATTCCGATCGAAGCGGCCGGGCGTCGAGGAACCCCAGATCGATCCGGACCCGGGAACGAAGACCGTTCGACGCCACGAGCTCGACGCCCCCGGCCGCGGGACGAATGTCGGCGACCCGATCGAACTTGGATGGCACTGCGGCCACCCCCATGATGTAGCGAATGGTGGTCGGCCGACCCCGGTCGAGGGGGAGGGTGGTGGCGATGCCTCGCCGGCGCAGGGGGTTGCTTCTCGCCGACTCCGCGAGGCCATAGTGGAAGTTTGCCGTGACGTCTTCGATGCCCAGCACTCGGGTGTGCTCCCCGTTCCAGGGGAAGTAGTGCCGGCCTCCGTTTGACATCCAGAGCAGGGTACTGCGTAGCGAGCGCGGGTCCCGCAGGGCGAACCACACGTAAGACGGCTGCGAAAACGTCACCGCGCTCCAGGCCAGGCGGAGCCGGGCCGGGGCGGCAACCAGGACCAGGTCGTCGTACCCCGGTCGCGCAGGAAACACCGTGAGGTCGGCGTACGAGCCGTCCTGGCGCGGCACCCGCTTCAACGAGCGGAACACCGCACGCGGCCGCAGGCTCTGATAGCCGCCTCCCGCCGGCGATTCGAACGCGCTGGGCAAGACCTGGCCGTGCTCGAAGCGGCTCGTGCTGATCCGCCCGCCCGCCGAGACCGGGAACTTCAAGAGCGCGTGGTGGCCGACGCTCATCGGCCCCTGCATGCCCGAGATGACGTGGCTCGAGTACAGCGCAGTGTGGTCGTCGATCAGGGTGAGGAACTTGTCGACCTGTCCCTTTCGCACTCGGGTCAAGAGGCGGGCGTGGAGGGTCGAACAACCCTTGCCCTCTTCCAGTGACACGAGGCTCCAGTTCGCATTCGCCGTCTCGCCGTGGGGAGGATGACGCTCGCCTCGCGACGGAACGCCGTTGGCGCCGAAAGGGCAGCAGAAGAAGTCACCCCGGAGGGCGCGGAGGAGATCGGGGACTCCGCGCGGGAGCTTGCGCAAAGCCCACGGCGCCACCGCGAAGGGCTGGACCGTCTGGCCCGACTTCAGGGTGAAGGTCACCGGGGCAAGATGTCCGCCCCGACGAGTGAGCGTCGCCCGGACCAGGCCCGTGCCGAACGACCACGACGGCTGGCCGAGAACCGTTTCGAGTCGAGGTGTGCCCGTCCCGCGGTAGCTCAGCGTGGCCCCTTTGTTCGACCGCCGTGGCCGCCGACCCGATGCCGCGCGGCTGGGCGGGAGTATATTCTCCGCACGTGACGAGCGGGCTCGTGGTCGTTTGGGCGCTGGCCCTGAACGGGACGGCGCAGGAACAGAAACCCCTGCCCGCGTTCCCGTCACGAGCCGAGGTCGTCACCTTGGACGTTGTCGTCGTGGACAAGCAGGGGCGTCCCGTGCGTGGTCTCGCCGCCGCGGACTTCACCGTCTTCGAGGATGGCCAACCCCAGGTCGTGGTGGCCTTCGAGGCGGTCGATCTAGGCGCCAAACGTGCTGAGCCGGCTCCCACGACGAGCGATCTGCTAGCGAGAAACGCACAACCCGAGGCGGCACGATCGGAGCGAGCCTTCGTCTTAGTCATCGACGACCTGGGTCTGGATTCGCGTCCAACAATCGGCGTGAAGAAGGCGATTACCCATTGGCTCACCACCCAGGCCTCGCCCGCCGACGAGGTCACGATCGTCACCACGAGCGGAGACCTGTCGTGGAACGACCGGGTGGGAACGGGGCGCGAAGACCTCCTGGGCATTCTCAGCCGCGTTCAGAGCCGCAAGCCCAAGGCGCAACTCAACCTTAGCGTTGGGGAGGCCTACCAGATCGTCGAGACTGCCGCTGGAAATAGGCCCATCGGGAGTGCCGATCCGCGCGCCGAGGGCGGCTTGCTGGCCCGGTTGATGAAGCGGGCGATTGGGGCGGGTCTCTGTAGCCTTGGACCGGACTGCGAGTCTCTCGTCCGGACAACGGCGCGAGAGATCTACGACCGAGTGGTGCGCAGCACTCGCGCGGTCCTCGGCAGCGTGGAGCGCCTCTCCCGGCTCATGGGGCCGAGGCGCGGGCGCAAATCCATCGTGGTCTTCTCCGAGAGTTTCGTTCGGGGAACGAATCGGGCCGAGGAGGAAGCGGCTATTCGTGCATCGCAGGCGGCCAACACTGCGGTTTATCTCGTCGATGCAAAGGGCCTCGTCGGCGACCCGTTCTATAGCTCGGAGATCTTCGGCGTCCCTGACCCTGTCGACATCGGGGCGCAGGCGCTCGATGGAGGCTTTCTGGACGGCGAGTACCTCGCCGACGCGACGGGTGGCCGCGCCCTTCGTAACACCAACGACCTGACGTCGGGCTTGGCGCGGATCCTGGACGAGTCGTCGGCCTACTATCGGCTCGGGTACCAGCCCGAGACAGCCCCCGACGGACGCTGGCGCAAGCTCAAGGTCCAGGTCCGGCGCCGGAAGGTCGAAGTACGGGCGCGACGTGGCTACTACGCCTCTCCGGGGCCGGTGGCCGCCGTGCCGCCGTCGGCTTCGCGGGCCGCACCGCCCCCTGCGGGGGAAACGCTCAGGCCCGCCGGCCTGGGTGCCCCGATCCTCACCCCGGAGGCGACGGGGGCACCCGCTTCGGATCCCGTCCTTGCCCTGATCCTTGAGAAGGCAGGTGCGTACGTCGTCGGCTACAGCGAAGTCTTCCGCGACGTCGTCGCGGAAGAGACCTACGTGCAATGGAACGGAGGAAGACGGCAGCGTTCGAGGTCCGACCTCGTCTTCGTCAGCACTCCCGGGGCAATTCCCTGGACCTGCTTCCGCGATGTCTTCGAGGTGGATGGTCGGCCGGTGCGCGATCGCGAATCGCGCCTGGAGAAGCTGTTTCTGGCGGAGCCGCGCGCCTCGGCCATCAAGAAGGCCGAAGCCATCATCGTCGCGAGCGCCCAGTACAATCTCGGCGCGCGCCGAACCGTCAATGTGCCGACGCTGCCCCTGCTCTTCCTGCACCCAGGGAACCAGGACCGGTTTCGCTTCGAGCGCAAGGGGCGCCGCCGTTTCGGGGACAGGGAGGCGGTCGAGATCGCTCTCGTCGAGATCGCACGGCCGACATTGGTGAACGACGGAGAGGGTCGGAACGTCCCCGCCTCCGGCCGCGTCTTCGTCGACGCCCGCGACGGCGTGGTTCTCCGCACGGAGGTCACTCTCCATCCCACTTACACGCTCGCGCACCTGAAGACCGACTATCAGCTCCACCCGAGCTTCGGAATCTGGTTGCCCGCGAGGATGTCGGAGGAGTACCGCGACCCGCAGGGCAGGTCCATCGACACCGAGGCGACCGCTCGCTACGCCAGGTACCGACGGTTTGGTGTCACCACCCAGGAGCGGGTCACCCTCCCGCCGCACTGAGATCGTCCCGGGCACTTCGATTGCGAGAATCCATCGCGGCGCCTATCGTATGGCGCGATTGACTAGCGCCCCGAGCGCCTGATCGTGCAAGAACCCGAGTCTCCCTCAACGGATCGCCCCTCCGCCGCGCTTACGTTCGCCGTCGGCATCCCCGCCATCCTCATCCTGGCCGCCCTCCCCTTCCTGCGAGTGGGGGACGGCACGAACATCCCGACGCTCTCCCTCTTCCTCGGACGGTTCCACCCGACCCTGCTGCACTTGCCGGTCGGGTTGCTGCTCCTGGCGCTCCTGCTGGAGCTGATCCGCCTCCCCAGGCTTCGACGCGTCGTTCCCAGCTTCCCCACTACCGTTCTCGATTCCGTTCTCTGGCTGGCAGCGCTGAGCGGCTTTGCGACCGCCCTCGCGGGATGGCTCCTGTCCCACGAAGGAGGCTACGACGCACTTCTGCTGGACCGGCACCTCTGGAGCGGGGTCGCCACCGGGATCGGCGCGTTCGCCTGTGTGCTGCTGCGGTCCCTGGCGAAGGTGCGGCCGGACCGAGCCGTACTGCAGCGCCTAGCCACCGCTCTGGTGTTGGGCACCTGTGGAGCGATGATTTTCGCTGCTCACGCCGGCGGAAGCCTGACCCACGGCGAGGGCTACCTGACAGAGTACGCGCCCACACCGATCCGTCTCCTGGCGGGCCTCCCCATCCCCCGCGATCGCTCCCGAGAGTCGCTCACGCCCATCGCTGAACGAGAGGCCTTCGATGGCGTGGCCCTGCGCATCTTCGAAAATCACTGCACCGCCTGCCACAACGCGGGCAAGCTCAAAGGCAACCTGAAACTCGACTCGTACGAGGGAGTCCTGGCCGGCGGCCAGTCGGGCCCCGTCGTCCGCGCGGGGGATCCCGGCTCGAGCGAGCTCCTGAAGCGTGTTCACCTGCCCCTGGAAGACAAGGCGCACATGCCGCCGAAAGGGAAGACGCCCCTGACCGACGACGAGATGGCCGTGCTGGCCTGGTGGATCGAGGCCGGTATTCCCAAGAGCGGTACCCTCAAGGCAAGGAACGCCCCCGTGGAGATCCGCGCCGCGTTCTCACGCACCCTCCCGGAAGGGGAACGGCGGGTGGTGGAAGAGCTCCAGAATCGCCAGGCCTCCGAATACGAAGCCACGCTCAAGGGCCTGCGCGCGTCGGTTCCCGGATCCCTGCGCGCGATCATGCCCGGGGAACGTGACCTCGAGTACACGGCGGCGATCGCCGGCACGACTTTCGGGGATGCCGAGCTGCAGAAGCTCGGGTCGGTGGGGGGCGATCTGCTCTGGCTCGACCTCTCGCGTACGGGCATCACCGACGCGGGCCTGAAGGTGGTGGCGAAGATGCCGAAGCTGGAGCGCCTCGATCTGCGGGGGACGGCGGTAGGGGACGATGGCGTGAGGGCACTCGCTTCTCTGGGCAACCTCCAGACTCTCAGCCTCTACGGCACGGGGGTGACCGACGCGGGGTTGGAGGCGCTCCGGGGTCTCCCGTCTTTGCGACGAGTCTACGTCGGCGGCACCAGGGTGACCGAGCCGGGACGGGATGCCCTGCGAAAGGCCCGCCCGCAGCTGCTCATGACGCCATGAAGCTTTGCGCACCCGCCTCCCGGAGGACTATCCTTCACAGGAACCCATGAGAGCCCCCCGGTCCCTGACCCTGCTGCTCTCGCCCGTCCTGACGGTGGCCATCGTCGCCGCCGTGGCGCCGTTTGTCTCTCGGCGCCGGGCCGCAAAACCTGCCGACGCGGCCGGGACGGCCGCGGCCATCGCGCTCCCCGCCAGCATCTCCTTCAACGAAGACATCCGCCCCATCTTCGTCCACAACTGTTTCCGCTGCCACGGCTCGGACCCCGGATCGCGAAAGGCGGAGCTCCGCCTGGATCGCCCCGAGTTCGCCTTCGCCCCCCGCGCCAACGGACAGCCGGTCATCGTCAAGGGGAACCCCGGGGCCAGCGCCCTCGTGCGGCGGATCACGTCCAACGACCCCGACGTGGTCATGCCTCCGCCCGAGACGCACAGGACCCTGGAGCCCCGCGACAAGGCACTTCTCGAGCGCTGGATCAAAGACGGCGCCCAGTACCAGCCGCACTGGTCGCTCATCAAGCCCGAGCGCCCGGCGGTGCCCAACGTGCGCCAGGCGGACCGCGCCCGGAACCCGATCGACCGCTTCGTCCTGGCCCGCCTGGAAGAAGAGGGACTGACGCTCAACCCGGAGGCCGATCGTCACACCCTGATCCGGCGCGTCACCCTGGATCTGACCGGCCTGCCGCCCACCCCGGAAGAGGTGGAGGCCTTCGTCCGCGACGAATCCAAGGACGCCTACGAAGCGCTGGTCGAACGGCTGCTGGCCCGTCCGAGCTACGGCGAGCACCGGGCGCGATACTGGCTCGACTCCGTCCGCTACGCCGACACGAACGGCTATCACTTCGACAACTACCGCAGCATCTGGCCCTACCGCGACTGGGTGATCAACGCCTTCAATGCCAACCAGCCCTTCGATCGGTTCACGCAGGACCAGATTGCCGGGGACATGCTTCCGAGGCCGACGCAAGACCAGCGCATCGCCACGGGCTTCATCCGCGCGGGCATGAGCACCAACGAAGGGGGCACCATCCCCGCGGAGAACCTGGCGATCTACGCGACGGACCGCGTCGAGACCACCTCGCAGGTCTGGCTGGGGCTGACCGTGGGTTGCGCACGGTGCCACGACCACAAGTTCGATCCGATCAGCACGAAGGACTTCTACGGCATGGCGGCGTTCTTCCGGAACACGACGCAGCCGGCCATGGACAAGAACCTCATGGACTCGCCGCCGGTCCTGCGCATGCCCAGGGCAGAGGACGCGAAGCGGTACGCGGCGCTGCCGGGCGAGATCGACGCCGCCCGGAAGGCCTACGACTCCCGGGTCAAGTCCGCCCAGTCGGCCTTCGAGGCCTGGCAGCGAACCCAGGGGCCCGCCGACGTCCCCACGATCGGTGACGAGCGGCTCGACTTCCGCCTTCTCTCCGACCCCGCCGAGCCCACGACCCTGCGCAATGTGGTGTCCCCGGATCGGGCCTACACCTTCACCGGGGGAAAGCCGCGCGTCGTCACGTCGCCCCAGGGCCCGGCGGTCCGCCTTCCCAAGGGCGTCACCGCCGATCTGGGCGATCTGGGCGACGTCGAGTCCGATGAACCCTTCTCGTTCGGCGCCTGGGTCCAGGTCACCGATACCGTCGACGGCGCGCTCCTGGCCCGCATGGACGTCGCGAACGGCTACCGCGGTTGGGACCTCTGGATGAAGGGCAGCCGCGCCGGCGCACAGATCATCAGCTCCTGGAACCAGGACGCCCTCCGGGTCCTGGCTCAGAAAGCCGTGCCGTCGGAGGGCTGGCACCACGTCTTCGTCACCTACGACGGCTCGCGGAAGGCCAAAGGCGTCAAGATCTACTACGACGGCGAGGCCCAGGAGGTCTTCGAGGAAGTGGATTCTCTCCGCGGGTCCATCCGCACAAGGACGCCGCTGCGACTCAACCGGCGCAGCACCGGCGAGGGGGCGGAGGGTGCTGCCGTCTACGACATCCGTTTCTATCGGAGCGCGTTGGCGGCCCCGAAGGTGCAGGTGCTCGCCCGTCGCGGCCTGCTCGCAGCGGCGCTCACCGAGACCCCGGAACAGCGGACCCCGAAACAGCTCCAGCCCCTGCGGGACTACTATCTCGACTTCATCGACGCGGACGCCATGCGGCTCCGGGATGCGCGTAACGGCCTCGTCGACGAATTCGAGGCGGTAAAGGCCCGGGCGAAGGTGACGCTCATCGCCGAGGAACAGAAGGGCCAGAAACCCTTCGCGCACATCCTCATACGCGGCCAGTACGACCAGGAGGGAGAGAAGGTCCAAGCCGCCGTCCCGGCGGCCCTCCCCCCGTTGCCCAAGGGGGCCCCCGCCAACCGCCTGGGGCTCGCGCAGTGGCTGACCCATCCGGACCATCCGCTCACGGCCCGCGTCAACGTCAACCGCTTCTGGGCGCAGGTCTTCGGACAGGGCCTCGTTCCCACCGTGGGAGAATTCGGCATCACCGGGGAGCCTCCGACGCACCCGAAGCTGCTCGACTGGCTGGCCGTCGAGTTCCGCGAGTCCGGATGGAACGTGAAGGCCCTTTTCCGGCTCATGGTCACGTCCGCGACCTATCGCCAGTCCGCGGCCGCGACGCCTCTGAAGCTCGAGAAGGACGCGGACAATCGCCTGCTTTCCCGGGGGCCGCGCTTCCGGATGCACGGCGAGATGATCCGTGATCTGGCGCTCGTGGCCTCGGGGGAGCTGTCCCCGAAGATCGGCGGACCGAGTGTCAAACCCTACCAGCCACCCGGCCTCTGGGAGGTCGTGGCGATGGAGGAGAGCAACACGAAGATCTACGTCCCCGACCGGGGCCAGGCAAACTACAGGCGCAGCCTCTACACCTTCTGGAAGCGCGCGGCCCCGCCGCCGGCGATGGAGACCTTCAACGCGCCGACCCGCGAGCAGTGCGCCGTCGACCGCGAGCGCACGAACTCCCCGCTGCAGGCCCTCGTGACCCTGAACGACGTCCAGTTCGTCGAGGCGGCCCGCCGCCTCGCCGAGGTCGCGATCCACGAGGGCAGGGAGGACGATGCCCGGCGCCTCGACGCCATCGCCCTGCGGGTCCTGGGCCGCCCGCTCGAGACCGCCGAGCGGAAGGCCCTGGAGCCCGTCATCCGCGATCTCCGTGATCACTACGCCCGGGATTCAAAGGCCTCCAAGGCGCTCGTCACCGTCGGCGACTCGCCCCCGGGCGCGGCCGTCCCCGCCCCGGAGCTGGCGGCCTGGACCATGGTCGCCAGCCAGTTCTTCAACCTGGACGAGGCGCTCAATAAATGACGATGAAACACGACTCCGCGTGTTGCTCCGGCGGTGACGA
>WNGG01004258.1_pt1 | contig 16415 bp, 15 predicted proteins | sample 5400661 | NCBI WGS metagenome assembly WNGG01 (sample SAMN13153372, study PRJNA577476) | soil metagenome | isolation source: 100 cm soil or saprolite under Garry oak tree replicate 1 | place: USA:California | collected 2016-06-15 | reverse complement strand
CCGGCTCGCGAGGCCGATGCGCTCGGCCTCGCGCGCGTCCACCGGCCGGCCCGTGAGGATCAGATCGAGCGCGCGGCCGAGGCCGACGACCGCCGGCAGTCGCACCGTGCCGCCGTCGATCAGCGGCACGCCCCAGCGGCGGTTGAAGATGCCCATGATCGCATCCTCCTCGACCACGCGGAGATCGCACCAGAGGGCCAGCTCGAGGCCGCCCGCGACGGCGTAACCCGACACGGCGGCGATCACCGGCTTGGCGAGCCGCATGCGCGTCGGGCCCATCGGCCCCTCGCCGTACGCGCGGGGGTGCCTCGGCGGCGCCGCCGCGAAGGCCCGGTCGAGGATGATCGTCGTCACGGGGCCGTTCGTCTCGCTCCGTACGCCGGGTCGTTCCATAACTTGCATCCTCCTCGCCCGTCATGGTACACACGGGTGTCCCTGCGCTGTTTGTGATGTCGGGGGAAAGTTTCAACCTCGGAAACACAACGGGAGCTGTGACAGAGGGTGGTGCGCAAGCCCCTCCGAGAAGGGGAAGCCTGAAGCCCTCTTAATTAACGGCGCCCACCTGGTCATACCGGGTTCGAAACACCGTCGGCACACGGCAGAGGCGGGGATTTGACTGACTCCTTCGCTGCCGCCTATACTTCGGAAATGCAAGGGGTTTGGCTCAGTCTCGACGCGATCTTCGCAATCGTCGGCCTCGTCGTCGGATTCGTTCTCTACAAGTGGTTCAGTGAGCGCAAGATCGGCGAGGCCCGGGCGCGCGCCGAGACCCTTGTCCGCGAGGCCGAGCGCGACGCCGACAACCGCCGCAAGACGGCTGACCTCGACGCAAAGGAGGCCGCCCTCAAGGCCCGCAGCGCCTCCGAGGAGGAAACGCGCCGTCGCCAGCGCGAGATCGAGCAGATCGAGCAGCGCGTCCTCGCCAAGGAGGAGGGGCTCGCCCGGAAGCTTGACCAGCTCGAGCGGCGGCTGACCGAGTTCGCCGCCAAGGAACGGGACCTCGGCGCGCGCGAGAAGGCGCTCGGCGAGAAGGAAGGCCGCCTCGCCACCGCCCTCGAGGAGCAGAAGCGCAAACTCGAGACGATCGCTGGCCTCACGGCCGAGGAGGCGAAGCGCCAGCTCCTCGCGTCCCTCGAGGAGGAGGCGCGCCGCGAGGCGCAGCTCCTCGCCATGCGCCTCGAGGAGGAGGCGCGCGAGACGGCGCGCGTCAAGGCCAAGGAGGTCCTCGCGACGACCATCCAGCGCCTCGCGCCCGACTACACCGTCGAGACGGCGGTGTCGGTCCTGGACCTGCCGTCGGACGACATGAAGGGGCGCATCATCGGCCGCGAGGGGCGCAACATCCGCGCCCTCGAGCTGCACACGGGCGTGGACCTCATCGTGGACGACACGCCGGAGGCCGTCTTGATCTCCGCGTACGACCCCTACCGGCGCGAGATCGCGCGGCAAGCGCTCCAGATCCTCATCGCAGACGGCCGCATCCACCCGGCGCGCATCGAGGAGGTCGTCGAGAAGGTCAAGAAGGAGATGGACCAGCACCTGCGGGAGGAGGGCGAAAAGGCCTGTTTCGAGGTTGGTGTGCACGGCCTCCACCCCGAGCTGGTCAAGCTCGTCGGCCGGCTCCGGTTCCGCACCTCCTACGGCCAGAACTGTCTCCAGCACTCGAAGGAGGTCGCCTGGCTCGCCGGGATGATGGCGGCGGAGATCCGCGCCGACGCCAAGCTCGCCAAGCGCATGGGGCTTCTCCACGACATCGGCAAGGCACTCACCCACGAGCAGGAGGGAAGCCACCCGGAGCTCTCGCTCCAGGTGCTGACCAAGTACAACGAATCGCCCGCGGTCATCAACGCGGCGCTCTGCGGCCACGAGAACGTCAAGGCCGAGACGATCGAGGCCGTGCTGGTCGAGGCGGCGGACGGCGTCTCGGCGGCGCGCCCCGGCGCCCGGCGCGACGTGCTCGAGTCGTATATCAAGCGGCTGACGAAGCTCGAGGAGATCGCGATGTCCTACAAGGGCGTCGAGATGTGCTACGCGATCCAGGCCGGGCGCGAGCTGCGCGTGATGACGAAGGCCGACATCGTCTCCGACCTCGACGCCCACCAGCTCGCCAAGGAGATCTCCAAGCGCATCGAGGCCGAGATGCAGTATCCCGGGCACATCAAGGTGGTCGTCATCCGCGAGACCCGCGCGGTCGAAGTGGCGAAGTAGGACCCGATGAACATCCTGATGGTCGGGGACGTCTACGGCGAGCCGGGCCGTGCCGCGATCACGAAGCTCCTCCCGGAGCTCCGCCGGGAACACGCGATCGACTTCTGCGTGGTGAATGTCGAGAACGCCGCGGGCGGCTTCGGCGTGACGCCACCGATCGCCCGGCGGATCCTCGACGCCGGTGTCGACGTGATGACCTCGGGCAACCACATCTGGGACAAGAAGGAGATCGTCGAGTACATCGTCAAGGAGAACCTCCTCCTCCGTCCCGCGAACTTCCCCGCGGGCACGCCCGGCGTGGGCCACGTCACCATCAAGTGCGGTCCCCACAAGGTCGCCGTCGTGAACCTGATGGGGCGCGTCTTCATGCTCCCGATCGACTGCCCCTTCCGGAAGGCCGATGCGCTCATCCCGGAGCTGCGCAAAGAGACGCCGATCATCCTCGTGGACATGCACGCCGAGGCGACCAGCGAGTCGCTCGCGATGGGCTGGTACCTCGACGGGCGGGTGAGCGCGGTCGTGGGCACGCACCGCCACGTCCAGACTGCCGACGAGCGCGTGCTCCCCGGCGGGACGGCGTACGTCACCGACCTCGGGCTCACGGGTCCGACCGACGGCGTGATCGGGGTGGACCGCGATCAGATCATCCAGCGCTTCCTCCACCAGATGCCGCTGCGCTTCGAGACGGCCAAGGGGCCGGCGGCCCTGCAGGGCGCGGTCATTGTCGTGGAGCCGGACACCGGCCGCGCGTCGTCCATTCGCCGTCTCAGCGTCCCCGCTTGACCCGCGACCCCGGTGACTCTCGCGACTCGCATGATTCTTGACGGCCGGCGCGTCGCCCAGAAGGTTCTCGACGAGGTCCAGGCCGGCGTCGAGCGCCTGCGCGCCGAGGTCGGCGTGACGCCGATGCTCGCGGTCGTCCTCGTCGGCGACTTCGCGCCGTCCAAGATCTACGTCGCCAACAAGAAGAAGGCGGCGGCGGCCGTGGGGGTCGCCACGCGCGACTACGTCTACCCCGCAGGGCTCACCCAGCGCGAGCTCCTGACGCTGCTCCGGACGCTCAACGCCGAGGACGACGTGCACGGGATCCTCCTCCAGCTCCCGCTCGTCGAGGGCTGCGACGAGGACGAGGCGATCGCCACGATCGCTCCCGAGAAAGACGTGGACGGCCTGCATCCGACGAACCTCGGCCGCCTCCTGGCCGGCGCCCCCACCGTCGTGCCGTGCACGGCCGCCGGCTGCCTCGAGATCCTCGACCACTACGGCGCCAAGCTCGAGGGCGCTGAGGCGGTCGTGATCGGCCGCTCGCGTCTCGTCGGAAAGCCCCTCGCGCAGCTCCTCCTCGCGCGCCACGCGACGGTCACCACGTGCCACACGCGCACGCGCGACCTCGCCGCGCACGCGCGCCGTGCCGATGTCCTCTGCGTCGCCGCGGGGCGGCCACACATGATCACGGGTGACATGGTGCGGGAAGGCGCGTGGGTCATCGACGTCGGGATCAACCGGCTCGCGACGGGCCAGCTCGTCGGCGACGTGGACTTCGACGCGGCGTCGAAGCGCGCGCACGCGATCACGCCCGTGCCCGGTGGCGTCGGGCCTATGACGATCGCGATGCTGCTCAAGAACACGCTGGGCGCGGCGCAACGCCAAGTGCTCGGGGGGGAGCTTCGCCCCCCGCCGTCTTCCCCGGGGCGGAGGCGCGGGCAGAGCCCGCGCTCGAGCCCATGACCGGCGGCCGCGCGGTGTTGACCGTCTCCCAGCTCACCGAGGAGCTGCGGGTGCTCCTCGAGGAGCGCTTCCCGGCGGTGTGGGTCGAGGGCGAGATCTCGAACTTCCGCCTCTACGGCTCCGGCCACACCTACTTCACCCTGAAGGATGCGGACGCCCAGCTCCGCTGCGTCCTGTTTCGCACCCGCGCGCAGCGGATCCGGTTCCAGCCCGCCGACGGCCTGCACGTGGTCGCCTTCGGCTCGGTCGAGGTGTACGCGCAGCGTGGCGAGTACCAGCTGGTCGTCGAGCTGCTCGAGCCCAAGGGGCTCGGCGCGCTCCAGCTCGCCTTCGAGCAGCTGAAGGCTCGACTCCAGGCCGAAGGCCTCTTCGACGCGGCTCGAAAGCGGGAGCTTCCGAGGTTCCCGAAGCAGATCGGCATCGTCACCTCACCGAGCGGCGCCGCCATCCGGGACATCCTGCGCGTGATCGGCCGGCGCTTCGGCGAGCTCCATATCGTGATCGCGCCCTGCCGGGTGCAGGGGGAGGGGGCGGCGGAGGAGATCGCCCAGGGGCTCCATGATCTGAACGCGCTCGGGAGCGTGGACGTGATCATCGTCGGCCGGGGCGGCGGCTCGCTCGAGGACCTCTGGGCCTTCAACGAGGAGGTGGTCGCCCGCGCGATCGCGGCCTCGAAGGCTCCGGTCGTCTCGGCGGTCGGCCACGAGGTGGACTTCACGATCGCCGATTTCGTCGCCGACCTCCGCGCTCCGACGCCGTCGGCCGCCGCCGAGCTGGTCGTGCGCGAGAAGCGGGCGGTCGTGGACGCGCTCGACGCCTTACGCGAGCGGCTCGAGCGCGCCGCGACCCGTCCACTGCGCGATCTGGAGCGCCGCGTGGACGAGCTGTCGCTGCGCCTGCGCCGCGCGATGACGGGCGAGCTGCGACACGCGAGTCACCGGGTCGAGATGCTCACCTCCACGCTCCGCTCGACGAGCCCGGTCGCGCGCGTCGCCAACGGCCGCCATCGCCTGGAGCGCCTAGACGCGCGGCTCTCCGCCGCGTTCACGCGGGGCTGCGATCGCTCGCGCTTTCGGCTGCGGGCGCTGGTGGCCAAGCTCGACTCGCTCTCGCCGCTCGCCGTCCTGGGCCGCGGCTATAGTCTGACGCGCGCGCCCGACGGGGCGATCGTCAGGAGCGCGCGGCAGGTGAAGGCGGGGGACGACGTCCAGGTGCTGCTGCACGAGGGAAGCCTCGACTGTCGCGTCGCGCGGACGAAGGACCAGGATGACCGACCTCAAGTTTGAAGACTCGCTCGCGCGGCTCGAGCAGATCGTGAGCCAGCTCGAGAGCGGCCACCTGCCGCTCGAGGAGTCGCTGAAGTCCTTCGAGGAAGGGATCGCGCTCGCGCGGCGGTGCGCGAAGTATCTGGAAGACGCCGAAAAGCGGATCGAGATCCTGGCGAAGGACGCGCAGGGCGCGCTCGGCACCAAGCCGTTTTCCTGGGAGCCGGAAGGGGACGCGTGAGCGGCTTCGACCTCCAGGTCTATCTCACGGAGCGCCGCGGCCTCGTGGACGCGGCGCTCGAGCGCCATCTGCCGAGCGAGGCCGCGCCACCGCTCACCATCCACCGCGCCATGCGCTACAGCGTCATGGCGGGCGGCAAGCGCCTCCGCCCCATCCTGGTCATCGCGGGTGCCGAGGCCGTCGGCGGCGCGGCCACGATGGTGATGCCGACGGCGTGTGCGCTCGAGATGATCCACACGTACTCCCTGATCCACGACGACCTGCCCGCGATGGACGACGACGACTACCGTCGCGGGCGCCTCACCAACCACAAGGTCTTCGGCGACGCGATCGCGATCCTGGCGGGCGACGCGCTCCTCACGCTCGCGTTCCGGCTCATCGCCGATAACGCCGACCTGGTGAGCGACCCGCGTGTGATCCGCGACGTGGTCGCCGAGATCGCGGATGCCGCCGGCACCGTCGGGATGGTCGGCGGCCAGGTCGTGGACATCGAGTCGGAGGGCAAGGCGATCTCGGCCGAGACGCTCGAGTACATCCACCGCCACAAGACCGCCGCCCTCATCCGCGCCTCGCTCCGCGTGGGCGCGCGCCTCGCGGGCGGCGACGCGAAGGCCGTGGCGGCGATCACCGAGGCGGGCAGCGATCTCGGGCTCGCCTTCCAGATCGTGGATGATCTCCTCGACGTCGAAGGGAGCCTCGAGGAGCTGGGCAAGACCGCCGGGAGCGACGAGCGCAAGCAGAAGGCGACCTATCCGGGAATCCACGGCCGCGAGGCCTCGCGGCGCCAGGCGAAGATGCTGATCGACCGAGCCAAGGAGCGGCTCGGCGTGTTCGGGCAGCGGTCGGCGCCGCTCCTCGCCCTTGCCGACTACGTGGTGGAGAGGAAGAGCTAGCGTGTCGGCCATCTCCCACCTCTACGCCCGCGAGATCCTCGATTCGCGCGGCAACCCGACGATCGAGGTGGACGTCCAGCTCGAGTCGGGCGCGTGGGGGCGCGCCGCGGTGCCGTCGGGAGCCTCGACGGGCAAGCGCGAGGCGGTCGAGTTACGCGACGGTGATAGTCAACGCTACCAGGGACGAGGCGTGCACCGGGCCGTGAGGAACGTCGAGGAGACGATCGCCCCCGAGATCGAGGGGATGGAGGCCTCCGAGCAGGCGGCCGTGGACCAGGCGCTGCTCGAGCTCGACGGCACGCCGAACAAGTCGGCGCTCGGTGCCAACGCGATCCTCGCGGTCTCGCTCGCCGTCGCGCGGGCGGCGGCGGACGACGCGGGGCTCCCGCTCTACGCCTATCTCGGGGGCGTCGGCGGCCGGCTCATGCCGGTGCCGATGATCAACGTCCTGAACGGCGGCGCCCACGCCGACAACGGCCTCGACTTCCAGGAGTTCATGCTGGTCCCCGCGGGCGCCGAGAACTTCTCGTCCGCTCTCCGCGTGGCCTCCGAGGTCTTCCACACGCTCAAGGCGCTGCTGAAGGAGAAAGGGCTCGCCACGGGCGTGGGCGACGAGGGCGGCTTCGCGCCGAACCTCCCGAGCAACAGCGCCGCCCTCGATCTCCTCATGCAGGCGCTCGAGCGCGCCGGCTACCGGCCGGGCGAGGACGTGATGCTGGCACTCGACCCCGCGGCGAGCGAGTTCGCCGAGGCGGGCGGCCGCTACCGGCTCCGGCGCGAGGGGGTCACGCTCTCGAGCGAGGAGATGATCCACCGCTACGAGCAGCTCGTCGACCGCTACCCGATCGTCTCCATCGAGGACGGCCTGGGCGAAGACGACGTGGCGGGCTGGGGCGCGATCACGCGTAAGCTGGGCGCGCGCGTCCAGCTCGTGGGCGACGATCTCTTCGTCACGAACCCGGCGATCATCCAGCAGGGGATCAAGCACGGCCTGGCCAACGCGGTGCTCGTCAAGGTGAACCAGGTCGGCACGCTCACCGAGACGCTCCAGGCGATCGAGCTCGCGAAGCGCGCGGGCTACGGCACGATCATCTCCCACCGCTCGGGTGAGACCGAGGACACCTTCGTCGCCGATCTCGCCGTCGCCGTCAACGCGGGCCAGATCAAAACGGGCTCGGTCGCTCGCGGCGAGCGGACGGCCAAGTACAACCAGCTCCTCAGGATCCAGGAGGAGCTCGGCAACGCCGCCTCCTGGCCCGGGCGCTCGCTCTACGCGCGGAGCGCGCGATGGACACCCGCGCGCTGAGCCGCCGGCGTCTCGGCATCGCCGCCGGCGTGCTGCTCGCGGCGAGTTTGGCGGGCTTCGGCGTGCGCGAGTCGATCCACGTCTGGCAGCTGCGCCAGGAGCTGCGCGCCCTCGAGCGCGATGTGAGCACGCTCATCGAGAAGCAGCGGAAGCTCGAGGAGATCGCCGAGCGCCTGCGGAGCGACCCCGCGTACGTCGAGAAGCTCGCGCGCGAGGAGGTCGGCATGGTGCGCGAGGGCGAGACCGTGCTGAAGTTCCCGTCCCAGCCGCCCCGCTGACCCCGTGGAGTCGTTCGGGGAGGGGTTCTGGCGCGCGGCGGCTAGGGCGCTCCGGTGGACACTCCGATGACCCGGAACTCTCCCCCGTCCTGCTCCTTCAGCATGATCGTCCCCGGCCCGCGCATTTCGTTGTCGCCCACCTTCAAGCCCAGGTCCTCGACCGTAATGCCGTTGACCTTCCCGTCTGCGCGAATGGTCGAGAGCCCGCGGAACGGGAACACCAGGGCGACCTCAGACTTTTGCGCGGCTGGTTCGAGCGTGAAGACCTTGTCCCCCACTCTCACCGTGACCTGCTCGGCCGCCACGGTCCGGAGTTCGTCCCATCGTTGATTGCCCCACGCCATCAGGAAGGTGTGGGCCGTCCGAACGTGTTGGGGGGCCTCCGCGTCAACGCTGAGCGCCGGCAGCAGTGCGCTCGCGGCAACCAGGATCAGGATCGTTGTACGATGCGACGCCATGATGGTCACCTCCCTGATGAAGGGCGCGATGCGAGTGATTATGCCCCGGGGCGTCCACCTTTCAAATCAAAAATCTGCGATCCGGTTCTCAGCGTTGCTCCCTCCGTGTTACGTTTGCCCCGACGATGCCTGACATCTTTCAGGACGCGCTCAAGCTGATGGTCGGGCGTGTGGACGAGACGGCGGCACAGCTCAAGGGCGCGTTCCCCCACTTCGCCGACGCGAAGGGTGACTGGACGACGACGCCCGACGGCGACTGGACGGGTGGCTTCTGGCCCGGCATGTGCTGGCTCGCCGCCAGGGTCACCGGCACCGTGCGCTACCGGCGCTGGGCGCTCGAGTGGGCGGAGCGGCTGCGCCCGCGCGCCACCTCCGACACCGTCTTCCGGGGCTTCCTCTTCTACTACGGCGCCCTGCTCGGCGCGGTGCTCTTCGACGACCCGAGGGCGCGCGAGATCGCGCTCGAGGGCGCGCGCGACTGGGTGAAGACCTACAACCCGAACGCGGGCTGCTTCCCGCTGGGCGACGCTGCCGAGGAGGCCTCCGACGTCGGCCAGGGCGAGGCCTCGGTGGACTCGGTGCAGGGCGTCGCGCTCCTCGTCTGGGCCGCAGCGGCTGCCCACGAGCCCGCGTGGCGAGATCTCGCCATCTACCACGCGCGCCGGCACATCGAGTTCTGCATCCGTGAGGACGGCTCCGTCTGCCAGTCCGCCTCGTTCGACCCGCAGACCGGTGTCCTCCGAAAGCGCTACACCCACAAGGGCTTCACCAACGAATCCACCTGGGCGCGCGCCCAGGCGTGGGCGATCCTGGGCTACGCCCTCATGCACCAGTGGACGGGCGAACGGGATTTCCTGCGTGTCGCGCTCAAGTGCGCCGACTGGTGGCTGGCCCACGTGCCGTCGAGCCGCGTCGCCTACTGGGACTTCGACGCGCCGGTCGGCCCCGACACCGAGCACGACTCCTCGGCCACGGCGATCACCGCTGCCGCCCTGCTCAAGATCGCCGCCGCGCTGAAGGACGTGCAGACGCGCAGGGAGGTCCGCGCGGCCGCCGAGGCTACCGTCCGCGCCCTCGTCGAGGGCTATCTGGACGTGCACGGCATCCTCGACCGCGGCTGCTACTCCAAGCGCATCAACCTTGCGACGCGCAACGAGCTGATCTGGGGGTCGTACTATCTCTTCGAGGCGCTCGGCGTGCTGACGCGGAAGATCGAGGCGGCGAAGATTTGACACTCGAGGAGCGCTAAGGTACCGTGACCCACATCACCGCGGGGTGGAGCAGCCCGGTAGCTCGTTGGGCTCATAACCCAAAGGTCGCTGGTTCAAATCCAGCCCCCGCAACCAATGAAATCAAAGGGCTACGGCTCGATGCCGTAGCCATTTTGGGTTTTTAACCCAACGGTCGCTTTTCGTTGCGACCGGCGCCTCCCAAGATGCTACGCAGTGCTTGACCAGAACGACCATTCCTCTATCGCCATCTCGGCCCCGATCACTTCCGACTGGTAACCGAGCGTCTAACCCGGCATTCCGTCCATCGTCTGGAGCGACTTGGCCATCACGTCACCCTCGATGCAGATCAACCAGCGGCATAGGCGCGACGACCGTTTTCTGGGGAAATCCCGCCTCAAAGTCTTTCACCGCCCGGTGCCCGTCTACAATCTCCTCCGGCTCAAAGGCTGACCGCGCTGGTCGTTGGCCCGTCGTCGACAACCGGGCGCAGGGTGCGCTAGAGTACCGGGACATGTCGATCCCGGCTCCGCTCCGCATCGACTACAAGACGCTCGTGCAGGACGACCGGATCCACGTCTCGCTCTACACCGATCCACGCATCTTCGCCGACGAGATGGACCGGATCTTCGCGCGCGGCTGGGTGTTCGTCGGTCACGACAGCGAGGTTCCGAGCCCGGGCGACTTCGTCACCCGCGAGATCGGCACGCAGCCGGTCATCATGGTGCGCAAGAAGGACGGCGGCGTGTCGGTCTTCCTCAACCGGTGCATGCATCGCGGGACGATGCTGTGTCCGGCGGCGGGCGGCCACACGCGGACGTTCGCCTGTCCGTATCACGGCTGGACGTACGATCTGGACGGTACCTTGCTCGGCGTCCCGTACCCCGGCGGCTACGCGTCGTTCGACAAAAGCGCGCACGGCTTGCGGGCCGTCCCACGCGTATCGAGCTACCGCGGCTTCGTGTTCGCGAGCTTCTGCCCCACGGGACCGACGCTGGCGGAGCATCTCGGGCCCGCCACGCGGCTGATCGACCGCTCCTGCGATCTCTCGCCGGAGAGCGAGATCGAGCTCCGCGCGGGCTGGGTGAAGCACCGCTGCGCCGCCAACTGGAAGGCACTCCCCGAGAACGACAACGACGGCTACCATCTCGGCTTCGTCCACCTCTCGCTTTTCAAGACCATCCGCTCGTCGCAGTACCAGCGGGTGGTCGGCGATGAGAAGGCCATCAAGGCGGTGGTGCGCGACTGGGGCAACGGTCACATCGAGATCGATTGGTCACCGGGCTACGAGCAGCCGTTCGAGTGGTTCGGCAGTGCGTCGGGGCCGACGGTGGAGCGCTTCGTGGCGGCGCTCGAGCGTCGGGACGGATCGGAGCGGGCCCGCCGGCGCATCATGGAGGGGCCCGCGCACGCGCTCATCTTCCCGAACCTGTTCCTTGGCGAGACGAATGTCGCCATCGTGCAGCCCGTGAGCGTGGAGGAGTGCGTGCACTGGCACACGCCGATGTTCTGGAAGGGCGTGCCGGAGTTCGATGGCCGGCTGCTCCGGATGAGCGAGGCGGGGATGGGGCCGGCGTCGTTCCTCATGCCGGAGGACCTCATCGTGTCTGCCCGCAACCAGGCCGGGCTCCACGCGTCGAGCGTCGAGTGGCTCGAGCTCGCGCGCGGGCTCAACCGCGAATACATCGACGCCGAGAGCCGCGCCGTCTCGCACGTGACCGACGAGACGACGAACCGCGCGCTGTGGAAGCACTACCGGACGGTGATGACGGAAGCGTAGTCCACCACGCCCCCCGATGCTCTCCGACGCCCACTATCGCGCCGTGGTTGAGTTCCTCCACCGGGAGGCGCGCCTCGCCGACGAGGCGCGGTACGCCGAGTGGCACGCGCTGTGGGCTGACGATGGCGTGTACTGGGTCCCGGCGACCACGGATCCCGCCGCCGACCCCGAGAAGCACCTCTCGCACATCTACGACAACCGCACGCGCCTCGACACGCGCATCAAGCTGCTGCAGACCGGTCATCGCTACAGCCAGGAGCCTCCTTCGCTCATGCGACGGCTCATCTCGAACGTCGAGGTCGAGCGGGCCGAGAACGGCGAGTTCGTCGCCGCGTCGAACTTCATCCTGGCCGAGCTATCCGTCCAGGCGAAGCACGAGATGCACTGGTGGGTCGGCCGGACCACGCACCGACTCCGCTTGGTCGATGGCGCGCTGAAGATGAGCCAGAAGAAGGTCGTGCTGGTGAACGCCGCCGAGCCGCTGCCGAATCTCTCCTTTCTGATCTGATTGGGGTATCCTTAGACCCCCATGAACCCTCCGCGACCCGGCTAGATGTTCCTCCGCTGCAGACCGCGCAGGCGCTGGAGCTGACGATTCCGCAGTCGCTGCTGATCCGGGCCGATCAGCCGCAGAGCATCGGGAGGAGTCGAAGCGGGTGGAGCAGGAGAGTGACCATTGAGCCGAGATTTTCTCCGTATCAGCGCTGACAGATCAATTACTTGGCGACGGACGGGGTTTTGGCGGAGCACAATTCGGACACTACGCGCTACAGCTTCGCGACCGCGGGAATGACCGATGCGCCCATCAGCTCGATCGAGCGCATCGTGGTCGGGTGATCCATGCGCGATTCCTGCGCTTCGAGCAGGAGGTGGCCGATGCCGAGCTCGCGATGGACGAGCGCGAAGCGGTCGGCGACCTCATCAGGGGCGCCGGCGATGATGAAGTTGTCGGCGCACAGCTCCTCGTAGCTCATCGACGCCAGCGAGCGCGGGCGCGCCTTCAGCGCGAATTGCTTGCCGGCGCGTGAGCGCATGCCGACCGGTGAGAACCAATCGAGCGGGGCGCGGAGGGTGGGGCCCATGCGCCAGACGAAGTGCCGCCCGGCTTCGAGCGCCTTCGCTTTCGTGTCGGCGGTGACGGCGCAGATGAGGAAGCCGAGGTTGTCGCGCGTCACCGTTCTGCCCGCCTCGGCGGCACCCTGGCGGTAGTAGTCGAACAGCTCGCGTGCGATGTCGAACGGAACCAGGAACGGGACGTAGGTGTAGCCGCGCTGGCCGGCCCACACCGCGGTCTCCGGGCTCGCGGTGCCCGGGACCCAGATCGGCGGATGCGGCTTCTGGAGCGGCAGGCACCACGGGTTCACGTGACGGAAGTGATAGTGACGGCCTTCCCAGCGGAACGGGCCCGGCTCCGTCCAGCATTTCAGGATCAGGTCGTGGCACTCCTCGAAGCGTTCGCGGTTGTGGACGGGATTCGTGTTGGCCCACCACGTCTCGACGCCGACCCCGCGCACGAAGCCGGAGAGCACGCGGCCGCCCGAAATGAGATCGGCCATGGCGAGCTGCTCGGCCATCCGCACGGGGTTGTCCTCGATCGGGAGGATGTTGCCGAGGATGAGGAGCTTCGCCCTCCTCGTCGTGCGGCCGAGGACGGCCGCCGCCATGTTGACGCCGACGTTCACGCACGACGGCGTCGAGTGGTGCTCGTTGATCATCAAGCCGTCGAAGCCGACCTTGTCGGCGAAGTCGTACTCGTCGAGGTAGCGCTGGTAGTTCGCGGCCGCCTTCTCGCGATTGAAGAAGCGGTTGGGAAACGCCAGCCGGAGCGACGGATACTTCTCGCCCTCCGCGTCTGGGTACTCGTGGTGGGGCATCTCGCTGAAGTAGTAGAGCTTCATACCGCGGCACCTCCGAGGAAGTCAAGCACGAGACGCGCGAAGGCGTCGGGCTGCTCGATCGGCGGCAGGTGGCCGCACTGCTCGAGCACGGTGAGCCTCGCGCGGGGCAGCGCGCGCCGGTACTGCTCGCCGCACGCGACGGGGACGATGCGGTCCTCGCGGCCCCACACGACCAGCGTCGGGTTCGTCACGCGGGGCAGGAACTGCGCGAGACGCGGATTGTGCATGTACGGCTTCCAGGTGAGGCGCGCGGTCATCTCGCGGTTGCGCTCGACGAGGTCGAGCTCCGCCGACGTGGGCGGACGACCGAACAGCTCGTCCCACTCGGGGATCGTCTTCGGGTCGTGCACGGTCAGTTCGCGAAGCTCCGCCGGCGAGTGGAAGAAAACGTCGAGGATCTCGCCGCTCTCCGGCTTGAGGCCGACCGGCGCCACGAGGACGAGGCGGTCGATCGCGCTCGGGCTCATCGTTGCCAGCTCCGCCGCCGTCCAGCCGCCGATCGAGTGACCGAGCACGTGCGGGCGCCCGAAGCCGGCGGCGTCGATGAACCAGAGATAGAAGCGCGCAAGATCGTCGATGCCCTCCATCCACTCCGCATCGCCGGAGCGGCCGAAGCCGGGATGCGTTGGCGCCCAGACCGTGTAGCGCTCGGCCACCGTCGTCATCCAGCGCGTGAAGCCGCGGTTGCCGCCCGCGCCGTGGAGCACGAGCAACGGCGCGCCCTGCCCACCGACCCACGTGTGCACGTCGACGCCACCAACTGAGATCGTCTCCTCACGGGTCCGCATGCGCCGTATTATGCTCCGGACGAAACATTTCGTCATTGCCCCGCGTGGCGAGAAGCACGATCGCCAAGGTTCTGAAAGACAACGGGATCCTGCCTGCGCCCGCGCGGCCATCGTCCTGGCGCACCTTTCTGCGGGCTCACTGGGACGAGATCGCCGGGGCTGACTCGCGGCGAGGTCACGGGCGTCCAGATCCCCCTACCGAAAAACCGCTGGGGACCCGGCGTCGTCATGCCGGTGTTCTGAGAGAGCCACCGCCGCCGCCGTCGCCGACCCCGACGAGCGTCCCCACGAGCACGAGCCGTAGATTGAGCCGCACCCGGGCTTCGTCGCCGACGCATCCTGGCGAGTCTACAGCACTGGACTGTGCGTTGATCGACAGCGCTCAGGAGCTTGACAAACGTTACCGTGGAAGGTAACACTTATTCGTGGGGAAGCTTCGACGTGGTGGGTATGTCTTCATCTCGTGGAAGAGCGACCATCCACCTCGACACGTCCATGTATATCGGAACGGCAAGCTCGTGGTGAAGTGGGACTTGGACAATAAGAAGCCGATGATGGGCGCAGCGTCGCGGAAGCTTCTGGACCTTATAAGAGACCTGGAGAGCGAGGGGCGGCTATGAAGATTCGGGCGGGCACGGTCAACAATCGACGGAAGGTCTTCGCGGTCAGAACGTCGAAGGGAGAGTTGGTCTACCCGTTTGCGAAGGCAGATCCGAGACCTACAGACGACGATCCGATTGCCCGAGTGTGGGTCGACAAGGAGCTAGCCTCGGAAGCCTTCACGTACGCGCTTAGATCGGGTCGGGAGGGCACGGTCCATATCGAGCAGGTCCTTGAGTACAATAAGGATCCCGATTACTTGCGGGACCAGCTCCTCTACCGATTGACGCTTGAGGCTCAGAAGCGAGTCGCGGCCAGCCGTTTACCGAAGCGTGAGATCATCCGCCGACTCGGGACTTCCGCGACCCAGTTCTATCGGCTCATGGATCAGACGAACTACCGTAAGTCCGTCGACCAACTCGTGTCCTTGCTGCAGATTCTCGACTGTGACGTCGATCTCGTTGTGCGAGCGAAGAGCGCATGACGATGCTCCGGATTAACTGGAGCGGGCGGCGCGCCAAAACGTGCCCGCGACGGTCTACGCTCGGCCCAAAATGAGCCAACGCCAGCCAACGGGCTACGAGGAAACCCCTCGGCAAATCAGCGATTCGCCAAGGGGTTCCGACTTGGGTTTCGGGCTCATAACCCAAAGGTCGCTGGTTCAAATCCAGCCCCCGCAACCATGAACGGCGAGGGGTTAGCGGATGCAGACGCCGCTAACCCCTTTCGTTTACCCAGACTTCACCCGGGAATTACCCAGCGCGGCAGCGATCAACTTATCGCCGAGGAGCACGACCGCGGCTGGGTGATTCACCGACATGTCGTCCGTGAGCACGGAGCGGCGCTTGCCGGCCCCGATCCACGCACGCTCATCGATCCGGGTCGATGCTGACGACCTGCGCCACGCCGTCGTCAGTCTCCTGCATAGTTGGTGGATGCCAACGCCCAGGTGTCGCCGGTGGCTCGACAATCCGTTCTATCGTTCGTACGGCGTGCTGACGATGTGCCGGATGCGCTACACGCTTCAGTATGGCGTGGTCGTGTCGAAGGCGATGACCGCGCGCTGGGCGCAAGCGGCACTGGACGCGAGATGGACACCGTTGATCGAAGCAGCGCTCGCCTGGTCGAATGATAACGTCCCCGATCTCGGCGAGACGCGCTCGGATTCATCGATGGCACCCGGCAGGCGAGCGAGCGTTGACGGAGGAGGCGGATGGACAGCTCCTCAAGCCATCGAACGGAGAGAGGGCGGGTTGCCCTGTGCCGACCAGCGGCCCGAGTTCCTCCCTTTCGACGCCACCTGAGCTCACTGGGTCGCCTGGGGAATCGCTTGACAGGAAACCGTCGATTTGATAACCCCTCCCACTGACGGTTCGATCCGATCCGCCCGGTAGCCAGGATTTCGAGGTTAGGCGATGCGGCGGGCCACCCGCAAACGTACGACACGCCAGTTGGAGCAGGTGTTCAAAGCTCTCCAGAGGGATCATACTCACCCGTTCGCCCATGAGATCTACCAGCGGGTTCACAAAAAGCTGCCTCGGACCAGTCTCGCCACCGTTTATCGCAACCTTCACAGTCTCGTCGACGAGGGTAAGATCCGCACCCTCCTTCTGGACGCACAGGGAGTCCGATTCGATCCCGAGACCAGCCAGCACGATCATTTCGTCTGCGAGCGATGCGGTCGAGTGGTCGACCTGTTCCTGCGCCAAGTTCGACCGGTCGATCTGAGTTCCCTCGCGAAGC
>WNGG01008732.1_pt1 | contig 16417 bp, 17 predicted proteins | sample 5400661 | NCBI WGS metagenome assembly WNGG01 (sample SAMN13153372, study PRJNA577476) | soil metagenome | isolation source: 100 cm soil or saprolite under Garry oak tree replicate 1 | place: USA:California | collected 2016-06-15 | reverse complement strand
TTTTGACAGTCACGGCGAAGCGTGTTATATGGGCTCCACTTTACAGAACAAGTGTAGAGTCATGTCCGACGTCTACCTGAACATCCATCGGGCGGCGCAAGCGGCGGGCGTGAGTCCGTCCGCGCTCCGCCTCTGGGAATATCGGGGGCTGGTCCGGCCCCAGAAGACCCCTAGCGGCCATCGTCGGTACACGGCCGAGGATGTCGGGCGGATCCGGGACATCCGGCGGCTTCGTTCGGTCCAGGGCCTCAACCTCGCGGCGATTCAAGGCGTGCTCGGCGTCAACGGCACGGCTCCCACTCAGCGTGCTAGCCACGGCGCGCGGGCTGTTGGGCGAGCGCTTCAGGCACTGCGGCTGCGGCGGCGGCTGACGCTCCGTCAGGTCAGAGATAAGACCGGCCTCGCCCTCTCGTTCATCAGCTCTGTGGAGCACGGCGTTGGGCGGCCGTCGTTGGCCAGCCTCACGAAGCTGGCCCGCTGCTATGGCACGACCGTGTCCGCTTTGACGGCGGGGCGGGCACGACGCGTGGGAAAGGTGATCCGCGCTGGGCACTACCGGGTGCTTCCTATGCTGGGCGACGGAGTCAAGATCGAGCAGCTGGCTGAAGGGCGCTGCGCGATGGACTGCCAGCGGTTCACGCTCAGCCCGGGCGCGGGCAGTCGAGGGCAGTATTCCCACGAGGGAGAGGAGTTCATTCATGTGCTCTCCGGTCGCTTTGAAATCACGCTCGACGGCCGGCAGCGGTACCAGCTTAACGCGGGTGACAGCATGTACTTCGAAAGCACTTCCCTGCACGCCTGGGTGAACCCGGGCTCTGAGACCACGATGCTGCTCTGGATCAACACGCCGCCGACATTCTGATTGGTTTCGACATCGCGGGAAGGCGCGAGAAGAGGCTGGATGATTGCGGCACCGCAGTCGGGCACCCGCCAGTGTCGCGGAGGGCAAATCGAGCACAGGAGGACGACGATGAAGCGTCATGGGAGGCTGGTAGCCGGTTTCGTGCTTCTGGCCCTGGCGGTCGGCCTGGTCGCACCTGCGCCCGCCCAGGAGAAGCCCTGGTGGCCGTTCCCGGTCGAGGACCGTGATCCGCCCTTCAACATGGAGGGCAAGAAACTCAAGAAGGACTACATCCCCATTGATCATGCGGCCAAGAAGTGGAACATGTGCGTGTCGTTTCCGCACATGAAGGACGCCTATTGGATCGCCGTCGACTACGGCGTGGTGTCGGAGTCGCGGCGTCTCGGCGTCAAGATGCAGCTCGTCGAGGCCGGGGGCTACACGAACCTCGCCAAGCAGGTCAGTCAGATCGAGGACTGTGTGGCCCAGGGCGCGAATGCGGTAATCATCGGCGCGATCTCCGAGACAGGGCTCAACAAGCTCATCGACGAGATCACCGGCAAAGGGATCCCGGTCATCGACGTGATCAACGGTATTAATTCGCCCAAGCTCGCCGCCAAGTCCCTCGTGTCGTTCGCGGAGATGGGGTACCAGGCGGGGGAGTATCTGGTGAAGAAACACCCCAAGGGCTCGAAGCCGGTGAAGGTTGCGTGGTTCCCGGGCCCTCCCGGCGCGGGATGGGTCGTCGCCGGCAACAAGGGCTTCACCGACTCGGTCGCCCGGGGCGCGATCGAGGTCGTCTCCACGAAGTATGGTGACACCGGCAAGGAGATCCAGCTCAAGCTCGTGGAGGACGTGCTCCAGGCATATCCGAATATCGACTATATCGTCGGCACGTCACCGACCACTGAGGCGGCGGCGCAGGCTCTGCGCGACGCCGGTAAGTCTGACAAGATCAAGGTGCTGGCGTACTACTTCACACCCGGCGTCTATCAAGACATCAAGCGGGGGGCCGTCCTGGCCGCGCCCACGGACTCGGCGGTGATCCAGGGCCGGATCGCGATCGACCAGGCCGTGCGAATCTTGGAGAACAAGCCGTACACGAAGCACACCGGACCAGCGATCTACGTGATCGACAAGTCCAACATCAACTCGTTCCACTACGAGTCATCGCTGGCGCCGCCTGACTTCAAGCCGACCTTCCGCGTGGACTAGGAGCGGGCACGTGCCGGGGAGCAGCGGAGAGCATCGGGGGGCGTCAACGCTCGTCGCCGAGGCGCCGCCGCTGCTCCGCCTGCGCGGGCTGAGCAAGTGGTTCCCTGGTGTGCAGGCGCTCGACCAGGTGGACTTCGACCTCCGACCGGGCGAGGTGCACGTGCTCTTTGGCGAGAACGGCGCGGGCAAGTCCACGCTCATCAGTATCGTGGCCGGTGCCCTCCGGCCTGACGCCGGTGAGGTCCTGCTCCATGGCGAGCCGGTACACTTCCGCTCTGTCTCCGACGCCCGGCGGCGAGGGATCAGCGCTGTCTTCCAGGAGTTCAGCCTCGTGCCCGACATGACCGTCGAGGAGAACCTCTTTCTCGGCGAAGAGCTGACCACCGGGCCCTTTCTGAACAAACGCGCGCTTCACCGCCGCGCGGAGGCGACGCTGACCCAGCTCGGATTTCCGCTCAGGCCAGGCATGAAGGTCAACCGCCTGTCCCGTGCGGAGCAGCAGATGGTGGAGATCGCCAAGGCGCTCAGGTCCGAGCTGTCCATCCTGATCCTGGACGAGCCGACGGCGGCCCTCACCGAGCGCGAGACGGACCGGCTCTTCCAGCTCCTCCGGGAGTGCAAGCGGCGAAGAGTGGGGATCGTCTACATCACCCACCGCATGGACGAGATCCACCGCATCGGCGATCGCATCACTGTGCTCCGCGACGGCCGCCGGGTCGCCACGCTCGACGTCGGCGGCGCGAGCCACGAGAAGCTGGTGGAACTCATGACGGGCCGCACGTTCGAGGCCTTCTTCCCGCGTATCGAGCACAGCCCGGGCGCCCAGCTTCTCGCCATCGAGGACTTGACCGTCGGTCGCGTCGTTCGCGACGTCTCCCTGACCGTCTGTGCCGGCGAGATCGTCGGGCTCGCGGGCCTGGTCGGCTCAGGGAAGTCGGAGGTCGGACGGGCTGTGTTCGGGCTGGAGCCGATCGACGGCGGCACAATTCGCTTCCTCGACCGCCCCGTGAATCGACCCGGTGCGCGAGCCATGCTGGATGCCGGCATCGTCTACCTGCCGCCGGACCGGCGGACGGAAGGCCTCGTGGTCCAACGGAGCGTGCGCGAGAACATGGCCCTGTGCGCGTTAACGTTGTCGTCGTTCAGCGGCCGCCTCTTTCTCCGGCGGCGGAGCGAGCGCGGAATCTGCACCAGTCTGGCCGCGCGGCTCAAGATCTCGCCCCCGCGCATCGAGCGCGACGTCGTCTTCTTCTCGGGCGGCAACCAGCAGAAGGTGATGCTGGCCAAGGGACTCACCCGGAACCCGAGGCTCTTCATCATGGACGAGCCGACGATGGGGGTCGACGTGGGCGCCAAGACCGAGGTCTACAACTTCATGAAGGATCTGGTGGAGCAGGCCGGCGCGGGTATCCTCCTGATTTCGTCGGACCTGCCGGAGATCCTCCACCTCACCAGCCGGACCTACGTCATGTACCGGGGACGAATGCGCGCCGAGCTGAAGGGCGCGGAGATCACGGAGCAGGAGGTCTTGTCTCACTTCTTCGAGTCCGAGACTGCCGGTGGCTGAGACCGGCGTGGTGACGGCCGAGCGCCGGGCAGCGCCCGGGCCCGCCCTGGCGCGGCTCGCACGCCTGACGTTCGTCCGCCTCGGGGTCCTACCCCTGCTGCTGCTCATCCTGGTGATCGGCTTCGGAATCGCCGAGCCACGGTTCCTGTCGGGACAGAATATCTTCAACGTCGCTCGGCAGTCCACCTACCTCACCATCGTGGCCATGGCCCAGATGCTCGCCCTCCTGACGGGGGGATTCGACCTCTCCGTCGGCGTCATCCTGGCCGTGACCAGCGTCGTGTCGGCGTACGTGATGGCGGCGGTCGTCGCCGGGAACGCGAGTGCCGTGGGTCTGGCCATCACGCTGGGGATTCTGGCCGGCCTCGGCGCCGGGACGGCGATGGGTGTTGCTAACGGCTTCGGCATCGCCGCGCTCAACGTCTCACCCTTCATGATGACCCTCGCCATGGCCTCGATCGGTTTCGGCCTCGCGCTTTCTATGACCGGAGGCGTGCCGGTGTATGGGATGCCGAGCCAGTTCGGGGCGACGCTCGGGTTCGGCAAGCTCCTTGGCGTCCCGGTGCCAGTGTACGTGACGGTCGTGGTCATCCTCGGGATGTACGTCCTTCTCAACTGGACGCGGATCGGGCGGTACTTCTACGCGATCGGGGGCAACATCAAGGCCTCAGCCCTGAGCGGCATTTCGACGCGATCGTATCTGTTCCTCGCCTACGTGCTCTGCGGGTTCCTGGCGTCGCTGGGCGGTGTCATGCTGACGGCGCGTCTGGAGACGGGGGAGGCGAACATCGGGGCGGCGATGCCGCTCCGCTCCATCGCGGCCTGCGTCATCGGCGGGGTGAGCTTGCGCGGAGGCACGGGCCGACTCGGCAGCGTCGTCCTCGCGGCCGTGTTTATCGAGTGGTTCGAGAACGGTATGAACCTGGTCCGCATCCAGTCCTATCTCCAGATGGTTGTGCTGGGTGTGCTGCTCATTTTCGCGGTGGTGATAGATGAGGTCCGTCACCGCTATATCGCCAAGCTCCGCGAGGACTGATCGCGGCCTCGGAGGCGGGCTGGAAAGGACAAGGCGACGTGAAGGAGCCGGTGGCGGTGATCGGTCTCGGCAACATGGGGTTCCCGATGGCCCGCAACCTCCTGGCCGCGGGATTCCCCCTCGCCGTGCACAACCGCACGCGCGCGAAGGCCGAGCCGCTGGACGCCGGCGGGGCTGCCGTCGCCGCCTCGGCGGCGGAAGCGGCGGAGCGCGCTAGGATCGTGATCACCATGCTGGCCGACGATCAGGCGATCGAGACGCTGGCCGAGGCGTTCGCTCTCGTCGAGAAGGCCGGGCTGGACCGCCTCGCGGTGCTCGAGACGCTCAACGGCGCGGTCTCAAGGACATCCGGCTGGTCCTCCGCACGGCCGACCAGCTCGGCGTCCCGATGCCGGTGGCCGGTGTGGCGTATGACCATTTCCTGTCCGCCGCGTCCCGTGGGCGCGGCGGTCTCGACTGGACGGCGGTTTCGGAGGTGGTGCGCGAAGCGGCCGGCCTCGCGCCGGCATGGGGGTCCTCCACGTCAGACCCAGTCAACGTGAGGTGAGGCGATGCCGCAAGCGAGCCAGGTCAATCCCTCGGTGATCGACACCCTTCATGCCGCCGGCGAGCGACCGGCCGTCGTCTACCGCTACGCCGGTGACCGGTTCCTCCTCCTCGAGTACGGCGAGATGGTGCTGGATCTGACGATGAACTTCCGCATCTTCGGCCTCAACGAGGCGATCAAGCGGGCCGACATCGATGGCGTGATCGAGACCGTGCCCGCGCTCCGGAGCATGCTGATTCAGTACGATAGCCTCCGCCTGCCGACGCGTGAACTGGTCGAGACCCTGAAGAAGCTCGAGGACGCGATCCCCGCCGTCGACAATCTGAGCATCCCCAGCCGGCGGCTGGAGCTGCCGATGGCGTTCGCAGACCAGTGGACCAGAAGCGACATCGAGCGCTACGTCAAGTACACCCGGCAAGACGCCCCCAACGTGATCAACGGCCACAACATCGAGTACATCGCTAGCTACAACGGCCTCAAGGACGCCGAGGAGGTCATCCAGTACCTTTGCGCTACCGAATGGTGGAACGCGTGCATCGGCTTCTGGCCGGGGCTGCCCTTCATGTTCCCGCTCGATCCCCGCTATGCGATCGTGACGCCGAAGTACAATCCCACCCGGCCGTGGACGCCCGAGGGCGCGGTGGGGATTGGCGGGCCGTGCGTCGCTATCTATCCCGTGGCCTCGCCTGGCGGTTACCAGCTCTTCGGGCGCACCATCCCGATCTTCGACCTCCAGCAGCGGAACCCCGCGTTCAAGGCGAACCCGATCCTCCTGAAGCCCGCCGATCGCATCCAGTGGGTGCGCGTGACGGACGACGAGCTGGAGGCGATTCGTGCGCGTGTCTACGACGGCACCTATCGGTACAAGGTCGTGGAGTACGAAGCGCTCAATGTCAAGGCCTACCGCCGCTTCCTCGACTCTGTGAAAGACGCGGTGGCGGCGTTCCAGCGGCGCCAGGCAGAGGCCGTCAAGCACATACCGATTCCATAAGGGAGGGGGAGGGTGATGTTCGAGGTTCTCGAAGGCGGCATCCAGACGACCATACAGGACTTCCCGGGCCGGGTAGGCTACCTCGCCCTCGGCACGTACCCGGCGGGCCCCATGGACCACTTCGCCTTCCGCGTTGCCAACCTCTTAGTGGGCAACTCCCAGGGCACGGCGGCCCTCGAGGTGACGGTGGGCGGGCTCAAGGCCCGCTTCCACGACCGTCGCGTCCTGGCCGTCACCGGCGCGGACATGCACGCGACCCTCAACGGCAGGCCCTTGCCGCTCTGGGAGAGCGTCGGCGTGGAGCCGGGCGACCAGCTCGAGATGAAGACGGTTAAGGCTACGGGGTTCCGGGCCTACGTCGCCGTGAGCGGCGCATTTGATGTGCCGGACTACATGGGGAGCCGGGCGACCTTCACGGTGGGTGGCTTCGGCGGGTTCGAAGGCCGCGGGCTCAAGAAGGGTGACCGGGTCCCGCTCGGTCGCGGCGACGGCATCGACCGGCTGATCGGCCGTCGACTGCGGCCGAGCCTGCGTCCCCCCTACGCGAGCCACTGGGAGATCGAGGCCATGCGCGGTCCCCAGGCCGATCCCGACTACCTGACGCCCACCGACATGGACTTCTTCTTCAGCCACGCCTGGAAGGTCGACCGCAACTCCAATCGCATGGGCGTGCGCCTGGAGTCGCACAAGTGGCAATGGGCGCGCACGAGCGGGGGCATCGCCGGCGGCCATCCATCGAACATCCTGGACAATGGCTATGCCGTCTGGACCGTCAACGTATGCGGCGACCAGCCCATCATCCTGGTGGCCGACGGACCGAGCCTCGGCGGCTTCATCTGCAACGCGACCCTCGTCTACGCATCGACGTGGAAAGTGGGCCAGCTCGTGCCCGGCCGCGACACCATCACGTTCAAAGAGGTGACGATCGAGGAAGCCACTCAGAGGGCCCGCGACCTCGACGCGACGATCTCCGAACGTTCCATCGACAGGGGGTAGCAGTATGGCTGCGAAAATCGATATCAATGCCGATATGGGAGAGAGCTACGGACGGTGGACCCTTGGCCACGACGCCGATCTCATGCCCTTCCTCAGCTCGGCCAACATCGCGTGCGGCTATCACGGCGGCGACCCGCACGTCATGCGAACCACGGTTCGTCTGGCCAAGAAGCACGGGGTCGCCATCGGCGCGCACGTCTCCTTTCCGGACCTGATCGGCTTCGGGCGGCGCCGGATGGACGTCTCTCCCCAGGAGCTGAAGGACTACGTGACCTACCAGGTGGGGGCGCTCCAGGGCTTCGCGACAGCGGAGGGCGCCAGGGTGGAGCACGTGAAGCCCCACGGGATGCTCTACGTCATGTGCAGCCAGGACCGGACCTATGCCGAGTCCATGGCCGAGACCGTGAAGGAGCTGGACGGCGGGCTCATTCTGTTGCTCACCGGCACGGTCTGGGCGGACGCGGCCCGACGGGTCGGAGTCCCCTTCGTGATGGAGGGGTACATCGACCTCGACTACAACGACCAGGGCCAACTCATCCTCGAGCGAGCGAAGAAAGCGCGGGATCCCGAGGCGGTTGCCGAGCGTGCCGTCGCGCTCGCAACAGAGGGAAAGGTCCCGGTTCGCGACGGCGGGTGGTTGCCCCTGGCTGCCCGGAGCGTCTGCGTCCACGGCGATGCGGAGAACGCCCCAGCCATCGCCCGCGCCGTGCGGGAGCGTCTTGTGAAGGCCGGGGTCGAGGTCGCGCCGCTCCGCGCCCTCCTCTAATCCGATCTCAGCGGGAGACTAGCCTATGGCGGATCGTGTGGACGTGGTGGCTCCGGTTCCCGGCCTGGTCGCCAGCATCGCGGTGGCGCGTGGCGCCACCGTCGCCGCGGGCGATACGGTGGTGACCCTGCAATCGATGAAGATGGAGATCGCGGTGCCGTCGGATCTGGCCGGCACGGTGGAGGAGGTCCTGGTGGCCGAAGGGCAGGAGGTAGAAATGGGCGCGGTGCTGGCCCGGGTACGGGCGGCGTAGCCGTCCGCGGTGTCGCTCAAGAAGGTTCTCGTCGCCAACCGGGGCGAGATCGCCGCCCGCGTGCTCCGAGCCTGCCGCGAGAGCGGGATCGCCACGGTGGCCGTCTGCTCGGAGGCGGATCGCGACAGCCCCTACACGCGAGTGGCCGACGAGGTGCGGGACCTGGGCGGGGCGAAAGTGACCGAGAGCTACTTGAATCTCGATCGAATCCTCGAGGTCGCGAGCGCCACCGGCTGCGATGCCATCCACCCTGGCTACGGCTTCTTCGCCGAGAACGCCAAGCTCGTGAGGAGGATCGAGGAAACCGGCCTCACGTTCATCGGGCCGAGCAGCGCCAGCATCGCCCTAATGGGCGACAAGCTGGCGGCGCGGCGTGTCGCCGCCGACGCGAGGGTGCCCCTGCTGCCGGGCACAGACGCCGTCGAGAGCCCGGACGACGCTAGCCGCCTCGCCGACAAGCTCGGCTATCCCGTCATCCTCAAGCCTGCCGCCGGGGGCGGCGGGATCGGTATGACCATCTTGCGCGATCCGGCGGGGCTCGAGCGCGCCTACACCGCCGCCGCCCGGCTCGGGCAGGCTATGTTCGGCAGCGGGGCCGTCTACCTCGAGACCTTCCTCACCGGAGGACGTCACGTCGAGATCCAGCTCCTCGCCGATCATCACGGCCACGCTGTCCATCTTGGCGAGCGCGAGTGCTCGCTGCAGCGCCGCAGCCAGAAGCTCGTGGAGGAGACACCCTCGCCCGCCGTGGACGAGCCCCTCCGGCAGGAGATGGCTGGCGCCGCGCTCCGCCTGGCCGGCGCCATCCACTACCACAATGCCGGCACCATCGAGTTCCTGCTCGGGCCTGACGGCCGCTTCTACTTCCTCGAGATGAACACTCGCGTGCAGGTCGAGCATCCGGTCACCGAGATGGTCACCGGGATCGACATCGTCCGCGAGCAGCTCCGCATCGCCGGCGGGCTCCCCCTGAGCGTCGATCAGCGCGACGTCCGTCCGCGTGGTCATGCGATTGAATGCCGCATCTACGCCGAGGACCCCGACCGCAATTTCCTGCCCTCGACAGGGCGGATCAGCGTCTTCGATATCCCGTCGGGCCCGGGAGTCCGCGTTGACGCCGGGATCGCTCCGGGCAGCACGGTCTCGGTCCACTACGACCCCATGCTCGGCAAGGTTGTCGTCTGGGACCACGACCGCCCGCACGCCATCGCTCGCATGCTCCGTGCCCTGGGCGAGCTGCGGGTCGAGGGCGTGCGCACGACGCGTGACTTTCTCCTGAAAGTGATCGACTCGCCAGAATTCCGCGCAGGGCGGCTTCACACGCGGCTACTGGAGGACGTGCTCGTACCCCGGCTCAAGGGGACGTGAGCCGGCGTCGCTTTCACGCACTCACAATCTCGACCACGCCACCGAACACCCCGGCGCCGCCGCCCGGCCAGGCGTAGCACTCAACGCAGGTTGGAGGCGATCATACGGCGATCTCAGCTCTTCTCGAAGCGCCAGCGCGTAGCGCCCCGTGGAAAGCCTTGGAGCGTCCAGGCGAAGGCCGTGGTCGGGCGCAGAGCCCAGAACGGCCGGAATGAAACGTCGTTTCCCGAAAAGTACTGCGGGTACTTTTCCCTCGAAGCGGCCATGGACTGCGCAGCGAGGGAATGTGACGGATCCGTGACGTACTCGGCAGTGCCTTCCAGGATGATCGCCTCGGCTTCGCTCGAGAGATGGACGGAGATCGACGGGTTTGTCATTAGGTTGCGCACCCACCGCGTCTCCGGCGAACCACCGAAGCAAAGAGCCCCGTCGATCCACACGCCGTCGACGGGCCGCGCATGCGGCCGCCCGTCCGGCCCGACCGTCGTGATCCAGTAATTCGACGCGACCCGGACACGTTCTTCGACGTAACTCCATGGAAGAAGACTGTCCGGTCCGCCCGGCGCGCCATAAGCGGCGGGGAAGCGAACCGCACGAACCGACGAGGGCTTCCGGGTCATGAGTCGTCCCTGCAAGCGGTCGCGATGAGGTTGAGCCCTCCCCCAGTCACCCCGGAATCTCAGCTTCGATGAGTTGCGCAAGAAGCGTGAGCGATTCTTGCCAGCCCAGATAGCAAGCCTCTGGTGGAATGGCCTCAGGTATCCCTTCTTGGACTATGTTCACCTCAGTACCGCAGGACACCTTCTTCAACGATACCGTTGTCAGCATTTCTCCGGGGAGGTTCGGGTCGTCGAATTTGTCCGTGTGACGAATGCGTTCATGTGGCACCAGTTCAAGATATTTTCCGCCGAAGGAGTGGCTGTGGCCTGTGGTGAAGTTCGTGAAGGACATCCTGTAGGTGCCGCCGACTTTGGCATCTATGTGGTGAACCTTGCCCGTGAAGCCGTTCGGCGGAAGCCATTTGGCCATTGCGTCTGCATCGAGGAACGCTCGATAGACTTTCTCGGGCGTCGCACGGAGCACTCGGTGAAGCCGGACAGTGTTGGACATCAGACTTCTCCTTTCGATGCGTTGTGATGCCTAACGATCAAGCTCAGCCGCGAGGCCGCAGGGCCTCGTCGTTGGAGTGCTCCCCAAAATTTTGCTCACCGCGAGGAGCGTAGAGGAGTCTCCGGCAGGTTCTCCGACGTTCTCGCCAAGCGCTTGTCAGCGCGGTGCTCCTCAGTCCTCGGCTCCTCGTTGTACCGCGGCTTGCCGCCGAGATGGAGCGGCTTCGCCAGGTGCGAAAGCTGTCCCTGAAGGATCTGGGTGGCCCGGCCCGAGAAGACTGACCCGGTACCGGTCTGCCTGACGCTGACGTCCTGATCGCCGGACTCCTGTCACGCACGGGCACCAGTCACGCAATTCTAGTCCTCGGCGAGATCGGTGCATCTGGTGCTGCCTGAGGCTGCCGTCGAGGAGGTCCGGCGGAACTTATCGGCAAAGCTCCCCGAGGCAGTCCCGTTATTCGAGGAGTTCCTCCGAGCGGTCCCCGTTACGATTCACCGGCCGAGTTTGCGGGACCGTGACCGGGCGCACGTTCTCGAATGTTTGATGGCTGCATGGTCGAGTCGCGTCGGCAGGTTATCTAGAGATCTCCCGCGGAGTTCACGTCAGATTGCGATCTTCAGGGCAATCTCCGAGCAAGCAACGCGAGGTGCCTTGACTACGCGTTTGCCGGTACGCCGACCCTGATCTAGACGCACCAGCCCATACTTCTCGAGAAGCTTGAGGTCCCCCTGGACATTCTTGAAATCTCTGCCGACGAGCTTCGCCAGCTCATAGATTGAGCCCGGACGCTTGTCTCGGATCACTCGCAGCAACGCGAGACGAGTCGGGGTCAGAAGATTCCTAGCAGCCTCGATGCTAGCGAAATACACACCTTCCCGTCTGGCAACTCGCTGTCCAGCGGCGACGGCCTTGAAAGTCGTCCGGAAGCCCTCAAGCGCTTCATGGAGCGACTTCACTCGGATCGTGAGCGTCTTGGTCATCGACCCGCCCCCTTGATGCGTCGCATATCTGCTTGGAAGTCGACGAGAAGCTTGTCCACCCTCGGAAGGGGTAGGCTTCTCACCCCAATATATGGCCTATGAAACCATATATCAACGGCTTGATCCACCGGAGAGGCGGCGGCTCGCTCAGGAACCGCACTAAGAGCGGGACTCGAGCTGCCATATGAGTCCGCTCTTCGATGGCCGGTAACCGTTAGGTTAGGTCATGAGCCAAAGTAGGCGTCGATCCACATTTGAAGCGTCCGATCGTGTATCTCAGGATCGCCAATAATATTTGGCCGAAGTTCCTGCTGATACCGAGTTCTGAGGATCTTGCGATCCAGCGGTACCACCTTGATTAGGTGAGCAACGTCCTCCCGATCCACCGGGCTGTTTCGAGCGAGCTTGGATAACGCCAGGTCGTGACCTTCAAGTACGAGTAGCCGGAGCTTCTCGAAGCGACTCGGCAAGAGCTCGATCCGCTCAACATACGATTCCGGAAGGCTGGCCACTCCAACGTGCTGGAAGTACAAGTGATACTTCTTCGCCAACGGTGACTCCGGCCCCGCAATACGCTGAAGAACCTCCATTGCATGGTGAGGAATGATCTCGATGTAGTCGAGGTCGCCTGTCGGCCGAGGAAGATGGTAACGGACCGCAACGACGAATCCGCCAAGACAATGGAGTTCGACGGGGTCTGGAAGTAGCGCGTCCACCGCGGCGAGAAACGTATCCCAGGGCTGAGGCAGCTCAGGCGAAGCGGAGGGCATCAGCCGTCCAGTCGCTCAGGACATTCCACCGCTTAGCTTCCGGAGACCTATGTTCCACCAGCCATCGCTGCTCTGCCTCGGGCAGCGATGCCCTACACAACGTGTCCTCACGAGCAAGACGGCTTCGGTCGAGCACCGTCTCGAACTCCTCCAGCGTTCGGGCCCGAGGCTGATCTCCAGCACGCTCCGCAAGTCGGCGCGCCAAGGTGACGACAAAGCCAAGACGATTCTGAAGGTCTCGAAGCTTCGCTTCGCGTACCAGCCAATCGCGGTCCAGAGGCCAAAATTTCAGTACGAGCCAGGGGAGGGCCTCGACGAGACGAGACTCCAGATCTTCCCGCGCGAGAGCACTGAGGAGAACCTCGCCAGGGTTCTTAGGCTTCCAATTCCGGGGCCGCAGATATGCCAGTCCTGGGTACCCCAATGCAGCAAGATCGCTGGCCAGAGTTTCAGAAGCCGTCTGGTTGCTCGCGACGTTCAATTCCGAAGGCGGCAGCGCGGTCGGAGCGAGATCGTAGACCCTCATCGCACGCCGAGCGAGGTCAGGCGTCATGCGGCGGACGCCGCCCTCAAGCATCGCTAGGTACGACTGCGACACCTTGAGACGCCCCGCAGCCTCGACCTGACTCCAGCCTTTGGCCAGCCGCCCAGTCTTTAGATCCGTGAAGTTCATCGCGCATGAATATTATCACAATATGTGTGATAATAAAGATCGCTTTCTGCCCAAACAAAATCGGGCTACCACCTGGCAAGAAGGCTCCCACCGTGTTAATGCCCTACGAGCAGTTGGTCAGAACTTTCAAGCAAGTTGACTACGCCAGGTACATGGCGTCGCGCCCGCAAACGTTGTACGGCATTGCGGATTCACCCGTCGGCCTGGCCGCCTGGCTTCTCGACCACAATGATGCTGAAGGCCAGCCGGCCGCGGCGGTCGCCTCGGCTCTGAACCGGACCACGAGCGCCACGGGCGAACTCACGCGTGACGAGCTCCTCGACAACATCACGCGTTATTGGCTGACGAACACGGGAGTCTCTGCGTCTCGTCTCTACTGGGAATATAAAGGCGGCCTTTTCAACGCCAAGGGCGTCTCCATTCCGGTAGCCGTGAGCGTCTTTCCTGGCGAGCAATATCAAGCCCCGCGGAGTTGGACAGAGCGGGCGTATCCCAAACTCATCCATTACAACAAGGTCGAGAAAGGCGGGCACTTTGCGGCGTGGGAACAGCCGCAGCTCTTCTCCGAAGAGATCCGTGCTGCGTTTCGATCGCTCCGCCAATCGTGCCCAGCAACCACAGCAGAAAGGATTGAGACGATGACCGCACAAACCGAAAAATCCAAGACTACTCAAAGCGAGGACACGATGAAACGACCAGATGAAACATCGCGCCGTCGCTTTCTCAAGGCGAGCTCGATGTTTGGTCTGGCAGTCGCGTTCAGCCCAGGAACGATCGGCGAGGCATTCGCAGATTCGAAATCCAGAACTACTCCAAAAGAGGACACCATGACCCAAACCAGTGCCCCAGGCCGATCACCAGAGGATGCCCACAACCCTTGTCTCCTACCAATCTCCAGCTTCCTCGGACCCATCAGAAGAGCACAGACGTCCGCCGAGCGAGGCGGACACGGTTTTGGCGAAGGACAGGCCGTAACGGTCGAGCGTCCTCTGAATCGAGGCGTGGCCGAGGTGCGCCTGGATGTAGTTCGGGTGCGCCCCCTGAGCGATTAAGAGGTCAACGGTAGAGATCTAACGGGATCTTGTTTACGTAGCCACCTGTAGCCACCAGTTAATTCGAGCCATAGGCATGCACTGCCTCCAAGAGCCTCTCGATCTCGTTCATCATGGGCACTATTTTTTCGCTGCGCCTGGCGTCTGTCGGCATTTTCTTGGCCTTGAGGCTCTCCTCCACGTCGGCGAGTGTTCTCTTGATCTTGAGCAGCTGATCCATGAGCTGCTCATCGGACACCTCGGCGTATACAACCGAGCTCGACAGGACTGGAGCCACGGCGGGAGTGCCGACGAGCGTCACGACGGCCAGCAAAACACCTGAGACGATGCGTGTCATGGGTTCCTCCAGTCAGTCGATTGACGACGTCTGTACGGCCGTCTCGCGAACCCTGCTCCCGACTCCGCCGACGAGATCCGCCAACACGTGCGCCGCGCGCGCGCCGCTACATCTATCATTAACTGCGACCAGCGTCCACCTCAAACGAGAGCTAACTGCGAATGAACTTGCCTTCGACGGGGCCGACCTGCATTCCATCGGCGCGAACCAGCAATAACTGCGACTGACTGCGCGACCATGAACTCGCCGGTAGAGCCAGTTTCTGGACGAAGTTTCTTGGCTTAAGTTCTTGGACGTTGTGCGCCGGGCTCGACCCAAAGCCAGCCAACGCCAGCCAACGGGACGAAACAAAACGCCTCGGCAAACCGGCGATCTGCCGAGGGGTTCCGCGAGGGGTCACCGTCGCAACACCCGAGGGTCGTTAGTCCAGCCCGCGACCAAGACTGGCCCACTGGTCCCTCTGCGTGACGCTGCGGATAAGCGGCCGCTGAGCGCACGAAGCGAGATTTCGGGATCGCACGCGATTTGGTCGACCGACTGAGATCAACGAACAAGAGATGTATCCTCGGAACAATTCCGCGTCTCGAGTGGCACCGGGCCGTGGCACCCGGCGTGGAAGTTGGTGAAATCACTACCCACGGGCTCGCCCTCTCAAGGCTGAGACACGGGTTCGAATCCCGTTTGGGGGCCACCAGTTCGAAAACCCCTAGCGCGCAGCACCTCCGTTTTTTCGTCGAACAGGTTCACGACCTTCTGGAGATCCTGCGGCGCGAGCCGCGTGTAGATCGTCGTCTGAATGTCGGCGTGACGCAGGTGCTCCTGCACCGCGCGGAGGTTGCCGCCGGAGCGCTTGAGCAGCTCGACGCCGCACGCATGGCGAAACGCATGCGGGTGGATGGTGTCCACGCCGACGCGCTTGCCGAGATCCTTGATGATCTTCCAGACGCGCTGACCCGACATGCGCCGGGTCTTCTTCTACCGCCGTACCACTTGTACTGGACCTGGAACAGCGGCTCACTCGCCGCCGCCGGTCGCTCCTTCGCCAGGTATTCGTTCACGATGGCGTGCGCGAAACTCTGGCAGCGGAACGGTGGAACTCTGTAGAAAGTCAGGCCCGCCCCGGTGTGCTGATTCGGCGGCTTTCTGCTCCGTGCGGCCCATGACCGATGCGCAACGCAACAGGCTTGCTGCGGTATCGCGCAGACCGCCGACCGTCCCGGAGGTCGACGAGCACGACAAGTCGCAGACCAGTCCGCGTCAGACAGAGGAGCCCTGCAGCGCCTGCCGGACTTGGACACCGGGGATCACCGCGAACTGGGGCGCCGTGCTCGGCTCGGACATTGCGGACGCCGTTGCTTCGGGGATCGTCGTCAGCTGGCGGTCACCTTGATCGTCGGCGAGCAGTCGGCCAGGTGCACCGCGTCGGCCATCGCGACGAGCACTTCGCGCGATCCCTCGAAGGGCTCCCTGCCGTGCGCGGTGCGGACGTTGTCCACAAGCATCAGGTCCCCAGCCTGCCATCGCTCGCGTGTGGTGTTTGCCTCGTAGACCTCGTCGATCAACTGCACGACGTCCGCGCCGATCGGGTCGCCGTTGCCAAAGCGGGTATTGAAGGGCAGCCCGTCCTCGCCGTAGATGTCCACGAGGTACTCGCGCACCTCCGGGTCCATCGTCCACTCGTTGAGGAATGCGATTTGGTTGAACCAGCACTGCTGCCCGGTAAGCGGGTGATGCACGACGGCGCTGCGGCGCTGCCAGGTGCGCAGCGCACCGGCGGGTTGCCACTCGAACTGGATCGCATTGTTACGGCAGTAACTCTCGACGGTGCGACGGTCGTCGGTGCCGAAAGCTTCAGCGATCGACGCCCCAATTTCGTCGTTGTAGTTGCGGATTAGCAGCCAGCCCACCCGCTCAA
>WNGG01006339.1_pt1 | contig 16417 bp, 12 predicted proteins | sample 5400661 | NCBI WGS metagenome assembly WNGG01 (sample SAMN13153372, study PRJNA577476) | soil metagenome | isolation source: 100 cm soil or saprolite under Garry oak tree replicate 1 | place: USA:California | collected 2016-06-15 | reverse complement strand
AGAATATCTTCACGTTTTGCCTGTAAAAGCTCTTCAAGCGACATCTTCAACTCTCCTTCCATTTTCATCTGGTATTACCACCTGTATTCTATCACGGGCTATCAGTAAGTTCATTTCTCGGTACACACGTTCTTTATACCTCAACCTCCATCCTCAACAAAGCCGACGACAACGACTTCCCCAGCGTATCACTCCTCAATGACCTCGATGCTCCCCCATTCAGGGCACCATGGAGCACGAAATTGAGCGCCAGTACATTAGGTGCCTCAAAACACTCAACCTTTCCTGTGACAATGCCTTCAAAGTGCTGCTTTACTCGTTCTGCTGTGACCTCTCGCAGCAACAGATCATATATTGCCTGGTCGGGAGCAAAGAGAGCAATATTGGCTATGTCACCTTTATCGCCGGAACGTGCATGAGCCAGTTCTACTACTCGCTTCTTCATAGCTTTTATGCCTCCTCCACGCTGACTCGCACATATTCTTCGATCACATCTCGCGGGGCCAGGGTGGGCCAGATGCCAAGCAGGCCACGCGGCTCTACCATACCACCAGCACCACCGATGAATGGTGGGCCACTCAGTGCCAGGGGCGGGAAGAGACGCCCTAGCTTCTGCGCTTCCCTCCTGTCTGTACAGCGCACTGCGATACGCAAGTAGACTTCGTTCAGGTCATTGGCGTGCGTGGGATCGGCAAGTGGGCCATGGATGGAATTATAACCGAGGTACTCAATGACTGTCTCTTCAGCTTTCAGGCCGACTTCGGCCATTTGCTGCTGGATGATCCGCGCGGCTGCCTGCCCTTTTGCCAGTGCATCAGGCCAGGCATAGCCGATCATGGCCTGTCCCATGTAGCCATCTTCGTAGCCAGCAACGATCTTGAGCATTTCTGGTGCAGGTCGGCCAGTTGCTCCTGTTACACGCACCTGGTCTGGCCCGATCTCTTCCATGTGCAGGGTGGTCATATTCACATCAACATCGGGGGTCAGGTAGTGAGCCGGGTCGTGTACTTCGTACAACAATTGCTCTCGCAGGGTATCGAAGTTAACACACCCACCTGTCCCAGGGGCTTTGCTGATAACAGCATTACCATTCTCCCAGACTTCGGCGATGGGATAGCCGATATGCGCCAGATCGGGGACGGAACGCCAATCCCCACCGAAGTTGCCGCCTGTGGCCTGTCCACTACACTCTAGCAGGTGCCCGACGACGATCCCCTGTGCCAGCTTATCCCAGTCGTCCCAACGCCAGCCCAGCTCATATATCATAGGAGCAAGGAAGAGCGCAGCATCGGCAACACGCCCAGTCAATACAATATCTGCACCAGCATCCAATGCTTCCACCAGTGGACGCGCCCCCAGGTAAGCGCTGGCAAAGAGTAAACGGTCGCGAATGGTGGCAATATTCTCTCCAGTATCCATATGTGCTAGTGAAACACCAGCCGCCTGCAATTCATCGAGACGCTCCAGTACTGAATCTCCTAATACAACACCCACCTTCAGTTTCAACCCAAACTTCTTGAGCGCACCCAGGAGCACTTCTCGCGCTGCCATTGGATTTAGCCCACCGGCATTCAGGATGAACCTGACACCATAGGGAATGGCTATAGGAAGAAGCTCGGCAAGCATGGGTACGAGGTCGCGCGTGTAACCCAGGCTGGGATCATGCTGACGGTCCTTCTGGAGGATTGCCAGTGTTAATTCTGCGAGGTGGTCAGAAGCGACATACTGCACATTGCCACGTTCAATGCTGGCTTTGATTGGTCGCCAGGAGTCACCATAGAAACCGAGGCCTCCCGCTATACGAACGGATTTCATAATGTTACCTACCTCATACCCAGGAGTTCCCTTGCAATTAACAACTGGCGGATCTCGTTGGTACCAGCGCCGATCTCGCCCAGCTTGGCATTGCGCCACATGCGCTCAACTTCGAAGTCGGTCAGGTAGCCCCAGCCTCCATGAATCTGTAAAGCCTGGTCTGCAGCACGCATGGAGGCACGGGCTGTAAAGAGTAGTGCTGCGGCTGCCTCTTTGCTGACACGCTTGCCCTGTTGCGCTAACCACATACAGCGATGAGCCATGAGCCGGGCTGCTTCCAGGTCAGTGTACATGTCGGCAATTTTGGCCTGGATCAACTGGAAGTTGGCGATGGGCTGGCCGAATTGCTCCCGCTCTTTGGCATACTTGATCGACATTTCCAGGGCGGCCTCAAGTCCACCGATGGCACTGACGGCGAAGAAGGCACGTTCAAGGTCGAGTCCGCTCATTACCACTTTGAAACCTTCATTGACCTTGCCGAGTACGTTCTCATCCGGCACAAAGGCATCCTCAAAGACCAGTTCACCTGTGGGTGAGCCATGCATGCCAACTTTCTCCAACTTGCGGGCAACACGATAGCCAGGAGTCTTTGTTTCAAAGATGAAGGCAGCGATTCCGCGGCTCCCGGCCTGGGGATTTGTCTTGGCATAGACAACGAGCAGATCAGCAATGGGGCCGTTGGTAATGAATACTTTGGTGCCGTTGAGCAGGTAGCCACCATCGGTACGACGGGCCGTCATCTGGATACCCATAGCATCAGAACCAGCGTTTGGCTCGGTGAGACCTAATCCGCCAATCATTTCAGTAGAGGCAAGTTTGGGCAGGTATTTCTGTTTCTGCTCCTCGGTCCCGTTGCGCAGGATATTATGAGCACAAAGGTTCAGGTGGGCCCCAAACGACATGGCGATGGCACCATTGGCCCGGCCAATGCCGCGAGAGACAAGGGCTGCCATCAGGAAATCTCCGCCACTCCCACCATATTCTTCAGGGATGGCAATGCCTGTGTAGCCCTGATCTGCAAGGCGTTTCCAGAGCCAGCGCGGAAAATCGTCTGTGCGTTCAAATTCGGCATTGTGCGGTCGTATTTCATCACGAGCAAAGTTAAATGCGCTTTCATAGGCGAGCTGATGCTCTAAGGAGAGTTCAAAGTCCATGATGGGTGGTCCTTTCTGGTGTTAGGAGCCAAGACGACCCTTGCAGTCGCCCCCTACCAAATTGATAGAATTGGTTCAGCAGATACTCTTGTGTTAAAGGTAGTGTACTGTGTCAAAAGGGAGATTACAAGGGGATGTGGTGGGGAAACCGAGGATAACGACGTAGTATTGGGGCTTACTATAAGTCTGTGCTGCTTGCATCTGAGCATTTATAGATCCCTTCTAATATCGCGTACTATGTCAACAGCATCTACACCTTCAGGCCATTGGATACCCCGTTCAGCTACAAGACGATCGAAGCTAGACCAGATATCGCCGGTTGGCTTTCCACGCATCCAATCTGGTAGACTCTCCGGGTCAAGGGTGGGATCCAGGTATGCTATGACCTCACCAGCGTTAGTTATCTGGATACTCTCTCTTTTTTCCTGCACCAGGCGCAGTATCTCGTCAATGTTTTCTTTTAGTTCACAAACCGCAAATGTCTTCATAGCTGCCTCCTCTGTAGTTACGAGTGCAACTACATTATAACAGACAACCCGGACTAACGTAAGCTAGCTGGAGCATTGGAGCTTTGAAACCGCTATTGCACGCCTCAACGTGAAGAGAACAGCAGAACGAATTAGCTACCATCCCAATTTTTAGAGAAAACAGCGAGGAAAAGCATATGCCTACAAAAGAACTGCAGGTTTGGGACCTGTGGATAGCCGATGTGGGAGCAACTGGCATCTCCTTTGCCCGTGGTCGGCTTGATGCAACTGATGTTATGATCGTACATGCAGCGCCGGAGAAGCTGAATGTTGAGGTTCGCAACAATGAGGGGACAGTCATAGCGAGAGGAGAGAACCTTTCACGCACCAGCAATTCCCCGATGGCTCGTTTGCGTCGTCACGGAGATAAGATTGTGCGGGAAGATATCTGGCCTACTGAGGCTGATTATGGCACGACTGTGATTGTTGCTGGTGGGGAAGTCGGTACTCTGCAAAAGTGGTGGAATGATCCGGGGCAGCAGGAGTGGCGCTGGAGTTTGGAGTTTTATAATCATCGGTAGAGTGGGAGCCTATTAAAACCTCTTTCCGCCTTACTTTATCCGTTATCCATCACATTGAAAACCCGGGGACTGACAGCTTATTTCGACAGCTAAACAGCCGCAGCCGCATATACCCGATGCAAGCTTGCCCGGTCGGCTCTTGGTACGCTCGTATAAACTAGTCTTATGGGAGCGTATACCCATTCGAGAATCTCTTCTTCTCTATAGAGACGGCAAGCCCATGCTCCTGGTTGCCAGTTCATATAGGACTGTCCATGTAAGACAGAAGCAATGTGTATCGCAGCCCTTTTGCCTGGCAAGGAGCTTTTTTTGATGATTGAAGATGGAGGAAAAATTATGTGCCATACTCGCTACCACCAATTTTTGCTTTTCCTTTCGAGTTGCTGTCTCGGCATCCTTGTAGCTGCCTGTACAACTTCGCCTGGCGGTTCCGCAGTCACCTTCACTCCGACTGCGATACACCTGCAGATCAAACCCTATACTTATAGTGGCCATACCGATAAACTGAAAGCTGTCGCGTGGTCGCCGGATGGCAAGTATATCGCCTCGGCAGGCGAGGACAAGACCGTGCAGATCCTGGATGCCGTCTCTGGGAAACTGATCTTCACGTATCGAGGCCACTCCGATACGGTAGCTGCACTCGCCTGGTCTCCCGATAGCAAACGCATCGCCTCGGGTTCATGGGATGATACTGTCCAGGTCTGGGATGCCACCACAGGAGAGCACGTTTTGACCTATAAAGGGCATACCGATAGTGTGTATGCCGTGGCCTGGTCGCCTGATGGCAAATCTATTGCATCAGGCAGTAGTGATGACACCGTCCAGGTCTGGAATGCCGTCAATGGAAGCGTTGGCGTGACCACCTATCGTGGTCATAAGAGTAGTGTGTATGCCGTAGCGTGGTCGCCCGACGGCAAGCGCATCGCCTCAGGCGGCGATGACAAGACGGTGCAGGTCTGGGAAGCTGCCTCCGCAAAGCTCGACGTTACCTACCCTGGCCATTCCGCTCCGGTGAATGCCGTGGCCTGGTCTCCTGATGGGAAGCGCATCGTCTCTGCAAGCGATGATCTCACGGTTCAGGTTTGGAATGCTGCCACAGGAAGTTCCATTTTGACGTATAAGGGCCATTCTAGTTTCGTGAATGCCGTAGCCTGGTCCCCCGACGGCAAGCATATCGTCTCCGGCAGTAGTGACAACACCGCGCAGGTGTGGAACCCTGCCAATCCGAATATTGGCGTCACTACCTACAACAACCATACAGATAGTGTGTATGGTGTGGCATGGTCGCCCGATAGCAAATATGTCGCCTCTGCAAGCTACGACAAGACGGTGCAAGTCTGGGTGGCAGTGTAAAAGAAAGAACGAAGCAGTTGTTCAGCAGGTTCAAGGCGTTCGCAAAGCGCCTTGAACCTGCTGAACAACTGCTTCATAAAGCGGAGGTAATAGATTTATCCAGCACGTCACATGGATGTTCGTGATATACTGTTGAGAAGACGTTAAGCAGAGCTATAGGTACTCGTCCTTCCTCAGCAGGAAGCAGGAACAACCATGTTAAACTCGACTTCTTTGAACGCGGTGAACAACTCGAGGTTCTCCCAGAGATTCGTCAAACCCTTGTATGACTCCTACTGCTTCTCCAACATTCCCCAGACCATCGAATACCTGCTTACAGGTCAAGGGCAAAACGCTCTCCCCAGCGATGTCTTTGGGAACCTACCTACCAGGTATGACAAAGTTCTCTTATTCTTTGTCGACGCCTTCGGTTGGCGATTTTTTGAACGCTACGCTGAAAAATATGAATTTCTCAAAACTTTTCTTGCGCACGGCGTTGTCTCAAAAATGACCTCACAGTTCCCATCGACTACTGCTGCTCATGCGACATGCATCCATACAGGTTTGAATGTCGGTCAAAGTGGGGTCTATGAGTGGAATTATTACGAACCCCTGGTCGATGAGATAATCACTCCGCTGCTCTTTTCCTATGCAGGTGACAAAGAACGAAATACTTTGAAGCGTTCTCCTTTTCCTGCTGAAGCATTCTACCCAAGGCATACCTTCTATCAAAGGCTAAAAGCAGAAGGGGTCGTAAGTTATATTTTCCAGCACAGCGCCTACACTCCCTCCACCTACTCTCAGGTGCTATTCCAGGCGGTAAACGTTGTTCCCTTCAGGACACTCACGGAGGCTCTGACCATTCTTTCAGAAGTGGTGGTGTCTCACAAAGCACCTCCCTACTACTATTATTTATACTTTGATCGCATCGACGCCGCCTGCCACGTCTATGGTCCAACCTCAGCACAACTTGAGAAGGAGGTGGACACCTTTTTGAAACTGATGGAGCAACTCCTGCTCAGGAAGATAGCTGGTAAAGTCAAAAATGCCTTAGTTATGGTGATTGCCGACCATGGACAGGTCGGGGTTGATCCGAAGAGAACCTTCTACCTCAACAAGCATGCACCTGGTATCATTCAATATTTGCAGACCAACCAGAAAGGCAAATTGCTCGTTCCTGCAGGTTCACCTCGCGATATGTTTCTGCATGTCAAAGAGGAACACATTAGCGAGGCAGTTGCCTACCTGCGGAAACAGCTTGAGGGTCGGGCCGAGGTGTACAGGACAGCAGAGTTACTGGCTCAACACTTCTTTGGCTTGCAAGAACCATCACCGGAATTTTTAGGGAGAGTGGGCAACGTTGTTATTCTGCCCTATCAAAATGAAACTGTATGGTGGTATGAAGAAGGGAGATTTGACATGCACTATTTCGGTCATCATGGAGGTTTGACACCCGAAGAGATGGAGATTCCGTTGTTGTTGTTATCCCTGTAGAGTGCCAATGAATTGGCACGTGAGCCGCTGGTTGGCCGATAAATCGGCCCCTACGATAAGGTTGGATGAGTTTCATGCACCTGAGAACTGAAACACCACAAATCCGCAGGAGCGATTCTGGTGGGTCGCGCATCCGGGGGATGATAAAGGGCCATATGCCGATTGTACTTATCACCCTTGCCGCCTGCCTGATCTTCTGGGTGTTCGTCTTTAGTGATAGCGGCTGGGGACCAATTCTTACACCACTCGCTTCCCAATTACATATTCCGCTCGCTACTACGGGCCTCTTCTATGTCATCTGGTCTATGGGCTATCTACCGGGTGCACTTGTTGGTGGCACAATGCTCGACAGGTACGGCCCTCGACGTATACTCTTTATAGCCGCACTTATCGTCCTCTGTGGTCTCTCCTCGATCTACCTTGGTCTGCTGCTCCCACAATTGGCCCCAACAGGAATATTGATCGCCATTGCTGGACTGGCAGGAATTGGTGGAGGGATAATCGATGCCTCAACGAATGGACTGATCAGCACTGTTTTTGCGCAGCGGCGTGGCACGGCGCTCAATCTCTTCAATCTGCTTTACCCTCTCGGCGGGATACTGATTGCGCTGATCGATGCTGGATTATTGACAATCTTCCACAATGATCCAGGTCCGCCCTTCGTCTTCACTATGTGCTTTATTGTCGTTGCACTCTTTTCGCTACTCGGAGTGCCGAAGACCTATACGATGGAACACAAAGAGGCCCTTCCCAGCGACAATATTACTGTCCAACCTCCACCCGCTTCACTCCTTGCAACACTTGTTCCCGTCATAACAGTAATGATGTTCACATCTGGCATCAGTTCCAGCGTGCGTGCCTGGACTCCCGCTTACCTGCATGTTGCATTCGGACAGACACCCGCCGTGGCTGCCGCTCTCAGTAGCATTACCTGGGCATTGGCAGTGCTCAGTCGCCTGGGGGCTGCCGCCCTGATTTTGCGCATTGGAGCCTGGAGACTTGTGATGCTTGGCATTCTGATATCCTTGGCAGGATTCATTGCTATGATGCTCAGTCCCAATGTGATCATCGCAACACTGGCAATTGCCTTGACCGGTGTTGGACTTTCGCCTGTCTTCGCTACCTGCCTGGCTATTGGCAGCGAACGAGCCGGGAGATCATTCGGTTCAGTAGCAGGGATTTTGCTCTTTGTCAGTGGGATAAGCACTGCTTTCTGTGGCTGGGCCTTCGGTTTCCTGCTCAATACATTTGGGCCGTTCTGGTCAGTGCTCTTCTGTTTTGTGTTCATGATCTGCGGTGGTCTGATGGCTTTGCGTCTTCGCCCGTCCGTAGGAGTTTGATTTATTGTGTGTGCAGCGACGTGTGTCGCTGCACACACAATAAACATGAGTCAGGCCGAATGTTTGAAACAAGCATTCGAAAAGCAAGGGTGCAGGGAGCGCAGCATCCTTGCCGGGCACCCTGTCTGGGGGACAGATAATAGGGGTGTCCCTGCCACCCCGGCAAAGGGCTGGCCGCCCTTTGCAATCCCAACTGTGAAGGGACTCGAAGCAGATAGAAGGTACATTTGAAAAATTCGGGAGGACTCATGATAAGATGGTCTGGCGCGAAACGATGAGTACATACTTTCGCGTGTTAAAGATAACAAGCAGGTGATTCATCCAGCCGATAGATGAAATCTGCAGAGCCGTAGTATAGTAGTGGCACCCACATGCTCGATAAATCGGCACTCTACTGGGTGCCAGGGACATGGCATCACCAAATAGATGAGCAGAGAAAGGAGTGCACTTACTGGCATGTCTCAGAAAGGAATATCCAGAGGCAAAGCAGGGAATAATACTATAGGGAAAGCGCTTATTAGAGCGCTCGTGATCTTGATCACAATAGGCTTTCTTTACGCTTTCCTTGTGGTCTTCCGCCTCGTTCATCAATACATCTTCGAACTGGTTTTTCTTGGAACGATTGCCCTGGTAATGGTGATCGTCGTTTCGCTTTTACCCAAGCCTGAGAAAGGGTGAAATACGTGATTTTGAGCGAGGTGCGGGCAGCCGCACGGCTGCCCGCACCTCGCTCAAAATCACGTATTAACGTTATTCGTAGCGCAGCACTTCGAGTGGGCGGACACGGGTGGCTCGCCAGGCAACCAGGGCCGCTGTGACCATCGCGAGAACTGCAGCTCCGACGATCAGGCCAATCGCAATCACTCCGCTGACACCAAAGTCTGTCTTGAAGACGAAGCGCCCCAACAGGTTCATTGCTAACGTTGCTAACAACATAGCCAGCAAGGCACCTGTAGCACCAATCGCACCATTCTCGATCAGCACCTCGCTGAGAATCGAGCGACTGGTATAGCCTACGGACTTGAGAATGCCCAGCTCGCGTCGTCGCTCGAGCATCGCCAGCGCTACGGCGTTGGCGATGATGATCACGCCAGCGAACAATGACAACGAGGCAATCGTCGTCAGAGTCAGCAGTATATCATTGAGAATCTGGTCAATGATATCACCAAGGTTGGCCAGGTTGAGCACGAAGGCATCCGGCACGATGTTGCCGATCGTTCCGACTGCTTTACTGGCTTGAGCGGGATCAATCTTCATATAAAAAACCGTCTGCCCAAAGCCAGCGGGAGTCAGCGCCTTCACAGTATCAGCTGTGGACAGGATAGGCTCGATGGTGAGACCAGAGAACCCTTTTGAACGATAGGCTCCAACAACTGTCACCGTCCTTGTGCTCTTCCCATCAATGCTCACCAGGGTAATTGTATCGCCTACCTTCATATGTAGTGGCCTGAGACCAACAAGGGCATTATTAATCAGCACATTATCTGTTCCGGCATCGCTGGCATTCAGGTTTCGTCCCTGGGTGATGGTAAAACTGTTAGGATCAGGAATCTGGTTATTTCCTACGTCATAGCCTTCAACACCGCGCAGCAAGGCGATCACCCCTTCCCGCCCCAGGTTACCAGGGGACGTATTGGCGGCTTCACCCTTTGGCAACAGAGCCCCGATTGGCTGACCATTAATTGCAGCTGGTGCAGCGCTGGCAACAATGGTGTGGCGAGAGGCAGAAAGACCTGAGATCGTGCTGAGTTTGGATTGCAAGGCGTCAGCCTTGTCACTCGATACAATGGTGACCACGTTGAAATTCAGGCTGCTGGCAAGCGCATTGTTGACCTGGTCGCGCAAGTTCTGTCCCAAAGCGAGGATCAAGCCAATCGTAAAGACACCGACGAACAGGGCCAGCATCGTCGTGGTTGTGCGTGCTCGCTGGCGTCCAATATTGCGCAGCGCTATCTTCGTGTTTACTTTCCATGAGCGCGGCAACAACACTACCACAAATCCCATCAATGCCACGATAAGCAAGAGGACACCAAATGCCGGTAAGGCCTGGAAAATCAATACTGAGATAGCTACAGCGGCAACTACCAAGGCAATATACCAGAAGCTGAAACGTTCTGGCACCGGCAGTTTGCTTACTATGAAGACTGTGAGGCCAAAGAACACACTCAGTAGTGCCAAGAAGATGAATGTTCCATAGACGGCAGTAATCCCCAGCGTAATATCATTCAGAATGAAGATCGCCAGTCCACAGAACAGCACCGAGAGGAGCACTAACAGGCCAATCGTCAAGAAAATGCTGCCGACGCGACTACCCTCCGGCAGTTCACGGATCACATTCAAGGGGCGAATGTTCGCAGCCTGCACGATCGGCATCAGTCCAAAGATCAATGCCGTTACCAGGCCAATCAGCACACCACCTCCAATCGTCACCGGATCAAGCAGGAACGGGATGTTCAACCCGAAGGTTTGCTGCACAAGGTTGCGCACAAGATAGCTCACCCCCGTTGCCGCAAGCGCTCCGGCCACTCCACCAACCAGGCCAAGCAGACCGGCCTCTAAGCCAAAGAGCAGGTACAGATCAAAACGGCGATAACCTGTCGTCTTGAGCATGGCAATCTCGATCTTGCGCCGTGAGAGCAAGACTTGCATTGTATTCACAATCCCTACACCACCAATGAGCAGAGCCAGGAGACCAGCAATCTCTAGAAATTTCTTGATATTATCCACCAGGTCCTGCTGGGACTTCAGAGCATCGGTAGCTGTCTGGGTGCTTGCAATGGGAAAGTGTGTTTGAATAGCCTTGACTGCTGCATCCGTATGCGCCTGGTTCGCTGTTGCAATATCGATTGTGTTATACAGTACGGGAGCCTTCGTATCCGCAGCCAGGAAGTCAGAGAGAGAGACTACTACCGTACTGCCGGTGTAGGCAAAGACACCTGAGTCAGCGACAATGCCGACAATCTTGATGTGCAGTATTCTTTCTCCCGTGTCTCTCGAGCCTGCCCGGACATCAAAGCTATCACCGACCTTTTTATTGTACTGGTCAACAAATGACTGGGTTACTACCACCTGGTTATTGGTCAGCAGTGCCGAGAATTTGCCGTCGGACGGAGCAGTAAACGTTGGAGGTGTGACGACCGGGAATGTCTGCGGATCTACTGCCTCAACGGTAAACGTCTGGCGCAGTGAGGTAGTAATTGCCGTTGAGCCGCTAGAAGTGATAATGGGGGTATAGCTGGTGATCGTTCCATCGCTTTTGAGCTTGTCGAAGAAGGACAGGTCGCTCTGTTTGAACGGCTGAGAATTTGCCGATACTGCGATATCGCCGCCATTCGCATCACGCACATCGCTGGTGAAGGCATTGTTTATCATCTGTCCAACCAGTTGCAAGGCCACAATCGCCATTACACCCACGGCCACACAGAAGATCGCCAGTATTGTACGCTGCCCCCCACGAATCAATGAGCGCGAGGTGTAGTTGAAGTACATCGCGGCTTTCATTCCGCACCTCGTTGAACAGGTTCAATGGAGGCCACCTTGCCATCCAGGAGACGAATAGTACGGTCGGCATGCGAGGCAACCACCTGGTCATGTGTGGCAATGATAAAGGTTTTGCCAGTTTGTTCGCGCAGGTAGGCGATCAATTTGAGTATATTCTCGCTATTCTTGGCGTCCAGGTTCCCCGTCGGCTCGTCTGCAAGTACAAAGGCCGGGTCTGTTGCCAGCGCACGTGCAATCGCCACGCGCTGCTGCTCTCCACCTGAGAGCTGGTTCGGACGATGGTTTAAACGATGTGAGAGTCCCACCAGGCCCAACAACTCTTTCGCGCGAGCCGATGGTGAGCCTTTATGCTTGCCGACGTAGAGCGGCACTTCGACGTTCTCTTGCGCTGTAAGGGTCGGGATAAGGTTGAAGGCCTGAAATACCATACCAATCTTGTTGTTGCGTACGGCAGCGAGTTTTCCCTCGGTCATGCGGGTGATATCCACCCCGTCAATCAAGACCTGGCCGCTCGTAGGGTTATCGAGTCCAGCAATAATACCAAGCAATGTGCTCTTGCCAGAACCCGATGGGCCCTGAATGGCAATAAACTCGCCGCCAAAAATCTGGAAGCTGATGCCCTTGAGTATATCAATGCGCTCACGCCCTAACGGCAGGCTCTTCGTGATGTCGATGACATCCATTACAACCCGGTGGTTCGTATCTGGCATGGGATTGCTTGCTTCGGCACCTTTCGCGATTGCTGTTTCATCCATGGATAATGCTAACTCCTTACATGGTTATTTTATTGTAAACAGACGTTGAAAAAACTCTGATTTCAAAAAGTAGAAGAAAAACGTCTCTTCTTAACTACGTCAGAAAAAGGCTGAAGTTGTACAGTTTGCTTTAGCAAGCACGGCGGGCGGCCACAAGAGCCTCCACCCAACCCCGCACCACTCCCGCCCCTACCGAATTTTTCGGAAGGTTTACTTTTGGGCATTGCTGTGTTATAATTAATTATGTCTGCTTGGTTAGCAATGATCTTGTACCCTTAACAAATCATATCAAATCCGTTTCAAGAGGGATTCTTTGGGGACACCCCAAAACCCCGGCAGAGGGCTGGCCGCCCTCTGCACTCCTGCTAATTTTCATCCCTCTTCAGCCAGATTTGATATCATCGCCCCGCAACAAATATTTTTAATTGATATATTCAATTTGTCATTTGTTGGATATCTTGGCGCGTTTCTGGAAGTCAAGTGGTGGCGTCTGTAGAGCTGAGAAGCAGTCCCAGCCTTATCTCACCCCAAAAGACTCTCTGACTCATCATGTGGCGTGTCATCTTCGCTCATCTCTTTGGTGCTCGTTGGAAAGAAGGCAACGGCCAATTTTGTCACCATAACATGGCGCGTACCTATTGGGAGGCGCTCTTCGCATCAACTCTTGCCATATAAAATGGCGCAAGACGAAAAAAAGCCACGATCTCGGCACTGTTCCGTTCTGTTGCCCCTCACCGGCCAAAGGCATCATGTGAGCGTCTGGCTTGGAAAATGTGGAGTGGCCCACATTCCACGAGGGCACCATTCATTTGACTCATCATGTTCCAATAAGCAGACATTTTTCTCTCCTCAAGACGAGAGCCGCACGGGACCAGCAGCATTTCTTAGGGGACATCTCCCTTGTAGAACGCGGCAGCGTCTCGTTAGGAAGTGCGTATCCCGCTCCGTCTTAGGACAGGGATGTCTGGTCAGTGGACACGCCTCTCTCTGTTCTCAGACGGACGACCAGGCCTCTTGGCTTGCCATCTCTCCGAGCATGCTGGCGAGCACCCCCTGGAGGGTCTCTACTGGATTGGTCACGCAGGATCGAGCGCGCCAGGCCACGTGTCCATCTGGCCGCACCAGCACGGCTCCGTCCTGCTCCACGCCGTAGGTCGTGGCCCAGCTTCCACCTGGATCGACCAGGCCCCCCTGCGCCCCAACCGTGAACGCGTGGACAGGAAGGCGTCGTGCATGGGCAACTTTCGCAGCCGCCTGGCACCAGGCTGTGCCTGTCCGTCCCGCCAGGAGAACAAAGCTCGTACCGAACAGATCGAGCGTGGAAAGCCGCTGACCCGCACGCTCCAGCCAGATGTGCGGAGCACGACAACCGGGGTGGGCCGTCGGCGCGTAGTCTGTCACCGGGTTGGTCACCTCCGGCGGCGCTGTGCCATCTGGGAGGACTGTGGCCGATTCGTAGGCCGCTCCGAAGATCAGACCCTGCTCATGAAAGAGCTCCTGGCGACCTTCATGCATGCTGGTATCCTTCTCAGTAGCTCCGGTGCCAACGCGCCTGATGGACGCCAGGTTGCGCAAGGTCTGTTCGGTGGTCCAGCGGTCCACCGGCTCGCGCTCACGCTCGTACGTCTCGAGCAGGGCCGGTCCGGCCCACCCTCCGAGCACCGCCGCCAGCTTCCAGGCGAGGTTCTGGACATCCTGCATGCCGGTATTCATGCCGAAGCCGCCAGCCGGAGGCATCTGGTGCGCCGCGTCGCCAGCCAGGAAGACGCGCCCCTGGCGGAAGCGGGCGGCGACCCGGGCGGCCGAACTCCACGGAGCAGCCCTGAGCACCTTCACCGGCAGGTCTGGCACTCCCACCGCCGTGCGCACCAGCGTCATGCAGCGCTCGGGCATGAAGTCCTCGGCGCGTTGCCCGGCGGCGGGGGAATAGAAGGCCTGGAAGACCCAACGATGCACCCCATCGATCGGCAGGAGTATCCCTGGCGCATCTGGATGCTGGATAAAGGCGAGATTGATGGAACGACCGGCGACCCAGCAGGAGAGATCGGTCTGGAAGAGGATGTTCATCGTGTGGTCCATTTCACCTGGCCCGACCATCGGGATGCCGAGCACCTCGCGCACGCGGCTGTGCGCCCCGTCGGCCCCGATCAGGTACTGCGCCCGCACCTGCGTCTGCTCGCCCTGCTCACGATCGAGGAGCGTGGCGCTGATGCCAAAGCCATCCTGGATGAAGGTCGTGAGTTCACTGCTGAAGCGCACCTGGCCCAGGTTGAACTGCCGGGCGCAGCGAAGCAAGACCGGCTCCAGCACCTCCTGAGAGGTGGTACAGCCGAATGTCGGGCTTACTCCCTCAGACAGGTCGGGGGTCAGCGTGTCCAAGGTGCGCCGTTGGAGTTCTTCGCCCACCAGGGTGCGCGCCCAGATTGCATGGCGCGACTGCTCTGGTGGCAGGCTGATCTCGCGCACAGCCTGCTCCAGGCCGCATTGCCGGAAGATCTCCATCGTGCGCGCGTTCACCAGCCTCGCCTTGGGGTAGAGCGACGTGCCCGTGTGGCGTTCGACTAGCAGAGACGGCACACCGTGGTGCGAGAGCAGGATCGAAGCGCATAGCCCCACTGGGCCGCCTCCGACGATGAGTACAGGGATCTCAATGGTCTTCATAGTAGCTTTACTCCTTGTGTCTTGGATACACGCGTTGCGAACCAATATGCACCCTGCGCGACGCTGTTGCCGCTACCGCAAGCGACGACCTCCCCCTGTAAGTGACCCTGCGGTACCCTTGCAGGAGCTTCACCCAGGCCAGGACCTGCGGCAGCGAGGTGGGCAACATGAACCGCTAGGGGAGGTCATGATCGCCACCCGCCCCACGTTCTAGCTCTTCCCTTCTCTTCTCCAGCGGGCTTCTGCTGCTCTCGTCGGGCGATAGTCGGCTTTCGGCAGCCATGGAGGCCGTTTGCTCGTTTCCTCGTGGAGCAATCATCCTCTCCTGCAGGAATTGTGTTGCCGGGACCGAAGTAGACGCCAGTCCCTGATTCTCATGCACGAGCTGCTCGCTCAACGCTTCCCGTGAGGAGGAAGAGAAGATACGCAAGCGATCGTGCGGATTTAATTCGCAAATTTACAGTCATGCGACGGGTTGTGCCGTGCTTGAACTGGTGCGCCTCACGGGGGCAACCCCAATCCCCCACTTCAAACGCAAGATCCAGATCGGTGACGTCGAGTACTGGAACGCCGGATGCGGGGAATGAGCGTAAGCTCCTACCTATGGCATACTAAATGGATTACTCGGACCACTGCGTTTTGGGCGCCGGTATCAGTTCATCGTCCACGTAGATCGCATCAACGCGTTCATTGAAAAAGCACAGGAAGTTGGCGATCGGCGAACAGGCGGCCAGCGGTTCGCGGTAGCTCCACACGATGTTCTTGAAGACCCGCTCGCCAATCGTGGCGGACCAATACGTTGCCTTGCCTTTGTAGGCACAACGGGTAGTGGTCTCAGTCGGCTCTAAGAGTTCCATCTGGACATCCTGCTCAGGAATGTAATAGCGAATGGGCATCCCCGTTTCGAGCACCAGCTGGGGACGCCGGGTGTCGACAATGGTCAGGCCGCCAAGCACGATACGCACATGACGCGAACTCGGCAAGACATCCACCCGCTTGTAGGGATCGCGTGCATGTGCAAAGACCTGCTGCTCCTCTTCATACCAGGCGTCCATTTGTTCCCAATACAAGGCCAGGTAGCCTTGCAGCTGTGGCCCCGCGGGCAAGGGATTGGGATAGCTCCATGCCGCATGCTCGGCCACGCGGTCGCCGATACGTATTGTCCAATACGCTGCCTCGCCTTTCAGCGGTGAAAAGGTGTGATGTTCAGTCGCCTCCATCAGGTCCATACGCGCATCTTGCATCGGGAAGTAGAAGACGGGCAACCGTCCAAATTCATGGAACAACATGACACGCGTGCTGTCAGCGACGGTCATG
>WNGG01005131.1_pt1 | contig 16422 bp, 12 predicted proteins | sample 5400661 | NCBI WGS metagenome assembly WNGG01 (sample SAMN13153372, study PRJNA577476) | soil metagenome | isolation source: 100 cm soil or saprolite under Garry oak tree replicate 1 | place: USA:California | collected 2016-06-15 | reverse complement strand
AGACCCCAGGGCTTGCCGCTCAGAATGCGATTGAACATCTCGTCGAACTCACGACGAAAACCAAACAAATCCTCGAACAACCTTTCATTGGTATACAGATTTCTCATGACATCCTCCTCGATTAAATACCGCCTCACCAGAGGCGTCGTTCACTACATTCGAAGGCAGCGGCGGGCACGAAGCATTTTCCGGCCTGAAGGGCCGGTGCGTCGAACCCACTGGCGCTTCACTTGGACTTCGAGCCGCACCGCTGCCTTTGGGCGAAGGGCACTGGCTCTGCCAGGTCAAGCCTTGGTCCGGCCATGATACTTGCCGCTAAGGCACAGCCGCAGGCTTTGCCGTTTTTCTTCGTTCCCGGCAGCCTCGGCGGCCCGTTCCCTCGGCAGCCCGTGTCCTTCTACGCGTCCTTCTTACATCTGCTTGCATCGCGAAATCAGTGACCACGGTCACGGTTCGACGTGACGTCCATCATCCGGCGGCAGCTTGCTTTGCGACGACTTGTGGAACCTGGCGTTGAGTGATCGCCCGGTAGGCTCTCACAACCTCATCACTGGACAGCTCTGGCTGCTTTCCCAGGCTCGTAGGTTCCGTCCGCAGGAGTATGTCGTCCATCGAAATAACACCCACGAGAGATCCTTTTTTGGCAATCACCGGAAGTCGGCGCACTTTCCCTTCTTTCATGGTTTGCAGCGCCATATGGATATCATCATCCGGGGCGCAGGAATAAAGCTTGCCCGACATGACCTCCCCTACAGCGATATCGCCGGCAAGCCGGTTGCGCGTTCCAAGTGCGATGCAAATGTCACGGTCCGTGATCACGCCGATCACCTTTCCATCCGCTGCCTCGACGGGAAGGAATCCGCAGTTCGCATTCCACATGAGCTCCGTCGCTGAACCGAGGTTTGTCTCCGGTTGACAGTAATACGGGGTTCCCATCATTGCGTCTTTTACTTTCATTGGACTTCTCCTTCCTCTGGCCCTATGCCCCCTGGCACTCGAACAGGACCCCGCTACTGCTTAACACCAGCACCGAAAGAACGCTGTGACGCATGTCACCGCGGGCCGTGATGCTCGTTACAGTCGAAAACAGTTGGTCGGCCGATCATACCAATGGGCTTGGTTCGCGCTTGAGCCGTATGCCGCGCCCCCCCGGTTAAGGTGGAAAGACTCAGGTTGCTGACGGTGTGGAACAAGCCTAATAACATTGCGCTCGTCACGATTGCCGGCATTCTTCTCCATCTGTTTCTTCGATATCTTCTGCATTCTCCCCGAATCGCTTGGCAAATTCCCCTTATCGTAGTCTTGATCATCGGCGGCATACCTCTCCTTGTGCCCTTGACACAAAAACTCTTTGCGCGGGAATTTGGGTCGGATCATCTCGCTGGAATCTCGATCATCACCTCGGTAATTCTCGGTGAATATCTTGTCGCTGCGATCGTGATTCTGATGCTCTCGGGAGGAACGGCCCTTGAGCAATTCGCCAGCCGCCGCGCCTCCTCGGTCCTTGATGCGCTCGCTAAACGGATGCCACAAGTCGCCCATCGGAAGTTTGGCGCCGATTTGTCAGATGTGAGACTCCAGGACATCTCCATCGGAGACGTACTCGTCGTATTTCCACACGAAATCTGCCCCGTCGATGGAGTGGTCCTCGAGGGTCACGGAAAGATGAATGAAGCCTACCTCACGGGTGAACCATTCGAGATTGCGAAAACGCCAGGGTCCGAGGTGCTTTCCGGCTCCATAAATGGCGATGCTGCCTTGCACATTCGTGCTGAAAAACTGGCGGTAGATTCGCGCGTGATGCAAGACGCGGAACAACGTCGCCCCCGCATCCGCCGGCTTGGAGACACGCTCGGCGCCTGGTATACACCGCTGGCATTGTCGCTCGCAGGAATCGCTTGGGCCGCGACCGGCGAATCCCACCGCTTCTTAGCCGTCCTGGTCGTAGCAACCCCCTGCCCACTCTTAATTTCCATTCCCGTAGCAGTGATTGGCGCAATTTCTCTGGCCGCGAGACGCGGCATTATCATAAAGAATCCAGCCGTACTCGAACAGATCGACCGCTGCCGTACCCTTATCTTCGATAAGACAGGAACTCTGACCTACGGCAGACCTTCGCTGTCCGAAATTCTTTGTGCTCCCGGATTTGCGAAAGACGAGGTTCTCCGAGTTACTGCAAGCCTGGAGCACTACTCAAAACATCCCCTTTCCCGGGCGATCCTTGAGGAAGCTCAAAACGCAAACCTTCCCGTGGAACTCGTTTCAGAAATCAGTGAGCGACCCGGTGAGGGACTAAAAGGTACTGTAGGCCAGCGTAGTATTTGGATTACGAACCGCAAGAAGGTGGTCGAAAGACCGCTTGCCTTACCACCGGTCGCTCCAGGGTTAGAATGCTTGCTCTTTGTCGATGACGTATATGCTGCCACTTTTCGTTTCCATGACATGCCTCGCAGGGAGAGCCGCACGTTTATTAAACATTTAAGCCCACGTCATGCGGTCAACCATGTTTTGATCGTTTCTGGCGATCGCGACCAGGAAGTACGGCACCTGGCCGAGCAAGTGGGGATCACGGAACTATATGCGGCCAAGGGTCCGGAGGACAAGGTTGCTATCGTCCGCAAGGAGGCGGCCCAGGCCCCTACGTTGTTCCTTGGGGATGGCATTAACGACGCCCCGGCGATGCAAGCGGCAACGGTCGGCGTTGCCTTTGGAGTGCAAAGCGACATTACGTCCGAGGCCGCCGACGCAGTCATCATGGAGACTTCCCTGGGTCGAGTGGACGAACTGATTCATATCGCGCGGCGTATGCGTCACATTGCTCTTCAATCTGCCATTGGTGGTATGGTGCTGAGTATTTTAGGAATGTTCGCTGCCGCGTTCGGTTACCTGCCACCAATCGAAGGAGCCATCACGCAGGAAATCATCGACCTCGCCGCAGTCCTGAACGCTGTGCGCGTTGCCTTACCCACGCATACCCTGACTGATTTCTGACTCCAATTCGTTCGCCCACCGGCAGAGAGATGATTCTGTAACGCGAGACGACATCAGCGTGCGAACCGCAGATTTGACCCGATTTATGGCAAGAACTCGTGCTCTCAGGTCTCATAATCCTAGCTGGCAAGGGCAAACTTGCGGACTAACTGTGTGTGCGTTTCCTTGGTTCGGCACATCTTCGGAAACTGAGAGGAGGCATTCTCTGCCATCAAGCTCGATGGTTTCCGCGGAATTGATCGTTCTTCAAAAACTTAGACGACTCCCCAGCAGTGACAAGGGGCTTAGCTATTGTCTAACGCATTCTATGTTTTCACGCCTGCTTTACGAAGGAATGTCATCATTGGACACCAGTTGGTAAAGGCGGATTGGAATAGGTTCAAGCCCACGAAAGCCGTGAAGAGAAACCAGTAAGGGCTTACCCAATATCCCAAAGCCAAGGAAACTAGGACAAAAGCACCTGCAATCAGTCTCAGGTAACGTTCTAGGGTCATGACATTGCCTCCTTTTCAATCTGCTGCCCCTACAAGATCATCGCCTGGCGGTGACACCTTTCTGAACTCACCACGCTGGCTCAAGTAATAGAGAATCGGAACGGTCATACGAGAAAGGACGGTGGACGCGACTTCGCCCGCCATCAGTGAAATGGCCAGGCCCTGGAAGATGGGATCAAACAGAATCACGCTCGCGCCTACGACGACGGCTGCTGCCGTGAGAAGCATGGGACGGAAGCGAACTGCACCAGCGTCAACAACCGCGTCTTCGAGTGACATTCCGTGCGAGCGGCGCAGTTCAATAAAATCCACGAGAATGATCGAATTGCGAACAATAATGCCTGCGCCGGCAATGAAGCCGATCATTGAGGTGGCCGTGAAGAAAGCGCCCATAAGCGCATGAGCGGGCAGGATGCCAACAAGCGTCAGTGGAATCGGAGCCATAATTACAAGAGGTGTCTTGAACGACCGGAACCAACCCACGACCAGTACGTAGATCAGCACCAGGACGGCGGCGAAGGCCAAACCGAGGTCGCGAAACACTTCGACAGTGATGTGCCACTCACCGTCCCACTTCATTGCCAAGCGGTCGGTGCGCTCGGGTAGCACCGTGCCGCTGTATTGCTTCACTTGATAGCCGTCGGACAATTGGATTTTATCGATCGCATCACTCATCTTGAGGATGGCGTAGACGGGACTCTCTACGACACCCGCCACATCACCGGTGATGTAGACCACCGGCCGCAGATTCTTGCGATAAACGCTCGGATCAATCGTCGTCTGCCGGACGCTGGTGATCTCCCGCAGCGAAACCTGTGCACCCGAGGGGCCGGGTAATTTTAAAGCTCCAAGGTCCTCAATGCCGGAGCGATCCGGTCGGGAGAGGCGCACCTCGATCGGGATATCCTCCCGCGAGAAGGGATCGTGAAGTAGCCCCGCAGAGGCTCCACTCAAGCCTATCTGCACGGTTCGAGTGACTTCCGCCGCGGAAACGCCCTGCAAGGCCGCCTTGTCGAGGTCCACTTTCATGTCGTACTTGGTTTGCAGATCTTCTATATACCAGTCGACGTCGACAACCCCCGGCGTCTCTTGGAAAATTTTCTTAATCTTCGCCGCGAGTTCCGTCTGACTCTTGTAGTCCGGCCCGTATACTTCAGCTACGAGAGTTTCGAGCACTGGCGGACCTGGCGGAACCTCGGCGACCTTGATGCGCGCACCGAAGGGAGCGGCGATCTTGTCTAACTCCGGGCGGAATCTTCGTGCGATGTCGTGGCTCTGTGCCTTGCGCTCGTGACGTGAGAGGAGGTTGACCTGAATGTCGGCTTGGTTCGGCTGGCGTCGCAGAAAGTAATGGCGCACCAAGCCGTTAAAATTGTAGGGGCCCGAGGTTCCCGCATAGACTTGGTAGTTGATGACCTCGGGCTGCTGGCCCAAATAGCTGCCCAGCGCCTGGGCCACCCGTGTCGTTTGCTCGAGCGGCGTGCCATCGGGCATGTCGATTATCACTTGGAACTCGCTCTTGTTGTCGAAAGGGAGCATCTTGACTTGCACCCACTTGAGCGGGATGAACGCCACCGCTCCGAGCAACAGCACAACCACACCGCCAAGAAAAACCCGCCTTCGCCCTGCGTTTTGAATCAGTGGATTCATCAAACGGCGATAGAGCCGCGTGGTCCATCCTTCCGCTTCATGGCTGGACTCGGGGCTATCTGCGTAGTGATGCAGCAGCCGCAGCGCAGCCCAGGGTGAGACCACAAAAGCCACCATCAACGAAAACACCATGGCCGCGGAAGCGCCGACAGGGATGGGGCGCATGTACGGCCCCATCAACCCGCGCACAAAAGCCATGGGAAGAATGGCCGCGATCACCGCAAACGTGGCGAGGATGGTTGGGTTGCCGACCTCATCCACGGCTTCAACAGCGACTGCCGCCAGAGAGCGGCCACGATTTCCGGGCAGCCGGAAGTGTCGAACGATGTTCTCCACGACGACGATGGCATCGTCCACCAGGATGCCGATGGAAAAGATCAGCGCGAAGAGCGTGACGCGGTTGAGGGTGTAACCGTAGAAATAAAAGATCGCCAGCGTCAGAGCAAGGGTGACGGGGATGGCCAGGAGGACGACGCCCGATTCGCGCCAGCCTAATGCGAGGGCGATAAGCAAAGTGACTGAAAGCGTCGCGATGAAGAGATGCTTCAGAAGTTCGTCTGACTTGTTCTTGGCTGTTTCACCGTAATTGCGCGTCACTGCGACGTTCAGATCAGTTGGAAGCGTATTGCCGCGAAGAGAATCGATCTTGTGCAGAACGCTTTCGGCAATCAGCGTGGCGTTGGCGCCCTTGCGCTTGGCCAAGGTAATGGTGACGGCTGGATACTCCGGATTTGCAACATTCCCAGTGGTCCCCTTCGCGTTGGCGAACATGACGTAACTGGCGGGTTCCGCCGGGCCGTCCGCGATCTTGTCAACCACGTCACGCAGGTACACAGGTCGTCCTGCATGCACTCCCACAACGACTTGCTGTAGTTCTTCGGGCCGAGTGAAGAAGTTGCCAGCTTCCACCTGGAATTCTTGATTGTCGCGTGCAAAGCTGCCGGCCTGACTGCGGGTGTTGGCGGCTCCAAGTTGCGCGACAACGGAGCCAGGAGTCAGTCCGTACCCCGCTAGGCGCTGCGTGTCGAGCACGATACGCAACTCCCGGGGCTGCCCGCCGATGATGGTTGTCTCAGAAACATCGTCCGATTGCTTCAGCGAGTGCTCCAGCTCGCCTGCAATACGCCGCAATTGGTACGCGTCGTAGTTCTTGCCCCAAAGTGTCAGGGCCAGAATGGGCACATCATCAATCGAACGCACCTTGATGATCGGCTGCGAAACTCCTTGCGGGATGCGGTCAAAGTTCGAATAAAGTTTGTTGTAGGTCTTGACGATCGCGTCTTCTTCTCTCGTCCCGACGTAGAAGCGCACGATCACCAAGCTCAGGCCGGGGTGGCTGATGGAGTAGATGTACTCGACTCCCGGTATTTCGCGAAGCAGCTTTTCCATGGGCACGGTGGCGCGCTGCGCGACTTCTTCTGCTGACGCTCCGGGCATTTGGACAAAAACATCCAGCATCGGAACAACAATTTGTGGCTCTTCCTCGCGTGGAGTCTCGAGAATGCTGAAAGCCCCGAGGAGAAGGGCAGCTACAACTGCCAGCGGCGTCAGCTTCGACTGGATAAAAGCGCGCGCAATGAGGCCCGCCAGCCGCAAGACGCGAGTTGGAGTATTCGGCGTGGGTGAAGTGTCGCTCATGGGTGTAATGCGATCTGTTTGCCGCCCAATTCACGATTCCCGGGTGCGGCAACTACCTTCTCCCCGTCTTGCAATCCGGAGAGAACTTCGACTTGTTGCCCGGCGTTCTTGCCGAGCGTGACGTAACGCAACGCGGCGATCCCGTTCACGCCGATCACATAAACTCCCTGCAGTTGACCGCGCTCCAGTATCGCTGCGCGAGGAATCAGAAGCGCTGACTGCTTACCGCGAGAGAAGCGTGTCCTTCCGAACAGACCGGAGCGGAGCCGCGCATCAGCACGCAGTTCGATTTTCACGAGGAAGCTGCGGCTGGCCGGATCGGCGGCCGGAACGATTTGCACGACCTTGCCGGAGAACTCGGTGTTTCCAAGCGCATCGAGGAGAACGGGGACGGTCTGGCCAACCCGGACAAGACGGATATCGCTTTCGTCCACCGCCGCTTCCAATCGATAGCTTCGTGTGTCTTCAATCGTGAAAATAAGCATGCCGGGCGACGCCAGCGTGCCCGCGTCCACCTTTTTTTCGGTCACGACACCGGCAAAGGGAGCGCGAATCCGCGTATATCCGAGTGCAGTTCGAGCCTGCGTTAGAGCAGCATTTGCTTGCGCCTGTCCTGCCCGAGCCATGTCCCGTCGTGCTTCCGCTGACTGATAACGGGCTCTGATCTCGTCGAATTCCTGGGGGCTGACGGATTTCTTCTCGTAAAGTTGCTGGTAACGTTTCAGCGTTGCTTCCGCAAGCGCAAAGCTCGAATCGGCGGCGGAGACTTCTTTTTCCGCCGCAGTCACGGCGGCTGAGGCCTGGTCCACCGCCGCGCGCGGCTGAGAGTCGTCAAGGTCTGCCAGGATTTGGCCGCTCCCGACCCGATGGCCCTCATGCGCACGGATCTCGACGATGTTGCCCATCATCTGGCTAGCAACTTGGCTCGTTTGTGCGGCGCGCACCGTTCCAACGGCCTCCAGCCAGTCGGGAACAGTCGTCTTTTGCGTGACAATCACCGAAACGCTGGTCACCGTCTCCGGTGCCGCAGCCTGGGTGCGGCGCTCGTTCGAACAACTGGATAGCCCGCCGCTCGCAACCAAGCTTAGGGTCGTTAAAAGTGTGACTGCTTGATTTCTGCGATTCATGGCGTCACCACGGGAGACTGAGGATTCAAAGTTCCGCTGGATAGTTCCAGGTTGGCATAGCCGGTGCGGTAGCGGTACACGGCTTCCCAATAATCCGTCTGGCTGCGTCGCGCGGCTTCTTCTGAAGCAAGCAAATCGGTAATTGTCGAAAGACCGGAATCGTAGCGGTTCTGATTGATGCGTAGGCTCTCTTGTGATTCAACAATTGCCGCGCGTGCCACTTCGACCAGCTGGCGGGCTGCATCCACATCGTAGTAGGCACGGCGGATTTCGAGCCGAATGGCGTCGGTCGCCATTTCCCTCAGCGCGGCAGCCTTTTCCTGCATCGCTCGTTCACGAGCAAGGTGGGCCCGCTTGGCTCCGCCTTGGAAGATGTCGAATTGGACCTCGATTCCCGCCAGCCAGTTGTTCCCGCCACCGCCGGCTACAAAGGTTGGGTTGTCGGCTTCCCATCCCGCGAAGGCATTCACGCGAGGACCGAAGGCCGATTTCGCAATCGAGACGCTTTGCTGTTGCGCCGCCTCCTCCGAGCGAACGCGTTTCAAGTCGGGGCGCATCTCCACTGCTTGTTTCTCCACTTCTTCGAGTGATGTTGCAGGAAGATTTCTTTCTGCCAGGGTGTCGGCTGGATCGAATACATTTTCCGTCGAGATGCCCATAGAGGTGCTCAACTGTGCGCGTGCCAATGCCAGGTTGTTCTGAGCGCGGATGAGTTCCTGCTTCCGCGTCGCTAGGCGCACTTGGGCGCTCAAGTAGTCGGACTCCACAACCACGCCGTTTTCGAAGCGATCCTTACTGCGATCGAGGATAGCCTGCGCCGTCTTCATCGCTTGTTCCGCTACTTCCAGCTGCTTTTTTGCGACGAGCACGGAGTCATAAGAGTCCACGACGCGGAAGACGATCTCTTGGTCTGTTCGGTCGAGTTGATGCCCGGCGGCATCCTTCACTCGCTCTGCGCGATTCACCGCACGCCAGCTCGCGAAGGAATCAAACAGATTCCAGGTTCCGCCGAAGCGCGTAGCGAAGTTGCCGAAGGGAGTTGGAGTATTCAGAACATTCAGCGTGAAGTCGAGCGCGGTGAACCGCTGTTGCCGCAACTTGCTGCCGAAGACATACACCGGGTCGTTGCCACTGGTCGCGATCTCAGAGAAGGTGACGTGCGGGAGCAAGAACGACCGAGCTTCCTTCACGTCGGCTGAAGCAGCTCTTGTATCGGCCAGCGCGGCTTTGCGTTGCGGGTTCTTCTCCAAAGCGATGTTGACGGCCTGAGGAAGCGTGAGGGGAGAAGGTTGCTGTGCCTGCTGCCCGAAGAGCAGACTCGGGAGCGACAAGGCGAAGAGTCCGAAAAGCACGGCGCTCGCTGCGAAGCGAGATGCGCCTCTCAATCGGACGGGAGTCTTTAATGTGCTTCGACTCAGTTCACCGGCTTGTCGTTCACAGATTCTCATTGCCGGTTTTCACCCCTGGACCGTTGCCAGGGACAGCGCTGGCCACTTGGTTTTTTCTTCGACAATCTCGTAGGTTGTATGCAGGCTGGCCGTTTGCTTTACCATCGCACCCACGGAGCAATACTTCTCTTCGGACAGCCGGATGGCTTCCTCGATTGCAGCGGGATCGATTTCGTAGCCCGTGACTACGTGATGGATGCGAACGGCTGTAAATACTTGGGGCGGACGTTCTGCCTGATCGGCCTCGACTCGCACCTCATAGCCGGTAACTTTCTGGTGGTATTTCTGGCGAAGAACCGTAATCACGTCGAATGCTGTGCAGCCGGCTAACCCTACCGCCACCAATTCGATGGGCTTAGGTCCCGTGCCCCCGGCTGCGTCGTCCAGCAGCATGTGGTGTTCGCTGCCCGTCGTCGCGGCGAATTGCCGTTCTGTCTTAATTGGTTGAGTAAGCAGAACCTTAGCTGTGATCATTTTGTGCTCTCCATGAGCCCCGGTCTTTCGGAGCCACACGAATGAATGCAAAGTTCTGGAATTTGTTACAGGAAAATGCGGGGTGAATTCGGAGAGCTGGGGGAGAGACCTAACTTCGATTTACTATGGGCGCGTCGCGCTTGGCGATATTCGCCATTAGATCTTGGTACTCGGAAAGCAATTCACGTCTGAGCCTTGCCGCGATACGTGGATCTGGAGACTCATTTGGCGCTGTTCGGCACTGCTGGATCGATTCCTCCAGGGTCGACAGAAACGCTTTGCATGGCTCGCAGCCATCCATGTGCTTTTCCAACTCGTCACAAAGGGAATCGTCAAGCTCGTCGTCGAGGTAGTTCGAGAGTTCGGCGAACATTTCCTTGCACCGCCTCTCGCGCGGCTGCGCGGGGACTGCTACGGGAGGTTTCGCAGCCTGTCGCCGAACGCGGCGATGATCCTGTTTGGCGAGTTCCTTTCGCACGAATAGTCGCGCCCGATGCAATCGGACACGTATCGTCCCCCGGCGCAGCCCCGTGATTTCTGCGATGTCCGTATCGGAAAGCTCCTCCATGTCGTGCAACACGAGAATGAGCCGATAGTCCGGAGGTAGCTTCTGTATTGCTTCTCGCATGCGCCTTGCATTCTCTCGACGCATCAGCGAAGTCTCTGGCGTTCCGTCATTATGGCCAGATAGTTTTTCTAATTCTTTCCGGTCAGGCATTAATTCTTCGAGAGAGAGGGCTTCCTTGGGAGCGAATTTGCTCTTGCGGCGGCTCATCAGGCAGCGGTTCTTCGCCACCTTATAAAGCCAGACCATCAACGCCTTGGGGCTGTCAAATCTCGGGAGGTAGGGGACCGATTTGAGCAAGACTTCCTGCATGGTGTCTTCAGCATCTTGCCGCTGCCCGCAAACCTTCATGCTGAAGGAAAAAACTGTGCTCTGCAGCAATTCCAGCGCCTGTTCCAGGGACTTCGGGTCCTTGCGTTGAATTAGTTGGACTACCTGCTCGATTTCGGGTCGCACGGGTCAACTCTAGCACGTAAGGTTCGGTCTCAGAATTCATTAGGCCTTCCCTTCAAGGAAGCCACGGACCGTATTGCCTAGCCTGTTCTCACCGACAGGCGTTTTGTGCCCTCTTGAATCATATTCTCTTCATAGTTCGACGCTCGCATACTTATAAGAATCCATAACTATACAACTGTGTGACGCACGTCACTCGCGACAGTATCCACCGTCACTGCGGCTTCCACACCCGTCCGCGCAGACTCATCCGTAGAAAAGAGGAGCCTTTACCATGAGGTCCGAAAACACGGAAGTCAACGCAATCCATTTACGGAGGTCATACACATGGCCAAGTCTTTAATTCTCACAATCTGTTTACTCCTGGCAGGCGTCGCAGCCTGGGCACAATCCCCAGCCACGGAAACTCCCGCCAACAATCAGACGGCAACGGCTCCGGCAAAGGATGACGCGGCCGCCATGCGGCAAGAGATTGAGCAACTCAAGCAGACGCTCGCTGCTCTCGAGAAGCGGCTCGAAGCACAAGAGAAGCAAAAGCAGGAACAAGCGGCACCCACGAAAGAACTCGAGGCGAAAGTCGAGGAACTCGACAGTCGCGTATCGAAGACGGAGGTGAAGGGCGCGCTTGACCGGCTGAACTTCTCCGGCGACTACCGTTTCGAAGCCCATACGATCTTCGGAAACGTCCCAGCGCACTATGATGGCATGCAACTGCAGAATCTGGTGGTCAAGACGTTGTTCGCCTTCCCCATCTTGGGGCGCATGCCCGCCAGCGTCGCTGAAATCAACAACACTGTAGCGGCGCACTACGCGGACTACCAGCAATTCACGAACAACCTCACTTTTGAACAGTTGAAGCAGGCGATGGGCGGCTTCTCCCCGCAAATGCAGCAGCAACTATTCGGTTTGTTGATGCCCTCCACGTTTGTGCCCGCCTACAAGGCGAACACTCCGGATTTGCTCACCAACCGGCTGCGGCTCGATTTCAACGGGCGCGTAGCGGACAACGTCAACTTCAGCGCACGACTGAGCATGTATAAGGCGTTCGGCGATTCTACAGGCGTTCAAGTGTTCAACGGCCAGCCGAATACCTTCAATATGGACGGTACGACTACCGGCGTGCCGAACTCCGATCAGGTTCGCGTCGAACGCGCGTTCTTCAGTTGGAACAGGATTGGCGGCTCAAAGCTCTATCTATCGATCGGGCGTCGGCCTTCTACTTATGGTCCACCGATGAATTATCGGCAGGATGAACTGCGCGGTGGGACTCCTTCCGGTTCGTTGATCGACTATCAATTCGATGGCATCACCGTTGGTTACAACCTCAGCGATCACATGGTTTGGCGCCTCTGCTATGGAATCGGGTACCAGTCCGGGTTCGGCAACGGCAACCTGATGAAGATGCCGCAGGACCGGCTGAAGGACACACATTTCGTTGGGGCAAATCTTGACCTTTGGTCCACTGAGAAGACTTTGTTCCAAGCCACCTACGCCCATGCTTTCAACGTGACCGATGGCTTCAACGGGCTCATCGTTCTCTCCCGCAATCCTTTGACTGGTGATGTTATCAACGCACCGGTGATCCTGCGCTACACGCCTTCCGCGAACTTGGGCGGCATCAACTTGTTCGGCGTGAATCTGACGCGACAGCTGAGGTCATTCGATCTCTATGGCAGCGCCAATTATTCCGGAACGCGCCCGAACGGCGTTACCACCCCCTTCGGCGGGTTGATGTCCGATCCTTTTGAAGTTCCTGTGGATCGCAACGGCTTCATGGTGCTGGCCGGCTTGCGGTACAAGTTTGGAAACGACGAACGGACGAAGGTCGGCTTCGAGTTCAACCACGGCAGCAAGTACTGGTTCAACTTCGCGCAAGCCGAAGACGACATCATCGCACCAAAGACGAACACCCGCGGTGAAGCCTATGAATCCTATCTGACCCACCGGATTAGCGAACGCTTCATCTTCAAAGCGGACTTTATAAAGTACATGTACGCCTACTCCGGCTCCGGATGGCACGTGGGTGCACCAAAGCCGCTCGGTTCGAAGCCGATCCTCGGCTTCCCAACCTACGATGACGCCTACATGTTCTCACTGGGCATCATCGCCAGGTTCTAGCAGGCAGTACAGGTTGAGAGGCTGGCTGTACGCCAGCCTCTCAACCAATCCAGAAAGCGAGGAGGACGCCATGAAAGAATTCAGAAAGTTTGGCAAGAATTTCGGGGTATTCACCGTTGCGTCGCTGGTGCTTGTCGGATTGCTGGCCCTCGTACCCTTGAGTGCGACTCCGCCAGGACAGAAGGGAAATGAAGAGAAGGGAAAGTTCTACTTCAAGCAGACCTGCAAGTCTTGCCACATCAAGGGTGAGAAGGGCGGAGAGGTCACGCCGTTGATCAAGACTCAGGCTCAATGGCAATCCTACTTCGCGAAAGGGAAGCACATGAAGGGAACAGAGCCACTGACAAAGTACATGACACCCGAGCAATTGAACGATGCTCTCACATTTCTTTACAACCACGCGGTGGATTCTCCGCAACCGGAAACCTGTGGGAAGTGAGGCTCGGCAACTCTGAACTCAGAGAGCGAGGGGCATTATGAATCGGCGAGGATTCCTAAAAATGGCGACGGAAGGGGCGGTCGGAGCAGCGCTGCTGCAGACCGAAGCCTGTCGAGCGCCCCTCCACCAGCAGAAAGCCGCCAAGGACATAGTGCCACGATTGGAAATTCCCACCACCTGCGACATGTGCGTAAACAAATGCTCCATGATTGCCATAGTGGAGAAGGGCGTCCTGAAGAAGCTGAATCCCAACCCCGAGAATCCGAAGTCCAAGGGAATGCTGTGCGCTCGTGGAAATGCCGGCATTCAACAACTTTATGACACGGCGCGAATCAAGCATCCGATGATTCGCACCGGCGAGCGAGGCGAGGGCAAGTGGAGAGTAGTGAGTTGGGACGAAGCGCTCGACTTTGCCGCCCAGAAGCTCTCGGCCATTAAGGAAAAGTACGGGCCGCAGGGTACCCTTTGGTCTTCCAGCGAGAGTTTTCAGGAAGTTTTCTTTCGAAATCTTAGCCAGGCGTTCGGCTCGCCGAACAGTGTACGGCATCCCACTCTGTGTCTTGCTTCCGTGAATTTGGCCTATTCGGTGACGTTTGGTACCGTGCCTTCTTTCGATGTGCAAAATGCCCGCTACATCATTATGTCCGGCGCGAACCGGCTCGAATCCTTCATCACGCCCGACACCATGGATCTCATCGATTCGACGACGGAACGAAAAGCTCGGTTGATTTACCTCGATCCGCGCTTCACGAAGACGGCGGCCAAGGCGGATGAATGGTATCCGATCAAACCGGGCACCGACCTAGCCTTCATCCTAGCGATGCTCAACGTCATAATCAGCGAAAACCGTTACAACAAAGAGTTCGTATCCACTTACTGCACCGGCTTCGAGCAGCTTGCGGAGCACGTGAAGCAGTACACCCCGGACTGGGCCGCAGAAGAAACGCAAATCCCATCGAAGGACATTTTCCGCATCGCGCGCGAATTCTCGGACGCTGCGCCCAGGGCGATTTACTACGCAGGCAGACGTTCTTCATGGTCTCGTGATGATTTTTCCATGCGCCGTGGACAAGCCATTCTGAACGCCATTGTGGGTAACTGGGATCGTCAGGGCGGCATGGTTCCCAACGCAAAGGTGGAACTCGGCGAATTGATGTTCCTGCCGTGGGATGACCCGGTCGCGCCTCGCGTGGACGAACTCGACAAGAATTTCCTGCTCGCCGCGAAAGGCGACGGTGTCTATCTGAAGTTACGCGAGAACGTCCTGGCGGGGCAGCCCTATCCGGTGAAGGGTTGGATGATCTACAAGCAAGATCCAATGAGCGCGATCCCGGAGCAGGAAAAGACTCTACAGATGCTCCGCCAGATGGATTTCGTCGGCGTCATAGACATCCAGATGAGCGATACAGCCTGGTATGCCGACGTGATTTTACCCGAGTCGACGTATCTTGAGCGGCTCGATCCTGTCGAGATGCTGGGCGGAATTCGTCCCGTGGTTCTCTACCGGCAGCCTGTCGTGAAACCTCTCCATGATACGAAGCCGGCCTTCGAAATCGTGCAAGGCCTCGCGAAACGGCTGAACCTCTCTCAGTATTTCGATTACACCATGGAGCAGTGGATCGCGGAGCAGGTGAAGCCTTTACCCATGGATTTGCCGCTGGATTACATGAAGAAGCATGGCGTCTACTCGCCGCCGCAGTATCCCAAGTACGGGTCAACCTTGAGCCCCGACCACCGCTTTGTCACTAAATCAGGAAAAATCGAGCTCCTTTCAGAGCGGTTGCGCGAAGCGGGGTACGATCCGCTTCCGGTCTACCACCAGCCGTCGCAAGTTCCCGAGGGGAAATTCCGACTGGTGCTGGGCCGTCATGCCTTTTTCACGCACGCGAGCACCAGCAACAACCCGTGGCTGAACTCATTCTCACCCGAAAACACCCTGTGGATTCATCCGAAGCCTGCGGATTCGCTAGGAATCAATGATGCGAGCCTGGTGGAGGTAGCAAGTGGAGTCGGAAGTGTCCGGCTCAAAGCGCGAGTCACACCGAAAATTCGTACTGACTGCGTTTTCATGCAGCACGGCTACGGGAAGCGTTCGCCATGGCTGCGACTCGCGAACTCTGGTGGCTCCGACGCGCAACTCATCGAGACCGCTTGGGACAAGGTCTCGGGCGGAGCAGCACTCCACGAGACCTTCGTAAAGGTCAGAAAAGTTTGAGGTGCCACGATGGCGACGCGAACTAAGCGCTATGCGCTGGCAATTGACGCCAAGAAATGCATCGACTGCAAGGCTTGTGTTGTCGCTTGCCGGGCCGAGAACGGCGTCCCGCTCGGCAAGAGCCGCAATTGGATCAACGAGGAACTCCGCGGCGACTGGCCGAAGTTGATGGAAGTTTTTGAGCCGGAACAATGCCACCACTGCGAAGCACCTGCGTGCGTACGGGTCTGTCCGACCGGTGCTTCCTATCAGCGTGCGGATGGCGTGGTCGCTGTGAATCCTTCGGAGTGCGTCGGTTGCCGCTACTGCATGATTGCCTGCCCGTACGATGCACGTTTCTTTCGCGAAGACCTAGGTGTGGTCGAGAAATGCGATCTGTGTGCACATCGGCTGGATCGCGGGGAGCTTCCAGCTTGCGTCGAAACCTGTCCGTCAAAGGTCCGGATATTCGGCGATTTGAACGATCCGACAAGCGAAATCCATCAAATTTTGGAAAAGCGGCAGTATCGGGTGAAAAAGCGGGAAGCAGGGACCGGGCCGCAGATCTATTACCTGCTGTGAGGAAACCGTGATGAAGACGATCGAATGGCAATATCTGATTGTCAGTTACTTGTTCCTCGGAGGGTTGTCAGCCGGACTCTATTTCGTCTCTGCTCTGACAGAGTTGTTTCGCAAGGATGACGACTCAGCGCAGGAGCATATTGCCCGCTTAGGCGCGCTGCTTGCCCCGTGGCCAGTAATGCTCGGTTGCACACTGCTCGTCTTTGACCTCGGGCACTGGTACCGCGCTTACAAGCTGTTCCTGCACTT
>WNGG01004549.1_pt1 | contig 16422 bp, 17 predicted proteins | sample 5400661 | NCBI WGS metagenome assembly WNGG01 (sample SAMN13153372, study PRJNA577476) | soil metagenome | isolation source: 100 cm soil or saprolite under Garry oak tree replicate 1 | place: USA:California | collected 2016-06-15 | reverse complement strand
ATCTCCCGCGTGACGCTGGCGCCCGGTCCAGGGAGGTTGCTATGTCGTATCGGATTCTTGCTGCCATCGTGCTTTTCCTCGCCGGGTTCTTGCCGAGCCCGGCTTCGCCCATCTTTTCCCTCCTCGCCGCCGCCTTCCCGGGGGGCGGCCCGCTTTCGCAGGAGAGCCTCGCTCCGTACGTGCCGACCCCGCAGCCGGTCGTCGACCGCATGCTGGCGTTGGCCGAAGTCACGTCGAAGGACGTCGTCTACGACCTGGGTTGCGGCGACGGGCGCATCGTCATCACGGCCGCCCAGAAATACGGCGCTCATGGTGTGGGCGTTGACATTGATCCGGTGAGGGTCCGCGAGGCGAATGAGAACGCGCGGCGCGCCGGTGTCGAAAAGCTCGTTAGCTTCATCGAGAAGGATGCATTGAACGTGGATGTGTCGGGAGCGACCGTCGTCACGCTCTACCTGCTCAGCTCATCGAACCTGAAGCTGAGGCCGATACTCACGCGTCAGCTCAAGCCGGGCGCCCGCATCGTCTCCCATGCCTTTTCGATGGGCGACTGGCGGCCGTCCAAGGAGGAAACGCTGACCGACGGGGAAGGCTTTAACCGGACGATCTACCTCTGGAAAGCGGATGGCGTTGTCCGTCCCTGATTGCAGTAGGCGGTAGGCAGTCGGCAGTTTCTGCCGACTGCCCACTGCCCACTGCTTTTCAGGAACTTCGAAGGACGCGGTCTTTCTTTACGCGGTCTTGAACGAACTTTACGATCTCTTCGAGAGAGCTTCCCGGGGGAAAGATCTCCGCAATGCCGATTTCTTTGAGCTCGGGGATGTCCTTGTCGGGAATGATGCCGCCCGCGAAAACCAGCACGTCCTCCATGTGGTTCTCGTGGATCAGCTGCATGATTCGGGGAAACAGGTGCATGTGCGCGCCGGACAGAATGGACAATCCGACGGCGTCAGCGTCCTCTTGGAGAGCGGCGTTTACGATCTGCTCGGGCGTCTGCCGGAGCCCGGTGTAGATGACTTCCATGCCGGCGTCACGGAGAGCCCTCGCGATGATCTTGGCGCCTCGGTCGTGACCGTCGAGCCCTGGCTTGGCAACCAGCACTCGGATTTTTTGTTCCGGCATGACACTCAATCAAACAGAGGCTCGCGGTATTCGCCGAACACCGACCGAAGGGCGTCGCACATCTCTCCCAGTGTGGCGTAGGAGCGGACGCATTCCAGTATGGGGGACATGAGATTGTCTGTTCCATCGGCTGCTCTCTGCAGCCGCGCCAGACAGGCCTCCACGCGCGCGTTGTCCCTGCCCGCTCGAAGTTTCTTCAGCTTGGCGCACTGGCTGTGGAACACCGAATCATCAATAACCAGAATGTCCATCGGGGGCTCCTCTTCCATGACGAACTCATTGACGCCCACGATGATCTTATCTTTCCTGTCCAGGGCGCGGGCAAACTGGTAGGAGGCGTCCTGAATCTCCCGCTGGGGATACCCGCGCTCGATGGCTTCGATCATCCCACCCATTTCGTCGATGCGCTTGAAGTATTCCCGGCAACTGTTCTCCATCTCGTTGGTCAAGGTTTCGACAAAATAGGAACCCCCAAGCGGGTCTGCCGTGTTTGGCACGCCGCTTTCGTACGCGATGATTTGCTGGGTCCGCAGCGCAAGCGTGACCGACTGTTCCGTGGGCAGCGCGAGAGTTTCATCCAGCGAATTGGTGTGCAGGGACTGAGTCCCGCCCAATACCGCGGCCAGCGCCTGGATCGCAACACGCACCACGTTGTTGTACGGTTGCTGGGCGGTGAGGGAGACGCCCGCGGTCTGGGAGTGGATGCGACAGAGAAGCGATCGGGGGTTCCTGGCTCCGAAGCGCTCCTGCATGACTCGCGCCCAGATCCTTCGCGCCGCGCGAAGCTTCGCGATCTCTTCGAAGAAGTCATTGTGGATGTCGAAGAAGAAACTCAGCCTGGGAGCGAATGCGTCGACATCCAAACCCGCGCGGACTCCGTGCTCCACATATTCAATGCCGTCTCTCAGTGTGAAGGCCAGTTCCTGGATCGCTGTGGATCCCGCTTCACGGATGTGGTAACCGCTGATGGAAATAGTGTTCCAGCGCGGGACGTTTGCGGTGGCGAAATGCAGGATGTCCATGATGATGCGCATCGAAGGGCGCGGCGGGAAGATGTAGGTTTTCTGGGCGATGTATTCCTTGAGGATGTCGTTCTGTATGGTTCCGCTCAGGTCTTTCCAGTTCGCCCCTTGCTTCTCTGCGGTCACCAGGTACATCGCCCAGATAATCGCCGCGGGGGCGTTGGTGGTCATAGAGGTTGTGACCTGATCGAGCCGGATCCCATGAAACAGCGCCTCCATGTCGGCCAGGGAGTCGATGGCGACACCGCAACGGCCTACTTCGCCGTACGACAGGGGATGGTCCGAGTCGTAACCGAAGAGGGTAGGATAATCAAAAGCTACGGATAACCCCGTCTGGCCGCGCTCCAGGAGGTATTTGAAACGGAGGTTCGTATCTTCCGCGGCCCCGAAACCCGCAAACTGCCGCATGGTCCACAGGCGGCCGCGATACATATTGCGGTACACACCACGCGTATAGGGGAACTCCCCCGGCTCGCCCAAGTCGCGCTGCGGGTCAAATCCTGCTAAGTCCTCCTCGGTGTAGAGCTCCTTGATGGGAAAGCCCGAGATGGTTGTGAACGTTCTCTCAGTGGCCTGAGGTCCCGGAAGATCCTTGTCCAGGGCTTTCATGCGATCCTTTCAAATGTCTCAATATATCGCACTGCCTTGTTAAATTCAAAGGCCGTGCTGATTTCGGATTGCGGATTGCGGATCTGGTTTTTCAATCGCAAATCCCCAATTCCGAATCCCCAATCCGCAATCCGCAATCGGAAATCAGCAATCCTATGGCGCGGATTTCTCAAGACGCTGGGCTTCGCGGAAGCAATCGAGCGCTTTATCCATCTGTTTCACTCCTTTGTAGAGGTACCCCTTTTCCTTCCAGATAGACACAAGGCTGGCCGGTGTCTTGAAAGCTTTCGCGCTGGATTCGATCAGCTGAAGTCCCTGCATGGCCTGATCCTTGTGCAGGAACTGGTCCGTGAAGAAGAGCAGCTCTTTGAGGAGGATGCGTTCCTGATCCGCCGGCCATTTCATCTCAAAGATCTTGGCCGCCTCCGCAGAAGCCTTCGCGTAATCTTTCTTTTCCAGGAGAATCATCACGATCTCATGCTGCGATGCAGCCAGGCTCTTGATTTTGGCCAGCTCCGGGTTACCTGTTCCGGACTGGCGGGCAAGAGATGGAAATGCAAGAGCGCTCAGGAAGACGCCCAGGAGTGTGCGCGTGAGAACCGGTCTCGAAGGGCTGTAATTTTCCGGGACCGTCATTGCCCTTGCTCCCGGAAAGGATTGCCGAACGCGGTTTCTTCGGCAGGAGCTACGAACGGATTATCTGAGAATTCCTGATGCGCGGTCTGAACTCGGTGAACCAGCTCCTGGGACTCACGTTTTTCTAGGTATTGACTCATGTACTCGTGCAAGGCTCGCTGCGATTGCTGATCCTGCAGGTACTCCCGGATTCCCAGCCCTAAGGCTAGGGAAACTGCAAGGGCAGCCGCAGCCAAGGCCCAGCGTTGCACCGGCGAATGGAGCCAGAAAGCACGGGAGCCCGAGGGGGCCGGCAGTGCCGCAATTTGCGCACGAATGTTGCTCCAGACGGCGGGGCTGGGCGCGAGCGGCTTCGAATGAGACTCCAGGAGCAACATGGCCTCTTTGAGGGTGCGCAGCTCGTCGCCGCATCTCGCGCAGGAGCCGAGGTGAGATTCCACTTCGCTGCGCGCGCCGGGAGGCAATTCCTGATCCAGATAGGCTGTCAGATTATCGGTGCAATCGAGGCAATTCATAGGTTTAGACCTTGAGGTAATGTTTCACTTTCTTTCTAACTTCAAGCCGGGCTCGATGAATGTCGGTCTTGACGCTCGGAAGACTCCGGCCGACGATGTCCGCTATTTCGTTGTAACTGAGCTGCTGGATTGCAGACAGAACAAACACTTCGCGATATTTTTCTGGCAGGGAATTGATTACCTCTTGAACGACGTCCTGGAGCTCCTTCGCCTGAAACTGTTCGTCCGGGTTCTTCCGAGTGTCTGCCGGTTCCGTTACGCCCTTGTCGTTGTCATCCGGTTCTTCGATCGGGACGGTAGCGGGGGTACGCGATCGATACCGCTGGTACACATAGTTTCTGGCGATCCTGAAAAGCCAGGGTTCGAATTTCGCGTCGTCCTTGAGCGACCCGAGCTTCCGGTAGACGGTCACGAAAGTCTCCTGAGTCAGGTCTTCCGCTTCCTCCACTGAATTCACCATTCGGTAGATAAAGTTCAAAACCTTTCGGGCAAAGACCTCATAGAGTCTCTGGTATGAGCCGATGTCCCCTTTTTTGGCTTTCTTGATCCATTCTCGCAAGAGGGACGGATCTAGAGTGCCGCTACCAGGGTTTGGGTCGTGTCTTGCCAAACTTAGCTCACGAACGATGATTCCGTTGCAGAAAAAAAGTTTCGGCCGTTCCGAAAAAACGCCCTCATTCTATTACCACGGCCGTTCCGTACGCCATGATTTCGGCAGCCCCGTGAGTCACGTACGAAGTGGAAAAACGGAGGCCCACGACCGCGTTGGCTCCCAGACCTCTGGCCTCCGCCAACATGCGGTCCAGGGCCTGTTCTCGCGACTGGGCGATAACCTCCGTATATTCAGTGAGTTCTCCGCCAACCAGGTTCTTCAGGAAGGCGAGCAGGTCCTTCCCGATGTGGCGGGCCCGCACGGTGTTCCCTTTGACAACGCCGAGGGTTTTGGCGATGCGGCGGCCCGGCACACCTTCGGTGGTTACGACAATCATCGCTTGATCCTTTCGTACTTATCCGATTTGGAAAGGAAGAACCTCTCGCGCAGGACGGAAACCAGCAGGGTGCAGAAGCCAACAATGAGGGTCAGGACCCCTATGCGGATCACCGGATGCACATTCTTGTCAAGAAAGACTTCCGCAATAACCCAATAGAGTCCGTAGGCGGAGAGGATAATGCTGCCGAGGGAAAGAAGGATCCAGCCCGCCTTTCGCTCCAGGCGATTATAGATGTTGGACCAGTATTCGTCCCAGTACTTGTCGTCCGGCATGACCACTCTCATGTTGCGGGTGACCTCCTTAAGTTTGCGAAAATCGTCCAGCTCTGCGGTGCAGTCGTGACATTCTTCAAGATGTTGCTCGACCCTGACGGCTTCCAGCGCCGTCAGTTCCTCATCCAGATATCCCATCAGAAGGGGTTTGAAAGTATCACAAGACATGCATTCCTCTAATACCGGACTCCCATTCGCTCCAGCTCCCGGCGCAGCTCCCTCCGGGCGCTGTACAGGCGGGACATCACAGTGCCGATAGGTATGCCTAGCAGGTCCGCAATCTCCTGGTACGAATAGTCCTGAAAGTGTTGGAGAATGATTATCTCTCGTTCCTTCGGGCGCAGGCGCTGGAGAGCCTTGCCGATCCTCACCTCGATGTCTCTTTGCATGGCTCCCTGCTCCGGATTGACGGTCTCTACCGGGATGCGGCTTTGACCCTCCTCCTCCACCATTTGGTCGATGGAGTCCTCCTTCCGGCGCCTGCTCCTGCTGAGGTGATTCAGGCACAGGTTTTTCAGGATACTGTAGAACCAGGGAAAGAAACTTTTGGAAGAATCGAATCGCTTTATGTGCCGGAAAGCGTTGATAAAGGCGTCCTGTGAGATATCCAGGGCGTCGTCCGGCCGTCCGACATACCCCAAGGCCACATAGTAGGCGGGCTTCATGTACTTCTGCACGATCAGGCCGAACGCTTCGCGATCACCGTTCTTACAGCGTTCGATGGCGGACCCTTCCTCGATAGGATTCATTTTACTCGGCAGTTATAACGCCGGCTTTTGAGTTTATTCGCTCGCGCTTCCAGTCTAACTATACGTTTCGGAAAGTACACAAGGCCAGAGGAGCAGAGGGGCAGAGGGGCAGAGGGGCACGGGGGCAAAGGGAGAGGGTAAAAACTTCGTGAATGATTTTGGCCCGGCGTCTGAGCCTCACCTTTGCCCCTTGACCCCTCTGCCCCTTCGGTTCCGCGGCCCGCAGAACGGCAAAATTTGGAACCCCTTTACAAGACCCGGCGTGTATGAGCGTGGAAGGTCTCAGGAGTTAAGTAAACCCAACAGATCTTGGAGGAGAGCATGATGACACAACCCTTGAGCGCCAGCAGGAGAGTGGCGCGATATATTCTCCTTTTGCTGATCGCCGGCGCGCCCGTCGCATTCGCGCAGGGACGACCGCCTAGGATCCTCGACCTGGATAATGGATCCTATCTGGGGATCGAGATGGAGGATGTCACTGCCGAAAACATGGGCAGCTATAAACTGAGCGCGGAACGGGGAGTTATTGTACGTTCCGTGGAGAGGGGCAGCCCTGCGGAAGGAGCCTCGCTGCGGGAGAAAGACGTGATTCTGGAGTACGATGGAACACCGGTGATTTCGACAACGCAACTGGCGCGCTTGGTTAAGGAAACCCCGCCGGGGCGCAAGGTCGGACTTCTTGTGAGTCGGGATGGTGAGAAGTTGAAGCTCACAGCCGAAATCGGCGGGAGAGAAGGGCTTGACAGGAGGTTCCGTTTTTCGATGCCGGAAGGGGGACCCTTCGGTTTTTCCTTTCCCAAGGGGGAGATGTTCGTTCCTGGACGCGAAAGACCGAGACTCGGGGTCACCCTGCAGGAGCTGACGCCGCAACTGGGCGAGTTTCTGGGTGTTCCCGGCAAGAAGGGGGCCTTGGTCACCTCTGTTCAAGAGGGATCTGCGGCCGCGTCAGCCCACCTTAGAGCTGGAGACGTGATCATCAAGGCCAATGGTCAGGCGATAGACGATCCCGAGGATCTGCTTCGCCATCTCGACGGCAAAGCCGAAGGGGGCAAGCTCGAATTAAATGTAGTGCGGGAGAAGAAGGAAGTGACGGTCACAGTGGAGCTCGCGGGCAAAGAGGAAAGACGAAAGGGTGGATACCGCCTGTAGTCAACTCAGTCGGCAGTCGAGAGGGGACAGCCGGCGCGGCGCTGTCTATTTGTCATTTTGGGGAATCGGCGACTTTGCCGAGACCCTGCCCGTGCCGCCTGTCTTCCATGTTCTCTGTTCTGAACAAACAGAGAAAATTTTTTGGTCTTGACCTTCACCTTTTGGACACCTATAGTGTACCAAAGGTGAAGGACATGAGACTAACAAAACGGCAGAGAGAAATTCTGGACTTCCTCACGGATTTCATTGAGCGCGAAAGGTACTCTCCCAGCATGGAAGAGATCGCGAGTCACTTCAGATTTGCTTCCCTCAACGCCGTATTCAAGCACCTTGTAGCCCTGGAGGCTCGAGGGTTTCTGCGACGCGATCCCAAGCGCGCCCGTTCGATCGAGCTGTCAATGAAAAAGGGATCGGCCGGCAGGTCGTTGCCTCTCCTCGGGTACGTCGCTGCAGGACGGCCCATCGAGGCGGTTCCGGTTCCAGCGGCCCTTACTATCCCGGATGTCTTGCTCCCTCCAAGGGGAAATCATTTTGTCCTGAGAGTGAAGGGCGACTCGATGATCGAGGAACACATTGAAGATGGCGATTACGTGGTTGTGGAATCCCGCGAGGAGGCGCAAAACGGCGAGACTGTGGTGGCACTGCTGGACGGAGAAAACGTGACACTCAAAAAGTACTACAGGGAAGGCCCCAATGTTCGATTGCAGCCGGCAAACCCGCAACTATCGCCAGTCCTCGTGCCGGAAGCTCGCGTGAGGATTCAGGGGGTGGTTGTGGCCGTGATGCGCAAGTACCGATAGCGAGCCTTCATACCATCCGGGGTCGTTCAAGTGTGAGGGCCGCGGTGCGTGCAGGATGGCTGGTCCCGGCCATGATTCACATTTGATGGTTTGTGAACTTCGCACTCACCAAGTGGGTTGAGCGAATGAGGTGAAGCCATGAATCTGATCTATCGCGTAACCATCCACGGAAGAACATTGGAGGACAGCGACCTACGGTCCCTTCTCAAACGAGCCGTACAGGAAAAGAGAGCTCATCCACTGGCCACGAGCACAGAGAACAAACTCATTCCTGTGAGTGAAGAAACTGCCGATGGCTTGGAACCCGCAACCTCGCCCTTCCTCGGGCCGGAACGTTGAAACTCAGACTCGTTTTTGGGCGGAGGGGACGGAGGTTTGTTTCGCTTCGAGGCGGTTGGGTCTTCGCGAACCGCCCGGAATGTCAGAAGACAATGAGTACGATGCTAAAGTCCAGCTGGCGGGAAATCCCGCCGGTCCTGGCCAGGCGAGATTGCACCCTGTGCCGAGGCACGGGTTGGGAGCTTCTGATTGTTTCCGGTTTGTCCCGAGCGCGTCGCTGCGGCTGCCTCGCCCTGGATCGCCTTCTAAAGCTGAAAGAAATCGTGCGCATACCTCGGCGCTACGAGCATTGCTCCCTGGGTGAATTTCGCCCGTTGACGCTATCCCAGACCCGCGCCCTGGGCGAAGCACAGAGGTTCGCCGAGCGGTTTCCAGAAGTTACCAGAGGGCTCTTCTTTTGCGGGCCGCCTGGGGTTGGCAAGACCCATCTGGCAGTAGCCATCGTGCAGGAGCTATTGCAAAGGTTTCATGAGGACCTCCTCTTTGTGGATTTTGAATCCCTCGCCTACAGACATGCGTGTCCAACGAGGGCAAGCCACAAAAGGGAGGATCTGGAATGGGGAAGGATGACGAGGGTTTCTCTTCTCATTCTCGACAATTTTGGACAGGACGCACCTTCGAGAGATATTGTCCGTATGACGGAAGAGCTTCTTCACGCGCGCCGGGTGCGAAAGAAGGCATCGATCTTTACAGGAGACGCGATACCCTCGCACGCGTCCTTTCCGCTTGGGCGGGCATGGAAACTCGAACACTCCCCGACTCAGAACTTGCTGTGTTCTCTTTCCGCGAACACGGTGATAGACCTGTTCGCCAGTGTCCGCGTAGTGCATCTGCACGGAGCGGATCACAGAAAACTGAGCTCCGACACGGAGGTTCTTTTTCAGAACCGGAACCTGAGAAAAACGTAGGGGCGACCCCGCGCGGCCGCCCGCGACTTCAAATTTTTTCACAGCTTCTCAAGCAACTGTAAGTCCATGATTTCATAAACACGGTAACGAAAAGGAAATCAACCGGGGGTGAGCGAAGCGAACCCCCGGGTAGAAGAGAAACAACGATACGCGCCCCGGCAGGCGTCGCAGGAACTCCCCGCGCTGCTGCCGGGGCGCATTCGTTTATTTGCAATATTCCCGGAGGTTCGCTTCGCTCACCCCGGCTAACCTCCCGGCGCCCTCCCCGAGCTTGTCTGCAAAATACGCTGCCGTATTTATGAAATCATGTACTTAAGTTAATTTGCATAAGGTAAAGACCCCGGCAAGGACGCAGGCATTCGGAGTTCAGGTTCCAGCCCGCTCGGAGAAGGCACTCTGAGCGGCCGCCTGAAGGCCGATCTCCAGACTCGGATTTTCACAGAAACTGTGGAAAACTAGGTGGAAATCAACTTTTTCGACATGGATAACATGTTGCTGCGGAAGAAGATCGTTCCTGTTTGCTTAAATTTTGTGCAGAGCGCCCGCCATTTGAAATCTCAAATTTCAAATTAGGGCTATGCACTTCATTCCCCTTGCGCGTTTCCGTAGCCGGCCGGGATTCGGCGTAGAAAGCCGCCGCATTTGGCTTCAGGTGGGCGAGTTCCTCTCGCAACACTCCGACCCAGGAAGCCGGATCGGCGGTTCGTTTCCGAGGCTCCTGTCGGGTTCAGGGGAATCAAGTGCATAGTCCTATTTCAAATTTGAGATTTCAATTACGTCTCTAGCTTGCCTTTGATTGCGCGCCCGCCGAGGATGCGAGTGACGCAAGCCTCTCTCCGACAGCCGCGAGGAGGTCAGCATTCTCGACCTGCCGGCGCAAACTCTGCGGGATCGCCTCCACACCGGCGAGCGCGCCGACAAAGCTCCCGGTAAGCGCGCCGACCGAATCCGCTGCGTCACCGGCGTTCACTGCCGCCAAAACTGCGTTGTGGAATTGTCGCGGATATTTCAGAAAGCAGTAAGTCGCAGCAGGGATTGCCTCCAGCGCGTCCGCGCTGCAGCCGATTTCAAAGAGAGCTTCTTCCGGCGGCAAATGCGTGATCTGGGTCACCCAACGCAGCAAGGCCGCCATATCTTCATCTATGTGCGCCACGCGGTCAGCCGTCTCGAGCACCTGATCTCCGGGCGAGCATTTTTCCGTCGCTTGAGCCAATCGCGCAATGAGATAGGCAACTGCCACAGCAGCCGCCCGGGCGCGCGGCTCGGTGTGCGTAATGATGCAATCGTCCAGCGCTGCCTTGATCAAGATTTCCGTACTTTGGCAGAAAAACAAGCCAATAGGCGGCATGCGAACAGCTGCGCCACAGCCGCCGCTGAATACTCCGCTCTTCGTCCACGCACGGCCGGTTGAGAGATGCTTGCACGCCCGCATATTAGCTCGCATGGGCGTACGGTGGGGTACTGTGTTGAGATACCATGACAGCAGAGCATCCCCTTGTCGTGCGGCATCCATCTTCTGGCACTCGATCAGGCATTCGGCAGTGGCCAGCATCATCTGGGTATCGTCAGTGTAGGAGCCTGAGGGCAGGAAATCGCTGGCGTGTCCCTGGTGGGCTCTCAAAAAGTCCGTGATGGTCTTGCCGTAATAGCGCCGGATCTGGTCCCGTGTTAGAAACTCTGCAGGCATCCCCAGCGCATCCCCGATGGCGAAGCCTACAATGGTCCCGACGCAGCGATTGGTAAATTCTTTAGAGTTCACTTCCGGAATCTTTACAGGCGGGTACCTGCGTGTCCGCCGGTAGAAAGGTTGCAATTCTAAACTCTCTAAGCGCCATACCCATCTGAAAAGGACCGGGGTCTCATCGTAGTGACTGACCTCACGGCAGTTTACGAGCATAGTAACTCAGCGGCGAGATGCTCCGGGCGTTGAGATCTACGCGCCAGACGTACTGGACCGGCGAGGCGAGGGGCTTGTCGTAGAAGGTGAACGTCACCTGATAGGCGTCCGTCCCCGCTGCTTGCGCTTGCCATCCGCGGTAATCCAGGTTGTCATTTTTAACCCCTATCATCGTGTTCAGGGCCGGGCTTTTCTCCAGAACAATGTCCCTGGCAAGTTCCTGGCGTGCCGCCTCCAGGGGAGTGACCCCGGGCGTCGTTTCCGGCTTACTATCCGCCTGCTTCACGGGCTTCGCCGGTTCCCGCCGCTGTTTTTCCGGGCTTGCAGATTTCCGGTTTTCCTTTTTCCCAAACGAAGGATTTGGTGCCTTCAAGGGCTCTGTTTCTTGCCTGGAAATCTCGGGTTTCTGATCGACCGGCTTTCTCGGCTCCGGTTGTGGAGCGGGAGCCATCGGTTGCGGGGAAGCCGGAGGGGGGAGTTCCTTTGTCACGGGAGGAGGCGCAACGCTTGTGCTGGCCGGGGCCCCGTGGTGTCCGCCAAATGTCTGAATTACGAGAGCGGCCAGAAGCGACAGCCCCAAGACGATATAAAACAGCTTCTTCATTGAAAGGCTGTCGGAAGTGGGAATCTCGTCAGTCCGTTCCTTGTAAAGCTCCGAAGCTTGCCGCTTGAGGTCGTCCGTCATTGTAATTTCGCTTGCACAGGATTATAGCACGTCCGATTTCGGATTTCGGATTGCCGATTGCGGATTTCGGTTTGACGATTGCAGACGCCCGTGAATGACTGAGGAGAGTGGGGTTACTCGCTACATATAGTGGTCACCGGACTCTCTGGAATTTCGGATTTGCGGTTTCGGACTTCAAAGATTCGTCAGGCGACTTGAAATCCGCAATCCGCAATCCGCAATTCAAAGGGGATTTACGGCTTCTCCGCGGACAAGGTCTATGAAGCCTTCGCGCCTTCGAATCACCTTCATGCGTCGCTCCTTGACGATCACTTCGGCAGCGCGAGGACGGGAATTATAGTTGGAAGCAAGAACCATCCCATACGCTCCGGCATTCATCACAGCCAGCAGGTCCCCTTTCCTTGGTATCTGTATTTCCCGATCCCGTGCCAGGAAATCTCCGGATTCGCAGACCGGGCCGACAACGTCCGCCTTCCAAAGTCCGCGGCCGTTGACTCTTTCCGGTTGAATAGCGTGATAGGAACCGTAGAGGCTGGGGCGCAGAAGGTCGTTCATTCCAGCATCCACCACAATGAAGTTCTTGGATCCGTTCTGCTTTGTCAGCAGCACTCGAGTCACTAAAATCGCGGCGCTCCCCACAATCACGCGGCCTGGTTCCAACAAGACGGTGCACTCCATATCCTTGACTATTTCACAGATGGCCTTTGCGTAGGCCTCCGGAGGAGGGGGATCCTCGTCGTTATAGCTGATACCCAACCCGCCGCCCAGATCCAGATGCCGGATATGGATGCCTGAAGCACTCAGGGCCGCCACGAGCCCCTTCAGTTTCTTTACGGCATCTACAAAAGGCTCTAATCGCGTGATCTGAGATCCTATGTGACACCCGATCCCGCCAATCCTGAGATGCCGCGACCGGCTTGCGATCCGATAGAGCTCCGCTGCGTCTTCCATCGGAACTCCGAATTTGTGTTGCCTCAGGCCCGTCGCAATATAAGGGTGCGTTCGGGGATCCACGTCCGGATTGACGCGCAGGGAGACCTGAGCGACCTTTCTGACCGAACGCGCGCGCTCCTCAAGCATCTTCATTTCGGCCGCCGATTCCACGTTGAACAGCAAGATGCGGTGTTTCAAGGCCAGATCGATTTCTTCCTGAGCCTTACCCACGCCGGAGAAGACTATCTTTTGCGGGTCCGCGCCCGCCTTGAGAGCGCGAAAAAGCTCACCGCCGGAGACGATGTCGAATCCCGCGCCTAGGCTGCGGAACACTCGTAAAATCGCAATATTCGAATTGGCTTTTATGGCATAGCAGGTCAGGTGAGGGATCTCCCGGAACGAGGAATCGAACACCTGGAAGTTCCGCTCGAGGGCAGCCTGGCTGTAAAGATAAAAAGGCGTGCCAACTGTGCCGGCCGCCTTCGTCACAGACACTTGTTCGCAGTAAAGTCTCTTCTTCCTGTACCAGAAACCATTCATGCTTGCGGCTGCGGATTCTAAGGGCTCGCGCAGAAATAAATTCGCATTTTGCTGCAGGCCCCCAGGCCCGCTGGCGAGGCGCGAGCGACGAGCTATACCCAGGGCGGTATGTGAGGAGCGAGCAACAATGCCAGCGGGCCTGCGGGCCGCAGCCCGGAGGGGCGCGGCGGCGGGCGGGCATCTGAGTTGTTGCCGCTCCTCGACGACGTCCGACATCGCCTGCGTCGCGGCGCCTCGCATCTGCCCGCCCGGCGCTCGCGCCAAAATGTGAATTTATTTCTGCGCGAGCCCTAAGGTCCAGCGCCTGAACCGTCAACCCTCCGTAGTCCGACTTCGCCTGGAACCCGCCCGCTACACCGTCGCGCCTCTGCTCTTGTGCTGATCCGTGTTCCTGCTGTAAACGATCCGCCCGGCGACCATGGTCTTCTGAACCACGAGGTCCCCGTCCAAAAAGACAAGATCCGCATCCGCGCCGGGGTGGATGATACCTTTCACATTGTCCAGCTTCATACTGCGCGCGGGAGTTGCGCTGGCTGAAGCAATGGCTTCGTAGAGAGGAACGTCGAGCCACTCAACAAGGTTTCGCACGGCGCGGTCCAGTGTCAGCGTGCTCCCGGCAAGAGTTCCGTCAGGATCGCGGCACGCCCCGTCTCTTACGATCACCTTTTTGTTTCCCAGGGGGTACTCGCCATCGGGCATGTCCACGGCGCTCAAACCATCGGTGACGAGTATGGTTCGGTCCGAGCCCTTAACGCGCCAAAGCAGGCGCATCGCGACGGGGTGGACATGAATTCCGTCTGCGATCAGCTCTGCAAACACCCGGTTGTCTGTCAGGACCAAGCCGAGAATGCCGGGCTCCCTCTGATGGAAGGGCCGCATGGCGTTAAAGACGTGCGTCGCCTGGTGCACACCGGCATTTACGGCCTCTCTGGCTTGCTCGACGGAAGCATCCGAATGGCCGATCGATATTTGAATTCCCCGATTCAACGCTTCTCGAATCAGCTTCAGTCCACGGTCCATCTCGGGCGCCACGGTCATCTTGCGGATCGCGTTACCCGAGACCTCGATGAAGCGGCGGAAAGTTTCGGGCTCCGTGGGCTTCAGATAGGTGGCGTTGTGAGTGCCTTTGCGGATCGGATTCAGGTACGGGCCCTCCATGTGAATGCCGAGCGGGCGGGCGCCGTCGACGACCTTCGCGTGATGGGCCGCAAACCCTTTAAGGGCCACTTCCGTATCCGAGTCGGACGCGCTCAGCGTAGTGGCGAGGAACGACGTCACGCCGTGAGCCGCAAGTGCCGCAGACATTGCATGGAGCGATTCCAGGGTCCCATCCATCACATCCCTCCCGCGCGCTCCATGCACATGCAGGTCGATAAAGCCGGGCGCGACGGTGGAATCGAGCTCTTCCTGGATTTCGGCGTCGGGAATATCCCGGGGATCGGCAGCCGAAAGTATCTGATAAATCTTTCCCTCTTTGATATGGAGAATGCAATCCCTAAGCCGTTGAAAAGGAGTAAAGAGAGTTCCACACCGGAGCCAGATGTCTCGATCGTTCAGGGCACGCATGCGTCAACTCCTTGGGGTCAGTTTGTGGAGAGTTCTTCGGGAGTTCCGGTCATTTGCTTCGATTCGTAAGCCTGGTAGGCGCGGTCCAGGAGCTCTACAGGATGCGCGACGTCCATGGGTAAGTTCCTGCTTCGAATACCCTGGCTGATTTGCAGCAGACATCCCGGATTTCCTGTCGCGACTACCTGCGCGCCCGTGCGCGCGAGATTGCCGATCTTGTCGTCAAGGATCCGGGCCGCCATTTCAGGCTGGGTGAGGTTGTAGATTCCCGCGCTCCCGCAGCAGCGGTCCGCGTCGCGCAGCTCCACCAGTTCCAGTCCGGGGATACTCTTCAGCAGGTTTCGTGGCGCCGCTTTTATCCCCTGTCCATGGAGCAGATGGCAGGGATCGTCATAGGTCACCTTCAGATCCACCCTTCCCAGCTTCTGGTTCAAACCTATGGAGTCAAGATATTCCGAAATGTCCTTTACCCTCCGGCTGAAGGCGCGGGCGCGCTCCGCGAACACCGGATCGTCTTCCAGCAGATGCGCGTACTCTTTGAGCATGGCCCCGCAGCCGGCTGCATTGACGATGACAAAATCGGCGCCATCTTTCTCGAAGGCCTCGATGTTCCGGCGGGCCAATTCCCGGGCCATGGCCTCTTCTCCGTCGTGCAGGTGCAGGGCGCCACAGCAGGTCTGCCGCGAGGGGCTGCAGACGGAGCTTTCGTTACGCTCCAAAACCCGCACTGTAGCCATCTCCCGCACTCTCCTTGGGAAGAGATGCAGCATGCCGGATGCGCGAACCAGCTTCTGGAACCCGTTGCGCTGATAGAATCTCAGCAGGCGGAAGTTAACGTGCAGGAGCCGCCGGCTGGGGAGCATGGTTTTGAAGATGAAGTTGCGCAACAGCCCTTCCCACGCAGCAGGCTTCCGCGTGTCGCGGATTGCGGACCGCGCTTCGTTCATCATGAGCGAGAACTTCACGCCCGAAGGACAGGCGGTTTCGCAGGCGCGGCATTCCAGGCACAGAAACATGTGCTTTTCGAAGGTGACGCTGGAAGGAGATATGCGGCCCTCATCGACGGCCTTCATCAGGTAGATACGGCCGCGCGGAGAATCCACTTCGCTTCCCAGCTGCAGGTACGTGGGGCAGACAGGGAGGCAGAGGCCGCAGTGAATGCAGTCCAGGTTGGGGGTTTCGTGTTCTGTTGGCAAAGTGGCCACTAGATGCCCTGCCTCTCCCTTCATGAAACCACCGATGAACACATATCTGTACTGCTAAACATGAAAATCCTTCGCCAGCGGGCACGCGTTTTCGGTCAAATGACAAATGACAAATGAACAATGACAAATAGAAGTCAGAAGTCCGCACAACGAACTGCGCTTTGTCATTTTTCATTGGTCATTTGCCAAATCTCCGCGCTCCCAGGAATGACAGAGCTAGATACCACCGACAAACCTGCCGGGATTCAGAAGGCCCTTGGGGTCGAACTCGCGTTTGATGCGCCTCATGATTTCCAATGCCGGAGCTTCGTACCCCCAGACATCGATTGCATTCTTCACCTCCGGCCTGATTTTTTCAATGACTGCGTGCCCTCCCGCGGAAGTGGTTTGGCGGCGCAGGTCCTGAAAAACCTGACGCACTTCGTCAGCCGCTCCGGGTTCGCTGTCGGTCCACAGGTAGCGCGCGTAAAGGATAAAAGTCCC
>WNGG01004727.1_pt1 | contig 16425 bp, 18 predicted proteins | sample 5400661 | NCBI WGS metagenome assembly WNGG01 (sample SAMN13153372, study PRJNA577476) | soil metagenome | isolation source: 100 cm soil or saprolite under Garry oak tree replicate 1 | place: USA:California | collected 2016-06-15 | reverse complement strand
CATTGACAAGGCCCTGAACGTCGAGACAGTCCACTCTGTCCAGGTAACCGTTCAGGCCAGGCTCTCAGTCATAGATGTACCATTGGTCTCAGTGGTCTCACTGGCCATAACAGGATTGATCGTGAACCTTGCCTCCTACCTGAAACAGGCGGACCCCCAGACAGCATTTTTCAACGATGCTTTCGACTTGGCAAAAGAAGACATCGTAGAGCTGCCGGAAACCGAGGTGAAAGAATAATGACTCTGAATACACCGAGAATAGAGAACGATGACGCCTCCACAGCCCATCCGATCTTGAACTCGTGCAAAATCTGTGGGACTACAGTCGTAGACCTTTTTTCCAGGGGATTACCAAGCTACTGCCGACGCCACCACTACGTAATGGCCCGAGTACTAGAGCTAGTCGGGAATCGAGACCGAATCAACGCAGATACACAGCAATACTTCAAACAGGCCGAAGCTGAAGCCAGCAGAATCTTCGGCGACATCGCCAGCTACTAAACACCAGCATCTCTCGCGGTCAACGGGACTATTCCAGAGTCCGTTGACCTTCATCACACTTCGACGACTCCTGAATTATCAATTCGTGCTTCCGAACGCGTCCGAGTGAGTTCTTGGGGAGTCGTGGTCTATCCTGAGAAATAGCTCGAGCATCTTTCATCAAAAGCGATTCTCATAGTATAAGGTCTAGACCGGCGACTGCTGGCTCGAAAACACTGGACTAGTCTGGTCAGACATGTGCCGTCCTACGGCGGGTCAAACATAATCCGGCCCGGACGATGTCCACTCGTGCAGAAGGAGAGTTGAAAAATGGCGACACGTATGGAATGGACGAGACTAACACGAGACCTCGAAGGGCTCTACTTCGCGATCCGAGCATCTTTCGGATCAGTCAGGACAATTAGCCTAAGGGGTTCTAGGAAGGCCAAGGGGATCAGAACATTAAGCTGCAAAGGGGTTAACTTCATTGACCTCTCACTTTTGACTGACTTTGAACGACGGAAGAATCTCGCGTACCTGAACAGCACAAGAAACCACTTGAGGTAAAGAATCAAGAGAAAACAGTGCGCACAGGGAGGCTCCGCGAGTAAACTTCGCTCGTCTTGAGAAGGTCCAGCTCGGCAATAGCGATCTGAAAATAACCAAGGTCGGCATAGGGACCGCGCCCATCGGCTCATCAGCCAACTGGCACGTCTACTGGGGCCCAGACCTCGGAGTCAACTGGATCGACACTGCGCCCTTCTACGGCTGGGGAAGAGCAGAGGAGATCGTCGGAGAGGCCATTGACGGCTGGAGCGAAGAGGTCCACATTTTCACAAAGTGCGGTACTCTCCCGGATGGTAAAGGGCGAGATATAGAAGACAACTCACCTGAGGCAATCAGACGAGATGTCGACCAGAGCCTTCGTAGGCTGAAAGTGGATCATGTTGATCTCTTGCAGATTCACGACCCTGATCCCAACACGGCAATAGAAGAATCATGGAAAGCAGTACAACACCTAGTCAGGGAAGGCAAAGTCAGACATGGCGGACTATCCAATCATCCTGTCGAACTTGTGAGACGTGCAATGAGCATTGGTCCCGTGGTGTCTAACCAACTCCAATACAATCCCCTGGAGCGAGGGATAGAGAAGGAGCTCATGCCGTTCTGCGAGGAGAACAACATTGGAATACTGAGCTGGGGGTCTCTCGCGGAGGGTTTTCTCACGGACAATTTCGACTTGAATGCTCTAGACTCGAAGGACTTCCGTCGGGGACACAAGTACGGCCAAGCCGAGAATAGTAAACTCATAATGTTGGTCCGAGACGCCTTCAACCGCGTTGCAGCTAGACACGCGAAAACTATGGTCGATGTCGTCATTGCTTGGGAACTTATGCACTCTGCCCTCACCGGTGTGATTATTGGGGTCAGGAACGAGAAAGAATCGGAACAGATGACTCAAGCAACAGGACTACACCTCGCAAAGGAGGACGTCCGCGAGATCGAGCAGGCACTAGCCATTTGGAACACTAAGCGGGAATAGGGTACCCAAGGACGGGTCAAGGCGCGAGATTCATAGACAAGAAGGAACAAGCAAGAAATGATATCGCCCACTTCAAGCGAGCGCTCAAGTGAAACTAATCCCGTCTAACGGCTGCGTTCAGATCGTCCAGAATCAGCCCTGAATCGCATTTTGAGAGCCCATTCTATACACGCCGATTCGGCCCGCACGAAAGTCCTAGATTTCCGGATGTCAAAGATCGTGATTTGGGCAGACTATGCGCGATTAGAAGGAAAAATCGCCCAGAACGGTTCCAAATAGAAAACGATTCTCAAAAAAGGGGTACCATTCCTGGCAGATCGCGTCACAAACCCGCCCTTTCCCTGGCTTTGGTTCAAAGAAATGTTCGGGAAGACTTTTCCCCTTGAATCCTCGTTTTCTAACTATTCCCTACAAGAGGGCCCGGTAGGAAGCTGATGAGAATCAGGCGGCCAGTGCTCGGGCCGATTATCTCCCGCTGGAATGCTAGGAGGGGAGCGGTGTAATGTTTGATCAGTAGTTGCTGGTTGACAGTCCTTTGCTGTTTGCGACAACGTCGTGTACGCTGTGGATTTGGGTGTAGTGAGCGTCACACAGCATTTTTGAGCATGTTGAGCAGAACTGGGTCGCGATGGATGTGCAGTGTCTTCCCACTCCGCCGAGGCTGCCGGTGTCTCTCCCTCTTACTTCGACTTCCTGGCATGTCGTAGGTCTCGTCCCTGTTCCCGTGTTCTTCGTTGCGGGTCCAGTCTCAGTCCTAGTGCTTCTCTCATGCGGGATACTGGTTTTCAATGCAGACCACTATCAGACTCACGTAGGCTGATGATAGAAAACGCGTTACTCACACTGATGGAAACACGGTGACAGCAACCCTGAACCCAGTCACTTTCCGGAGGTGGCTCGACAATATCTCCTTCAGGCGTTACATGCGACTTTCATATCATAGTGGAGATTGTTCTGGCTTCAGCAACAGTTAAATTGCCTAGTCTCTCCAGGTATTCACCTGTAATGCCCGAGATATCGCCCTTCCCAATCTGAGAAGCAGGAAATCGTCGAATGCAGACCCACCGAATCCCGACAGGCACAAGACGCAATTCGCAGGAGACCGCAAACGCCTCACGAAATAGCAGCGCTATGGCAACAGGGAGAAAGTTCATGTTGACACTGCGAGAGACCGTTTTCAAGGCGCTGCAAGAATCCGCAGACCAGCGCGGAGTGACCGTTCAAGGATTGATTAGAGCGGTAATTGTTCCAGAGTGGCATCTTGAACATGCTCCGCTGCTCGGAAACGCGTCGGCTCAGAACTACAGTTCCAGCCCGGATCAGTCAGCGATGGAATCCGTTTCGACTCCGGCTTGGCCCAAGACTAGAAAGACCGATGAGGATAACATTCGGACGAAGGTTGTTGTCTAGCAACACCCACTCTCAATGTCCCAGCAAATACCCCGAACCTTCTTGATATAATCCTCCCACGTATTGGTGGAGACCGGGTTGAGGAGGGAAAGCTGGATGGAGCTGGGTCTAAAGGGAAAGACCGCTTTGGTCCCTGCATCAAGCAAGGGAATAGGATACGGCGTTGCAAAAGTGCTCGCGATGGAAGGCTGCCGAGTCGCGATAGCGTCAAGAAAACAGGAATCGATTGTCAAGGCACGCAATCAGATCGAGCATGAGACAGGAAACCGTGAGGTCCTCGCGGTCAATGCTGATTTGACAGTCAGAGACGATGTTCATCGTTTCGTTGATGAGGCCGAGAAGAGATTTGGACCGGTCGATATTCTTGCGTACAATACTGGGCCGCCGAAACCCGGCACATTCCATGATCTAACAGAGAACGACTGGGAGATGGCGGTGAAGCTCTTGCTGATGAACGCTATCTGGCTGACCAAGAGAGTAGTGTCAGGAATGGCACAGAAGAAGTGGGGAAGACTCGTCTACATAACCTCCGACACGTTGAAACAGCCGCTCCCTAACCTGGTCCTCTCCAACACCGTGAGAATCAGTGTGGCGGGGCTCTCGAAGTCGCTCGCGGTAGAGTATGGGTCGAGGGGAATAACATCGAACGGCATTATGCAAGGACACATTCTCACAGACAGACAACGCCAAGTCGCCGAGGACACCGCCTCGAGGACTGGTCAATCAGTGGAGGACGCGATGAAGGGCATGGTAGCCCAGGTTCCGATGGGAAGATACGGAACTCCGGAAGAGGTCGGCCACCTCGTCGCGTTTCTAGCTAGCGAGAAAGCCTCCTACATCAACGGAACCATGTTAACAATCGACGGCGGACTGATCAGGTCCGTCTTCTAGCGTTCTGAAAAAGTCCCGGTCGCGAGATCGAGGGACTGACAAAAAGAAAAGATGTTCCTCTAGGACAACTCTGAGTCGGAGCCTGCGGAAATCGTTCAGTTCTTCGAGCTTGAGCCTTTGCCTTTCTTATGCCGAGGTATCTTCGAAGCTTTCAGTTCTGGCTCGGGAGTCTTTGCCTCACTTGATACTTCGTTTTCCTTATTCTTGTAAGCCGTCTCGGGTTTTGCGCCGAGTGAAGGGGGGTGGCTAGCTGTAGAGCTGAAGCTCTTGAGCGATTTCTCATGGGCTGAGTGTGTCTTTTTGTCTTTGAAGCTGGGTATGTCTTCGAACGTATCCTCGTCATCGTGCTGGGAGGGTGGAGAGAAGGAGGGAAACTCTGATGTCTTCTTACTGGATGGGTTGTCGTTGTGGAGGAGTTCCCATTCGTGTTTGACTTGGTTGTAGGATTCGTCGGCTAGTTTGATGAACTCGTGGGCTACTGCTATGTTTCTCTCAAGCTCTCTTAGCCGGAACTCTAGCTGACCTGCGATGGTTGTGGTGGCGATGTCGTTGAACAGGCTGTTTTCCTTATGAACTTTGGACATTTCTAGTTCTCTCGCCGTCGTTAGCGCCTCGTAATCTAATCCTAATGTTCCCCTTGTCTTCTTTCAACGGTAAGCATTGGGACCATGCCCCGTTTGTGGTGACGTCGTCAGTCTAGAGAAATGCCTGCTAGGAATTTGCTTAAATTGGCAGAAATGCCCCTAGATCATACAAGAGCAGTTTCACGGTGAACGTGACAAGTGTCTAATGCGGACTCGCTCGATGACCCTCTGCTGAAGGAGCTTCTCATAGCCTTCAGGGAGGACTCGCAAAGGCTTGCTCAGGACATTCTGAACGGTCTCTGGTTGCAGGCAGCGGTCTCGCTGGTCGCGCTGTTCCTGGCAGTCTCCTCGACCATCAGGCTTCTCTTCCTCTACTTCTATCCGTTTCCGATGCGGCGGATAATCGGCCAGGAACTGCAAGCGTACCCAGATATTGCCCTGACGATTGTGCTGTTTGTGCTTTCAATATTCTCGCTGCACAGTTATCTTACTCTCAGGAAGAGATATTCCCGTCTAGCAGAACTCTCTTCGAGACTCGGCCGATAGGGATTTGCCGCTTTCACCAGAGTCCAAGAAGGAGGCGGAGAAACGACTTACCGTAATGAAGATGATTGAGATTTTCGCGGACAAGTGTCCAAAGAGCACGCTCCTGAATGGGCCTTTTGGCGGAGACGACAAGGCGTTCGACCGATTATTAGGGCCGAGCGGCGTGCTAACCCGTACTAGGATGGTGGCTGTTGCTCAGGCTGAGCGAGCTACGGTCTTCACGCGGACCGAGGCGGGCAAAGTGTACCAGAAAGTCTTGGACATGCAGCTGAACTTTCTCGACCCGTATACAGGAGGCGAGGTCTGGAGCAAATAGCTCAACCCCCAAAGTGTCCAGTGTATAGGAGGCTCAGGCCTAGTTTTCCAAGCGCTCACTTGGACAGGTATCATCGCGGAGACGCCCCAAATAGTTACAATCCCCGCTGTGATACCAAGCTCTAGCAGTGCTTGTTATCCAAGCCCTAGCTGTGCCAACTCCCTGTCCCCCAAGCCAGAGGTCGACATCTTCGGATCCGCACACTGGACACGTCGCGGCCATTTGCCCTTCCTCCCTTTTTCCCCGGTTCGTGTATAATGTCTAGAGTTGACTTCATGGTTCTCCTAGGAATTTCTTTAAGTGCTCTCAAAAGCATGCAACGCTACCCGTCAAGAAAGAGAAGCTTATCCTTCTACGATGCACACGCTTAGTGTGGCCATGGCGCTTCACATCAGACCGTGTAGGCAAGACGATCTGCCTGCCGTTCATAGGCTATCTGCAGAGAATACGTCGTTTGACGCAACGCCGACTCTGGCGGACACTGAAGGGCTCTACCACAGGAATCCGGAATACTTCTACGTAGCAAGTGACGAGTCTGGCGAAGTTGTCGGCTTCATCACGGGCTACGAGAGGAAAGGTATTCCTGAGGAGGTCTTGCGGACTTGGAAAGCGACGAGGGTGGGCTATGTGGACCTGATGGCCGTGGACCCGGCCCATCGAAGGAAAGGAATTGGAACGAGACTTTTGAACACGCTACTGGAACACTTTCGAAGAGAGAGAATCGACCTGGTCCTACTCGACGTGCCTGTTGAGCAAATGGCTGCGGTCAAGCTGTACGAAAAGATTGGATTCAGTGTTCGCGCATTTCACATGAAGAAATATCTCAGGAATGGCGCTGGCGCCGGGAGTGGGATTTGAACCCACGTGGGCCTAAGGCCCATCGGATAACAGCACCCTACGACAGGGTTTAGCAATCCGACGCCATACCTGGCTAGGCGATCCCGGCAGCCGAAGCGGAAAGTCAGAGTCTTCTCTTAATTAACTGATTTCATTACCAGAACCACTCCGAGTCCTTCTGTCGGGCTTGTCCATGGTTATTCATCGAACCTTGAGGCAGGACCCAGGTGGCGAGCATGGTTTGTTGAGAACCTCTAGGATTGGGGTCAGGTGTCAAAACTGTGAAATATCCGCTTGTGTTGATTTTTGAGAGATTTTGGTTAGTCATGTGTACGCAAAAGGTTGAGAGCGCTTCGTTCAAAGATAAGTTGCAGAGCCGAAGAACTGCCCTTCTGGCAACGTTTTCTGCTCTGATGTTTATCGGCGAAATTATACAAGGGCAATTCTTTGAGACTCTCAACATCGGGTTTGGAATCGAGCTTCCTGACGTATTCGGCCTGATCGGTTTAACATTCACGGGCTGGTACGCTGCTCCCTTCTTTGCGATTGCTCATGCAGCTGCGAATCCGGAGCTTGCTGTTCTGATTCTGCCCAGGGACTTCGTGGCGCTGGCGATGGCGGGCCTTGCGGTCGACAGGTTGAAAGGTCAGCCTTGGATACGAGACCAGCAGTGGCTCATGTTCTTCATGCCATGGGCACCGACCGCTGCGACAATAACAGCAATTGTATTGGACCAGACAGGTGGTGCAGACCTTGACTCTGGTCTAGGCTTCTTGACTGGCCTCGCAACCTCGTTCCCGGCGGCAGTGGTTGCAACTTTTGTCTACTTTGCTATCCACCGAAAAGTGAGTAGACTCTCTGGTGCTCAAATGGAAGATGCGATAAAAACAACTGTCGCGCCCAGGAAGAAGCAGCCCGAAACGGTTCAGCAATAGCGAGACGATTAGTTTGTCCTTCTAGGACTAATCTGGCAGAAGACGGGAATACGGGCACTCATCCTTTCAGGTATCGCATTAGGTTCTTCTCGTTAGCGAGCCTAGCCACGTGGCATCTTTGATGTGCCTTTTCCATTGTTCCCTCAGGCTGTTTCCAATAAAAGGTCCACATCTCCTCACCATCCAAGATTTCCTTCAAGCAGATCTTGCATATCATACTCGACAAAATCGTCATCCCTTGCTCTAGCAGGAACAGTTGAGAGTGGTCGTGTAACCCGGATCTCCGAGAGGTTGCCTGACAGTTGCGCCGCAGTTCTTGCAGACGAGTAGTTTCCCTATGAAGCTGCTTGCGAATATGTGCCGAATATCGTGAGGTGTCGACTTTTCGCAGATGCTGCACCAGACCAAATTGGATCGGACCATGCTGACAAATGCGTTGTTCTCACTGAAATGTGGGAGTGGAAGGTGAAAGAAAAAGGAGAGAGAAAATAGAAGCGCGATCAGCGTTACGAGTCCTAGACAATACTAGGGCATCGTGTTGTGCTGGTCTAGGTCGCGCATCATCTGGTCGTATTGTTCTTTCGTGATCTCGCCCTTAGCATATCTCTCTCTGAGTATGTAGTAGGAGGAATCTCTGTTTCGCCAGTATCCGTGTCCTCCCCCATATCCTCCCCAGTATGCGCGCCGGTATCGCCATCCCCAGCCTCCCCAGAATATCCATTTGAGGGCCCAGAAGAAGGCGAAGAAGAGGAATAGTCCGAAGAAGAGACGGCCTGCGCCCCAGCTGTAGTACGGGTAGACGGTGCCGACCGGTGCGACGGGCCTAGGGATGTAGTAGAGTACGAGACCGATGGTTCCGAAGATCGCGATGATGCCGACGAGGGCTGCTAGTCCCCAGGCTAGAAAGTGTCTATCCGCGTGCCATTGTTCTTGTTCTTTCATTATTGTTGTTTCACCTCTTCTGTTGGTTTTGGCGTTGTTAGCGTCTATCGATTAAACGATATCGGAAAAACGATATAAACATTTTCCCGGCAATCGACAAAACAACCGAATAGCCCGCCAGTTCCCAGTATCTTATAGCAAACCCCGCCCTCAGCCAGACAGAGGCTCGAACGAGAGGACTTTGCACACTGAGGCTCAAGGATTCAAGGAAGGCGAGCGCATCGCCGGAGTCTCGGTCTGGACCCTCCTCGCTGTCGGAATAGCCGAGCTAATCTTCAGCAGCCTCACCGGTAGCATAGCCCTCTTCGCCGACGGAGTCGACAGCATCAGCGACGCGGTAGTCAGCTTCTTCGTCTGGACCGGACTACGGTTCGTCCGGAAGAGGCCAAGCCGTCGATTCCAATACGGATACTATAAGGTCGAGAGCCTAACAGCACTAGCCACCGCAATTGCCCTGGTCGGTTTTTCGGCATTCATATTTGCCCGTGCCTATCGAGCATTCAATGATCCTAAGCCTGTCAACCTGCCAGTCGTGGCTTTGGTTGTTACTTTGGCAGCCGGACTTCTCTCATTATATCGGGCGCTGCAGATGAGAACTGTCGCCAATAGGAACCACATTCTCTCCTTGAAGGTGGACGCGAGGAACGCGATCAAGGACACTACTTCTTCCTTCGTCGCCTTCGCAAGCATTTTGCTGGCCAGTCGCGGGATACTTCACGCAGACGCCATTGGGGGAATGCTGGTCGGAATTTACATACTCACAGTGGCATATGTTGCGATCAAGGAATCATCACTGGTCCTATTGGACGCGTTTCACGAGCCTGAACTGACCAAGGAAATAGAGAATCTCATACGATCACGTGCCGATGTGAAGGATATTCGTGAGCTGAGACTTCGACGTGCAGGACCATTCATTGTCGGAGTAATCGAAGTCGTCGTCGATGGAAACATGAGTCTGAACCAGGCACATGAGGTTGTCACGCAGATAGAGAACTCGGTAAAGTCTAGGATTGCAGGGTTGAGGAGGTTGGTCGTTACGCCTGTGCCACTGGTTGATCCACACGAGCATTCATCGGCATAGCAAAGGCTAGTCCATTCTCATTTTGACAACTGGTTTCCGCAACTGGGACAGAATCCAGCTGACGGGTCGACTTGGCGCCCGCACTTTACGCACACTCTGATAGGTTGGGCAGGGATTGGATCTTCATAGCGGTCGATGGCGCGTAGGTGCTGGGTCATGTGGCCACCTGCAGTGAAAATAGCGCCGACGACAATCAGGGGTACTCCGAACAGTAGGAGTAGCAGCATCGTGACTGATCGGATTGCGTTTTCGACTGAGCTCGTGTTGCAGCTGTTGAAGCTGGTATTGCATAGGATCTGTTGGGCGAGAAGACCGGCGCCGGCGGCGAACAGTATGAAGCCGATGATGAGGAGGACGAATCCGGTCTGGGTGAAGCTCTCAGGTCTCATAATGGCGAGTCTTGGTCGTTGTTACTAGTTAGGTGTTGGGGTTGATGCCAAATGAGGCGGTCGACTATTCTCTTCTGAATATCAGACAATAGTGATGGCTGCGGTTCCCAACCCATGCATTGTAAACACCAAGAGGCAACAGTCGCTTGTCGTCATGCAGCCAGATTCTCTCGTCCTTCGGGACCCACTCGCTGCTGAGGCTGGTTAGCGTCTCGAATGCCAGGGGGTAGAGTCGTCCCTGGAAGAACACGTTGTTAGTCACAACTACAAGGTAGCCTTTGGGCTTGACGACCTTGTGAACCTGACTGAAGACTTCCGTCTGTGCTTGGAGGAACTCCTTGTAATCATCGATATTTCCAATGTCGTCTCTACTCCGGCTGTACCGGGTGTCCCAGCCCTTCTCGGCCCGCTCTCGCTGGCGCATGCTAGCGCGCTTCAACTGGTTCCAGTAGGGTGGAGAAGTGATGCAGAAATCCATCCTCGGAAGACTTCGCTCCCGAAACAGATCAGCAAGATGTGACGAATCACCCTTCAACGTCAACTGTTTCGAAGTGTTGGTGAAAGGTGTTTCGGCAAGTCTTCTCTTCGCTATAGCGACATATCTCGGATTGATTTCGACGCCGACAGCGTTTCGGCCACCGGTCTTGGCCGCGAGCAGAGTACTTCCTGTGCCTAGGAACGGGTCTAGGACCCACATCCCGGGCTTGGTGAAGAATTCGATGAATCCCTTGACGAGTGATTCGGGGAAGCCTGCAGGGTGAATCATCTTGGTCCGGTCCCGTCGTGGAGGGCTGAGTATGAACCAGGACTTTGTGAACTTGATCCAGTCTTTGCCCGAGAGCTCATTGAGCCGGTTCACTATCCTACGCTTCCGATGAACCACCCGAGCTGGCGACATAGCCTGGGCTGCTGGGTCTAGATGGGGGCTTTTATGACATTCCGATGACAATCAGGAAAAAAAGGAATCTGGTGCTGGCTAAAGCCAGACCCATAGACAGGGAAATTGTAGGACCAGAAGTATTAGCGCTTTCTATGTTGGAAGGTTGAGTGACAGATCGACTTGGAGATTCATGATGAGTCTGGACAGAAATGTATATCCACGGGCATCGCAATCTGGCCTGAAGAACATACTACGCAAGTCATAAATCCACAAAGTTGTGTTAGAACCGTGAAGGTTTCTCCCAGAATGAGAAAGAAACTCTTGGTCGTTCTGGTCCTCGCGGTCATAATGGTGATCGCTGTTCCACAGATCGTGCTAGCAGGCAATCACAACAATGTCCATGATGATTCCGGCGAGCATGGAGACTCGGACCATGGCGCGGTTGCAAGGTTCAGCCTGCGACTAACAGGAAGTGAACAGGTTCCAGCCGTGAGCGAGATCTCTTTTGGCCATGCGAAGCTGAGGCTGGTTGACAACAACACTTTGCTGTTCAGCTTGGTCGTTTGCAACATTGCGAACGTGACGCATTCTCACATACACGTTGGCGCTGCAGGCGCAAATGGTCCTATCGTGGTTCCACTGTTTGACGAGCCCACGTATCCGTTCTCGGTCACTCATGGATGCGCGACTCTCGCGGCGGGTGTTCGTACGCCCTCTGACCTCCTGCCGCAGTCTGGCGCAGGAATCAATACTTGGAACGCTTTCCTCAACGCGTTACTGACGAACCATGCTTACATCAACGTGCACACGACGGCTCATCCCGGTGGCGAGATTCGTGGCCAGCTCATACTCAAAGGCGGTTTCGTCCATGACGGGGACGAGGCCGGGCATGTTGAGCATGATGATGCGGACGACGACGAATAGTCGCGCCCAGCCCAAATCCAAGCGCAAAGATTTCGAATCCAGGGCAGCCTAAGTCTGCGGCCTTCAAGGAGCGACATAACGGTCGTTGAGATTGACTGCGAGCTCGAAGAGTCAGAGACGGGTTAGGATGGTTAAGCGGTGTGCTTGGTCAGGCTTCAGCGAAGACCCTTTGATGCTCCAGTATCATGACGAGGAATGGGGCGTCCCGGTTCATAAGGACCGGACGCTCTTCGAGTTCTTGATTCTGGAAGGTGCGCAGGCAGGGCTGAGCTGGCAGACGATCCTGAACAAGCGGGAGAATTATCGCAAAGCCTTCGACGAGTTCGACGCGGCGAAAATTGCGAAGTACAACCAATCAGATGTGAAGCGTCTCTTGGTCGATCCCGGGATAGTCAGGAACAGGCTGAAGATCGAGGCGACCATCACAAACGCGAAGAGACTCTTAGAAGTCCAGAAAGAGTACGGCTCCTTCAACAAGTACATCTGGAGATTCGTAGATGGCAAGCCGATCAAGCATGGTTTCACCGCTCTGAGGAAGATTCCCGGGACGACGAAGGAGTCGGATGCGATGAGCAAGGACCTTCGAAAGAGAGGATTCAGCTTCGTGGGACCAACAATCTGCTACGCTTTCATGCAGGCCGTCGGAATGGTCAACGACCACACTAAGGAATGTTTCAGGTACAAAACAGTCTGATTCCGCAAGATAGGAGTTACGAGAAGTGGCTCGGTGATGATCAATGAGAAGTTGACCGAGAGGGTTAGAGAGTCGTTGTCAGGCGTTTCGAGGGTCGAGGAGAAGAAGATGTTTGGCGGCGTCGCTTTCATGGTGAATGGTAAGATGTGCGTTACCGCGAGCGACAGGGGGATAATGTGTAGAGTTAACCCGGCTAGAATGGATGAGCTGACCGTGAAGAAGGGATGCAGTGTCTTGACGATGAAAGGCAGAGAATACCGTGGATACGTGCGGGTTACTGAGGATGCGTTGGAGAAAAAGAGAGATCTTGACTTCTGGGTTGGCGTCGCGCTCGAGTTCAACGGCAGGGCCATTTCTAGTCCGAAGAAGACTAGAAGCTAGTTCGTTGATGAAAATTGCTCTTGTCAAACAAGCGTCTTGAAGAGAATCATGGTTTCGGACTTGGTAGGATGATTGTGGTCTCAACTCCTAAAGAATTTGTCAATAGTTGGCAGAACCAATACCATGCACTCGCTCGAAAAATTGCGGGTCTTCTCGGATCCTTTGGAGGTACCCTTGTCGAGATTGGTTGTGGGAAAGGACAACTTACAGTTCCACTAGCGAAACTGCTTTCCAAATGGAGAATTAAAGCGGTAGACAGTTTCGCATACCCGTATTCGGCGGACTACAAATCACTCGTCTCCGTCGTGTCCGCTGCCGGACTGAAAAGTAGAATCCGTCCTGTCGTGTCTGACTATAGTAAGTGGCTCAAAAGTCAACAAGATTCGACATTCGACTCTGTGATTACGAGTGAATTCCTTCCTGAACTCAATCACGAAGAAATGCGATACTTTCTCTCTGAATGTCACAGGATAGTAAGGCCGGGGGGAATCAGCACGCACTCTTTCCTTTCACCCATACCCAAGAACAGGTGGCAGAAGCTTTTGATCCAAGCTGATTCAGATCCCAGATGGACAAAGACTCCACCGAAACAGTGGTTCTCGCCTAAACCCCAAATCGCTGCTGAGGAGCTTCGGCGAGCGGGCTTCAAAGCAATCCAAACGATGCGCGTGAAGAGCAACCTCCAAGTGAAGGCAGAGGCAGCCAAGTTCCTTCTGAAAGACTGGGACGTCAGGGGATCATTCTGGAATGCCCAAAAAGCTTCGCTTCAACGTCACGGTCTGGAAATTCCCGATTGGGTGATACTGAAAGCGTCAAAATAATACCCAGTCTGGCAGAAATTTTCTGAAAGGACATAGCGGATATGCTGAGAAGACAAGGGACCTGACACTCGGAGTTTTGTCGGCTCTACTCGCCCGAAGTATTCCAAGGCACGTTCCCAGCGGGACCAGGCGATGCCTGGAATAGGCAAGGACCCGAGTGCGGGACCGTTGTTCAAACAGCTCAGAGGTCTGGTCAGCGGAGGCTACAGTATCGTCATGGCCGAGCTCGACAGCACTAGAATGTAGCATTTTCGGTTCTGTCATGTTTAGGTCTGTGTGTGAGGATTCGCTGTCAGGAAAGCGTATGAAGTAGTGTCACTCCACGAGCCCATCGAGGGAGCAGGGGGCCAGGGTTTGGAAAATGAAGGGCTGAATTTCAAAGAAGTATTGAAACATCTGGACAGAGAATCGGCTCACTTTGTAATACGTTTCGAAAAGGTCCCGTCAGGTAGAAATGTGACCGTCATCGAGCCTCACGACCTCATCCGAGACAGCATCGACCTCCCAACGTTGCTCCATAAGCTGAAGGGGTCACTGGGCACGGGGGGTAGTCTGGAGAATGGCCGGATAATTCTTCACGGGGACCATCGCGATACGGCGAAGAGAGAGCTCGTCAAGCGCGGCGTTTCAGCAGACAACATTGAGATAATCTGAGACGACCCGATCTAGGCACCGACCGTTAGGACCACTGGGAAAAAGGGACTCAGGGTCACGTCTCAATGACCAGTGAAAGATTGAAGCCGAAAGGCGGGTTTCTGACGCGATCTGCCAGGAATGGTACCCCCTTTTTGAGAAATCGTTTTCTATTTGGAAAAGTTTTAGGCGATTTTTCCTTCTAATCCCGCGTAATCTGTCCGGATTTCGATTTCTGACATCCGGAAATCTAGGACTTTCGTGCGGGATGAATCGGCGTGTATAGAAATCGGCTCTCAGAACGCGATTCAGGGCTGATTCCGAGCGATTTGAACGTGAGAATTTCGTTCGGATGGATTGGCTTCACTCCGTCTCTAACTTTACAGACGGTCATCACTTCCAGTAACCGGGCAGAAGAAGGAGGGGAGTTTTGCGCTAGATTGGGTGTTAGCCTATTCGATTCCGAAGGAGAGCTTCAGGTTGACCCTGTACTCTACGACTTTGCCGTTCTTGACCAGCGCCTTCTGTCCTACTACGTCGATGCCTCGAACGTTTCTGAGGGTCTTCGCAGATCGTCTGACGGCCTCGTTGATCGCGTCTTCGAATCCTCTCTCTGATGTTCCGACCAGTTCGACTACTTTTCCAACTGGCAATATTCTCGTCGAGCCGTGCCGAGGCCTCTGGCTATTTCACACTTGTCTATGTCGACGGTCTTTGCTGGCCTGGAGGAGAATAGTGGAGGAAAAAGGGAGGAGACCTCAACCAGCGAAATTGTTATTCGCTAGTTGAAGTGGACTATTGCGGAGCCGCATCCTACCCCTGCTATCCAGACGTTCTGGATACCATCAAGATCTGCGCGTAGGTCGACGGCCGAGACTATCATGGGCACGTCAGCGAAGGATTCATGGATGCCGTTGCTGGCCTCGTAGAAGTCAGACTTCATCACCACGGTCTTGTCGGTAGTGGTTGCGGTGTGTGGAGTGTCGGCGCCGAAGCACTTGAACTGGACTGATGCTAGTAGTTCTGCTGCGTCCCAGCGTACTCCTTCTCCGGTCTGGCAGCCGGGGCCCTTCTCGGGCTTACCGTTGGTGTTGAGGTCGTTGGCGAACGGTCCCGCGCTCACTGTATCGGTGCAGGAGAAGCCTCCGCCAGAGTGGATGAAGTCAGGCAGACTGAATGCGCCTCCGCCAGTGAGGAAGACGCTTCCGCTTATGCCGGTAATGTTGGCGGCGTTGAAGCCGAATCCATGACGAGCCGTTGCCTGGACCCCCGGCGTTGCTAGGAGTATTCCGAAGAGGAGCAGGATGGTTGGAGCGAGATATCTTTTCATATCCTAATATTCACCCCCAAGAGAGGTTGCACTCAATTGCATACCGGCCATAGCTCTCCGTGCTAAGTGAATAATCTTTCTGCCGCACCCTGTCTGTTCACGAGGCGGCCTAAGTGTTGCAAAGCTCGCTGGCGATAGCCCCGGATAGCCCTCAGAAAACAGCTGCATACAGCCCGAGAATCCTCATGCTGGTAGCCTTATCCTGGGGGGGCGGTACGGATGTCGTCAAGGGTAGTCGGCGTTGTTGTCAAAGCTAGACGGGTGGCAGTTAATTCAACCTGGAACTCGATATCTCGAATGGACCAGAATTCCGACTGGCCAGAGCTGTTAACGAAACCGAATACGACTGTCACCCAGTAAGTTATCCGGTCTGAGCTCAATGGTCTTCTGCAGCAAGGTCCGCTGCAAACTGCTTTCATGCGATAGGGATTCGGTTACTAGGAAGGCAAGAAGAGGCGAATCCACCGAAAAATCATATTAGTTCAACCTACGACGCAGAATCAGGTTCTAAGAATTGCCGTACGTCACGGTTGGGAAGGAGAATTCTGGAAACATCGATCTCTACTATGAGGATCATGGTTCCGGTAAGCCTGTTGTCCTGATTCACGGGTATCCCCTGAATGGTGCTTTCTGGGAGAAGCAGACGGCTGCTCTCTTGAACGCTGGCTATAGGGTCATCACGTACGACCGTCGAGGATTCGGTCAGTCGAGCAAGCCAACGAGCGGGTACAACTATGATACGTTCGCGGCGGACCTTCGCAAGATCGTCACCCAGCTTGGACTGCTAGATTTCTCAGAGTTTGCACTA
>WNGG01004083.1_pt1 | contig 16425 bp, 13 predicted proteins | sample 5400661 | NCBI WGS metagenome assembly WNGG01 (sample SAMN13153372, study PRJNA577476) | soil metagenome | isolation source: 100 cm soil or saprolite under Garry oak tree replicate 1 | place: USA:California | collected 2016-06-15 | reverse complement strand
TTCACGTAAGTTGGATTTAAGTAGACGTAATAAAAAAGTGGAGGATTGTAAGGGTCTTGATTCTTCCTCGAGAAGAGAGGATTTGGAAGGTCTAGTCTACTCTATTTAACGCTATTATCCTGTGGGCGTTGCCATGACGAATGGGGTTATGTCTCCAATGATACAGGTCGAGTGTACACAGTCTACATTTGTAAGTAGGTTCACGCAGTACGCCAAGTCGCCGGTACACGCATTGGCTTGGTTCTCGTTGTTTTTGATATTTACGCTGTTGCCATGTTTTTTGTGATGGTCGCTACTTGCTTTTGCATCTTGTAAAGGTATTGTTAACGACGCTCCTGTCACTAGTGCAGCCGCTAAGGCAATAACCATTGCTAAAGTCGTGTGGTTCACATTTCACTTAGATAACTTATGATATATTTGAAATGCTTTACAGTGAGTGCTAGAAAAAATTGTAGCAATTATTGCTATGATTTAGGTCTGACGTATTCACTACTAAAAACATTCGCGACAATCATTAACGGTAATTGAGGATTGACCAGTTCAGGTAAAGACTTTCGGATAATTCATTATTACAACCATTCCTATTACAACCCAAGCTTCACTCGTGAAGCAAATTCGCCTAATAATCGTTAGAGCCTGCCTTTTAGATTTTTTAATAAAACAGAACTAAATAGTAAGCAAGTAAATTAGGAGATCACCACATTGACAAAATATTTTAAGTACTAGAGAAAGATAGTATTGTTATGTCAAATATCACCTCTTACTCTCATCCAGAAGTTTTATGTGAAACTGACTGGGTTGCAGACAATATCCCTGGAAAAAATGCGAATATTCGAATCCTTGAAGTTGATTACGATCCTGAAAATGCGTATCGGCAGGGTCATCTCCCTGGAGCATATTTGGTTTGGTGGAAAAAAGATATCAACGATGCAGATCGCCGGGATATAATCAATAAACAGCAGTTTGAAGCGCTTATGTCGAAAGTGGGAGCTACTCCTGAGACCGAACTTATTTTATATGGAGATTTCAATAACTGGTTTGCAGCGTTTGCATTCTGGGTTTTTCGGTATTACGGGCACAAAAAAATCAAAATAATGAATGGAGGTAGGAAGAAGTGGGAAATGGAGAAAAGAGAATATACAAAACAGGATCCCACGCCAGCTGCTGAAGGAAACTCTTCCTCAAGGCAAAGTAGGTACGTTTCCCAACCGCCCGACGAAGGCGTGCGTGCTTATCTGCCTGATGTAAAGCGAGCAATGGAAAAGGCTGAAACTGTCTTGGTAGATGTTCGCTCACCAAAAGAGTTTACAGGGGAAATTACAGCTCCGCCAGAATATCCTATGGAACATGCACAAAGAGGCGGTCATATCCCCCGAGCTGTAAATGTTCCGTGGGCCCAAGCAATCAAAGAAGCAGACGGAACTTTCAAAAGCGTTCAAGAGCTCAGGTCACTATATCAGGAAAAAGGAATAACTCCAGACATGGAGGTCATTGCATATTGCAGGATAGGCGAGAGATCATCACATACTTGGTTCGTCCTAAAATACCTACTTGGATATCCTTCAGTACGAAACTATGATGGATCGTGGACTGAATGGGGAAATATGATTGGCAACCCAATAGAAAAATAATTGTGATCGACAATGACAAATCTATGAAAGAAGATAAGTCTCCTCCAATAAAGGGCAAATTTTATTCTATCTACCATGATGGTAACTTGAATCACGTTTTAGAAGATAAAACGAAAAGGGGTTTGGAAGTAAGGGAACGGAATAATGATGAGAAGTACAATGTAGAGGCGGACAAAGGAATGATTCACGATGTGGATGGTATTGGCCATAAGATAGGAATTAGATGGTATTTTCCGAAGTCAAAATATCAATTAGAAGACGTCATTAAAATAGCAGAGGAGATGGAAGCTAAGTATAAAGCAATACAAGAAATGACTTGTCCTGACGACGATTATTAATAGAAAGCCTTTTAGCCCTTTTAACTTCAGAGTTATTTTGATGTCCGCTCTGCTAAAGGATCGAGTGTGGATAATGTTATCTGAAATTGCAAAAAGAGGTGTCTATCCTTTACACGCTTCCAGATTGGGTATTTTTAGGATGCCGGTCGATCTTACAGACTGGTCCGATATTTCCAGTATTAGCAATGACTTGAAAAGTTCTGGATTCAAAATGGATGCCTACGCAGATAGGATATATGCAACTTATAAATGGACAGAGAAAGGTCTAGATCATTTGACAGGGGAAACCTTATCGGCTGATCTGAATATCACAGTAGAGATAGTGACCGGCGAAGTAGTTGATTTAATTTATCAGATCAAACCTTTAGAATTTTTTGGTGATTTTTACTGGGTTAAAAACTACAGACAGAAGGCAGATAATAATGCCAAGATGGTTATTGACACTATTGTAAGAAATACAAAAATCGGAGATAAATTAGTTGCCCATTATCAGAAAGCCGAAAAGCTTTCTCTCGAACGTGCTATAAAGAGGGTAGAGGAACTGGCTCCACTGGCACAGAAACCTAAAGTGAGAAGCGCAACCGCTCTCCCTCCAGCTGCAAGCCCACCTGGTTCACCCAAATTAGTGCAGCCAACGATAGTGGCAGCACCGAAAGCCCCCGCCGCAGCTGCGGGAGCTAACACCACTATATCACTTAGTGGTACTGGAACTAATTATTCTAAAGCTGAAGGTCCTATCGATCCTGAATTCAAATCAAAGAGGCAGGTAGTTGGCACGTTCCAGGGAATAAAAGTATGGGGACCAGTAGACCCACCAGGACAGTTGGGTATATGGGGCACACAAGTAACTGTAGATTATGATATATGCATAGCAGATGGTGCATGCATTGAGGCATGTCCTGTTAATGTCTATGAATGGCTAGATACTCCTGGACATCCAGGCTCGGAGAAGAAAACATTTATGGCTAGAGAAAAAGACTGTATATTCTGTATGGCATGCGAAAACGTATGTCCTCCACAATGTGTAAAAATATTCCAGAAAGGTGCTTAACAACATTTTTATCTTTATAATCAAAAACGCATCACATGGGTTCATGGGATTTCCATGTGATTTCAGTTATCGATTCCCATGATGAAATTTGTCGAGATCTGCAGACCCTTTAAGTTTTTTAATGAGAATTATAATACGTAGAGTCGGTTGCCCCGAAGTTCTGTCTATTTACGTGTAAATAGGTGCATATTACAAGTGAGTGTGTGAAAGATAAGTTTAACGTTGTAGCCACCGGCGGGACTTTTGATGTGATACATATCGGTCACCTGGCTCTGCTCTCTAAGGCATTTGAGCAGGGCAAGAAAGTAGTTATCGGGGTTTCTAGTGATGAATTTGCGGAGAGTGTAAGAGGGAAAGGCAAGATCGGTCATACTTACGAACAAAGAGTAGCCAACCTTCGACAGGTAATTCAAGCGAATTTCGGGGATGTCATTTATGAGATGACTAAGCTCAACACCACTTACGGACCTACCATAATTACCGGTGAAGTGGATGCGCTCATCGCGAGCTCCGAAACCGCGAAAAAGGGGTGGGAAATCAATGAAATTCGATCTAACAAAGGCATCAAGCCCCTCGTCATAGTTACTGTGGATGTGATTAGGGCCGAAGACGGGAATCCCATCTCATCATCGCGCATACGTTTAGGTCAAATTGATCCTCAAGGTAAATTATTAAAAGGTGAATAAAAAAACTCAACAATTTTTGATTACTACCGTTTTATTCTATTCCTGAAAGGTATTTCTGATTGCATAGTGTTTCATGAAAAGCAATTTAATTTTGCCTCCCTGAGAATCGGAACGGGTGTAAAGAAGCTTAGAGAAGGCCTTGACCCTGAAATCCTAGCATACTGGTATAAGCGGATCGAAGACAAGGCGATAGAATCGGCTCCATCCCACCTTAAGGAGAAAATTCACGTCACACAAGACAGGATTTTGTGGATGAAATTTAGAGTAGACATATCCAAGAGAGTTGTTCCCTATGTCATGCAAGCAATAGATGAGTACATACCAATGATGCCATATTCAACTGGTCTTTATTTTAGAAAGGTTCAGCAAATACTGATACAAGAAATGAACAAAGAACTGCGTTAATTAATTATCAATTCCAGAATGCGTCCTAGGAAGTTGCATGCTCCCAATAAAATTTACGCCAACTTGTGTTTCTTAGTAGAGCACAATCATGGTTTTCCTGTTGCTTACCGACCAGATAAAAGAAAGTCCCTTTAGGTGGAATAGCATCGTCCCGGCTGAATAGATCAGCATGTTTGAGTGGCTACTCCATTGCCTCGAGAGTCGGTCTTTCAAAAATGCTAAAAGGTGTTTTGGGATAGATAGCAGCGGCGGCTACAATCTCTTCTAAACAAATATAGGAATTCGATTTTTCGCAAAGGTCATCGAAGAGGTTAGGAATATTGTTAGTACGGCTTCGAAGAAATTCGACAGTAAGATAAAGGAAGGTCTGTGGAAGGTCACTATTACAATTCCTTATCCTCCTCCACTTGTCAAAAATCACTGCAACCAAGCCGCCATATCATGCCATACCAATAACGTGCTAAGTGGGGCATAGGACGTTCTTTACGACTCTCAAATTCAGCTTCGTCTTCATTACCCATTACCAATGAGATCGTGTTAGTCTTAAGTGAAAATGATGCTGCCAGGACTTATGAAACCTTGCACACAAAGATATCCTCTTTATAGCATGCAACTACTGCTCTTTGACAATTCCAGTGAGAGCAAATTTGATCAACAGGGAATTTTATTTGTGATAATAATTCTAGGATGTCCATCGTTTATTATGGAACTGTGCTTGGTCCTGACGACAATAACCTAGCTAAAGCAAAAATGAGATCATGCAAGCGAATACTAAATATTTTTAGATGATCACAACCACACTAAAAATAGAAAATATGATTCCGACGTGGGGATGAACTCCCGAGATCTGTATTTCATAAAACCATACAAGTCGGTTTTTTTGCTTCGATTCAACGAATAGTGATCTCTGTCATGTAATCTTCGAAATTACATCCGGAAATTCTCTGCTTGTGCACAAGAACATCTTCTAAAAATGACTTTAGCCTGATCGCCGTACTATGATCCTTCATTATAACACTGTGTGACGACCTGTCCTTTAGGATGATAACCACCTCGTTTTGAACTATGGCAGCTATACCCTGGAGGAACGTACCGTTATCTTTTTGTTGCGCTAAAAAACCTGCCAGCTTTTCAGCTTCGTATTTATCTTCGCACTCAAATTTTTCCACATTCATTAGGTATCACTTCTCATACGGTCCTCCATCGAACATGAATTTAGCAATTTCGTCCTTTGCTTTTTCCCTACGCTTTTTGAATTCCACGAGAAAGTTTTGAGATTCCTTTGACAAATCGCTCTTGCATTCACCGCAAAGAAGATTTCCGCTCTTGCATTTTAGTAACCGCTCGTCTGATTGTCTTTCAGTATCAAACAGATATCGTAAATACCAGAAAACAGGACAACCTAGAGCATTTCCACCTAGTTGTCTTTGAAGCGCTACTGTCGCTTGACCTCCCGTGAATGCAGCGGAAACTTTCTTATCTATGACCTCCGGATCATCAATTGTGAACAATGCTGTCTCTGGTTTAGATGACGACATTTTGCCTACCATTCCTAGAGCTGGAAGAAACTTACTGTGGATCTGTGCAGGTTTATAATATCCCATGCGTTCAGCCACATCCCTCGTGACTCTCCAGTAAGGATCTTGGTCTATGGCAGCCGGAATTAGAACCGGGGTTGGCTTATCTTCAATAATTGAGGGTAAAAAGCAAGGTGCTGCCTGTATTGGTGGGAATCCAATCATGCCTATATTGGTCGAATTTGAAAAACCAAATACTGCCTTTGCAGTAGAGAACGTGATTCGCTTAGCAATTTCTGTTGCGATAGGGTAAAGGTGCTGTATATGTCTCGTATCTATGATAATCTTAGTTTTATCAGGATTAAAGCCGACTGCGATGATATCCAGTATGTTCTCATAAGTGTAATATCCGATCTCTTCTCTCGAACGATCCTGAATCTGTAGAAACTTCTCATCATCCGTTAGCTGGAAAAGCAATTTCGAATTAAACTTTTCTTGGATATATTTAGTAAACAGCCAGGGCATCATATGACCTAAGTGGACCATTCCTGATGGTCCCCTACCTGTATATAGATAGAAACTCTCTCCCTCTTCATGTTTATTCAAGATCCAATCAAGGTCACGATGAGAAAAAAAATACTGAAGTTTTAACATCGGATGAACCTCGCCGGTCACTTGCTTGATTCTTTCTATCATCTCAGAGGTTATCGGTTGGGTACCAAATTGGGCTATGAGTTTGTTGTAATCTATTTCTCCCTCTACTTCCCATGGCGTAACTTTGAAGTTATGTTTTGAATTATTATTATCATTTTCGTCATTACTAGCATCGGAAGATTCTCCACGATCATTTAATTCCAACATGTAGTAGAGCCCTTAAACGTTTAAAAAGTCTTTTTTCTCTGACATCTGTTGCCTACGATGACTAACAGCAACGCCAATAGCCCCCTCCATCCTCTTGAGAAATCTATTCTAGAAGCTCTTGTGCGCCACAATGGAAAATCAATCGAAGAATTAGCAATGGCCACTCGTTTGGGTATCGATCAAATAAGACGTGGCATAGAATGGCTGAAATTGAAAGGCTTGATTCATCTTGACGAAGTGAGTTCAGTGTCCTTAGGGACAAGTGGATACCTAGCTATAAAGCAAGGTTTGCCAGAAAGAAGGCTCGTAGATTACTTAAGAAATGGCAAGAATCGGATTGAAGAAATATGGAACTCGGGTTTTTTTTCTCAAAAAGAGAGCCATAGTGCATTTAGATACGCCAAGCAAAACAACTGGATAGTACAGCAGCGAGATTCGGTCGGAGAGAAGAGACTTGTCCGAATGCTAGCAGCCGACAATAAGTCTAATGAAGAAAAATTGCTGAACAAGCTCAAGGAACAAGAAAATCTCAAAATGTCGGATCTCACATCGGAGGAACTGAACACCTTTAATTCATTGAAAAGCCGAGATCCAGGTTATGTGAGGGAACATAAACTACCAAACGAAACCACCGTCACGCTATTAGAAGCTGGCAAAAGAGCGCTTTCGGCGGTCGCCGACGTAGACATGAAGGCAGAGGTTCTAGCTGAGAGAAAAATCTCAGCTGGAAAATTGAGCGTTGAACTCCCTCCGATGGACGTTCAAGCCCCGGTACGTTATTTATTTCCGGGAAGAAAGCACCCCATTGTGAATCTCATCGCTGAAGTAAGCGAAATTTTTGTTGGCTTAGGTTTCACTGAAATTGAGGGGCCAATTGCGCAAACGAGTTTTTGGAACTTCGATGCTCTCTTCACTCCGCAAGATCATCCGGCAAGGGAAGTACAAGATACGTTCTATTTATCACAAATAAAGCAAGACAAATTTGCTACCGAGGACCAGGTTCACAAAATCTCCAGCGCTCACAAAGAAGGGTGGAAATATGAATGGAATATTGAGGACGCAAAGGGGATCGTTCTAAGAACACACACAACAGCCGTTACTATAAAGTATCTAGCAGATAATAAACCTGAAAACGCCAGAATATTTTCAATCGGTCGCGTTTTCAGGAATGAAAAGGTATCCTATAAACACCTCGCAGAGTTTACTCAGGTTGAGGGAATAGTTACAGGCAGAAAGGTTACCTTACAGGATCTGATGGGTTTGCAGCTTGAATTTTACGCAAGATTAGGCATTAGAAAAATTAAATTCTGGCCCACCTTTTTTCCTTACACAGAACCCTCTCTCCAATCTATGATTTATAACGAAAAACTAGAGAAGTGGGTTGAATTATTTGGAATGGGTGTTTTTAGACCTCAAGTGACAAAAGCGCTGGGTATTATGAATCCGGTACTTGCGTGGGGGGGTGGTCTAGAAAGAATTGCAATGTTACGTTTTGGACTAACCGATGTGCGGGATCTATATGAGAACAAGTTGGGTTGGCTAAGGAGTATTCCACGATGCCAGTTGTAGAATTCACTTTCGACAGGTTGAATAAATTCTTTCCAGGGAAAAAATTAGATGATATTTTGCAGATCGTTCCGTTTATTGGAGTAGATATTGAGGGCATCGACAACGCCGCGGTCAGAATTGAGTACAATCCTAACAGACCTGATTTTGCTTCAGATTATGGAATCGCGAGGGCCCTAAAGGGATTGTTAGAAATAGAAATTGGGATCCCCGAATTTAGGTTGTCTGGAAGAAGTGGATATGCTATCAAAGTTGATATGTCCACAAAACAGATCAGGCCATACATCGTTTCGTTGGTTGCTAAAAGTGGTAGTCTTGATGAAGAGACTATAAAACAGCTAATTTCAATGCAAGAAGACCTCCAGAATGTGATTGGAAGGCGAAGAAGTAAGGCTTCAATTGGAATTCATAATTTAGATGCTATCAAATTTCCTGTTACTTATACTACAGTGCAAGAGGATTTTTCGTTTGTTCCACTCGGCGATTCAGTTAACCGCACAATTCGCCACATTTTAAAAGAATTCGACGTGGGTATGCAGTATGGATATATTCTACAAAAATCAGGCATATATCCCATCATCATAGATGCTGAAAGTAATGTTTTGTCCTTTCCTCCAATTGTAAACAGTAATTTGACAAAAATAAGTACCGCTACTAAGAACATCCTCGTTGAAGTTACGGCAAACAATCTAGCGGTAGCAGAGGATGTTCTTTCAGTAATGGCTATGGCACTATATGATGCCGGTTTTGAAATTCAAACAGTCTCGACTCATAACGCCGGTGGACTAAATAAGGAAACACCTAAAATGGATCCTTCCTACATCAAAGTCGAAACTAGATATATTAACAGAATACTCGGGCTGAATCTGAAAATTACTGATATTTTGAAGTGTCTAAAGAGAAGTAGGTTGGACGGGAAATTTGTGTCTGGGAAAATTATCAAATGCACTATTCCACGATACAGAACGGATATAATCGATCGTACCGACCTGGTAGAAGAGGTTGCTGTGGGATACGGTATATACAATTTGACGGCCACAATACCTTCATCCGATCTATCAGGGAAGCGGAATTGTCTTTCAGTTAGACTGGATATAGTCAGAGAGGTAATGACTGGACTTGGTATGATAGAAGTTGTCAATTTTAACCTTGTCAGCCGGAAAATACATTATCTATTAATGGACATACCAGAACATGATAATCTTATGACGGCCGAGAAAACCAAAAGTATCGAACATGAGATACTAAGAGAGTCTCTAATTCCTTCTCTAATCCAAACATTGTCTCACAATATACATGAAGAATATCCTCAGAAGCTATTTGAGGTAGGCAAAGTTTTTGAACGGAGAGACCGAATAGAGGAATATTGGAATCTGGGTGTTGTGCTAGCTCATTCTAAGGCAAACTATACTGAGGGAAAATCCATTGTGCAGACGTTTTTGAAGACAAGCTTCGGCAAAGAGGTGGTTACAAGACCCAATGTCAACGCCTCCCTAGTTCAAGGTAGATCCTCCGACATCATAGTAGATGGGGTTTCAGTCGGTTATATTGGAGAAATTACCTCGATTGTCCGTGGACATTTCAAGTTAAGGGTTCCAGTAGTTGCCGCAGAACTAAATCTATCACAACTAATGTCAGTTAGCTGATCTTTATATTTGTGTGTTATTGTACTCGTAGTTGCCGATAGTAGCGCGTATTACTAGGCACCCCGTTATAGAGAGTACACGAGGAGGAGTACACATTCGCGTGTATGGCTACCCATGAATACGTGTGGGTCAGAGGCGGGGGACAGCTCTTTTAATCAGCCTTTGTAAGTATTATTAGATAAAAATGTTATTTCCGAAGAATCCAAAATTGTTTGAAAACAAACGATAGACAATTTGAAGGCAGGATCCATGTGATCAAATCAAGCACAATCCCGGAACACATATCATGGTTGTGTAGATCAAGAGATTTGACAACATCACTTCAATGGGCTCTACTGAAAGACGCTATAATTGGAGATGGAACCATAATTGTGAACTGCTTTTGAAGAAACTGTTCATGGGCAAGTAAGCCGGTAGCAGGGACATACTGAATGCACCATATCGAAGCTGATGGATCGGAAGACCATTCAGTCTTACATACGTAGGACCCGGCATGCATGTGTGAATTTTCTTTGGAGGAGCGACGAGTAGATATCATTCTCCGTACTTTCTATCAGTAGGTTCAATGGGCGTGAGATGTTTCAGATCTCAAAGTTGCCCTCGTCATGCTAGAGGATTGGGCAAGTTTTAAGATCATATCGATACAGAGCATACTAATGCTTTCTATAGACAACGTTAGAAGCGTTTTGGCAAAAATTAAAGGAGAAATATCAGTGGGAAGACAGAGCCGAGCCAATTGGAATTCTATCCACAACGACAATTGCTAACATTAGCGCCAACGATTAGAGGGTGAACAATTCAGGTGATGTACAATTTTGGCAGGTATGATCCCTCATAGTGTGAATAAATCAACATCTACGCATTTAGGATGGGTATAATACCTATTAAGATGCGATCAGAACTAAATGACCTATGCCAAGCACTATTGTGTGAGATCAACTATGCTTCTTCTGATGATCAATTTGGCTTCGGGTGAAATATTGTATTGCTCCAAGATCTTGGCTGGCTCTTTTACCAGTTGATTTCTGAATTCTGGTTCACTTGCTGCTCTAAGCAGAATGTCGCTTATCGTTTCTGCGTCCTTCTGTCTTGGATCCAAGTACGTGCACGGATGCAAAATTCTCGTATATATTCCTAATGCATGATTCGCAAACTTGATATGAACTAATCCACCGTTCACAAACGTGCAAAAACAGCGCTTGCTGCTTCAAAGTAGAGATAAGTGGACCGTAAATGGAACTTCTAGGATCATCCCTCCTGAGCAGACGCTCCAGGTGACCATCCCCATATCTAAGCAGATTGGAGTAACCCGACTTGCGGACATAACACATATGGATAAATTAGCTATCCCAAATTACTCCGCTGTTTTACCTGGAACAGAGGATTACATTTGGGTTTATAGCGGTAAGGGTCCAACTAAGGCACATGCCAAAGCGAGCGTGTTGATGGAATGTATCGAAAGGTATTCTTCACTACCAGGTAGCACAAAACGGAATTTCATTCAAGGAAGCTATGAAGATTTATCACAAAAATACAGTGTCCTCCATCCAGAAGAGGTTGTAGAACCTTTCAATTTTCAATACCGAAATTACATGCCGATGGATTTCCTTCCTGGTTTTGAGCTCTTTAGCGGAGAAAGTATGTTGATACCAGCATCTCTTGCATTATTTAGATATTCTCCAAAATCTCCAGCTTTAAGCCCTTTTGCATTCTCTCATACAAATGGACTTGCTTCTGGTAACGTATTAGAAGAAGCAGTCTGTCATTCCCTATGTGAGGTTATAGAACGTGACGCAGTTAGTTTGGCGGAACTGCGAGCAAGCGCCATCCCGTTTAATTTTGTACGAACTATCGCAAATTCGCTGAAAGAAAAACAATATTCAATATCTCCGGTACCCGACGATCAATTTATGGATGATCCAAGTATATTTCCTGATGTTGTTCTATACGACGTAGATTTTGATCCTATAAAGATGTTAGTTAGAAAATTTGAGAAAGCCAAAATCCCCCTAATAATAAAGGATATAAGTTCGGATATTGGGATTCCGACATTCAATGCCAGCAGCATTGAATGGCTAACTCACGATTATGGATATCTTGCTGAAGGCCATGGTACTCACCCGGATGCGAGGATTGCATTGTTGCGTGCTATTACCGAAGTTTCCCAATCTAGAGCTGCCAATATCCAAGGTGCGAGGGACGACCTACGAAAGATAAAATATGGACATGACAATTCTGACGACAAGAGGGCATGGCAATTTACGCCATCCAAAAATAAGATCCAATTCTCCCAGATTAGATCTTATTTTAACGGAGATATTCTTGATGATATTAAACTGATTTTGGCACACTTACAACAGGCCGGCCTAAAAAAAGCTATAATTGTAGATTTAACAATTGCGGAAATTGGAATTCCGGTTGTACGAGCTATAGTTCCAGGACTAGAGACTTTTAAATTTACAAAATCGATTATGGGTTGGAGAGCAAGAAGGTACTTTAAAAAAAATTGAATAAGCCAATTGTTTTTATTGGTCCTAGCCTGACCATTGAAAAAGCTAGGAAAATCTTTAATGCAGATTATAGACCCCCTGCGAAAAAAGGTGATTTTCTAAGACTTCTGGCCTGCATAAATGATGATGATCGCACTATAATAGGATTAGTCGACGGCTTATTTTTGCAGGATTATCCTCCCACTCCAATAGAAGTATTCCAACTACTAATCAAAAAAAATATGCTCGTTTTGGGAGCGGCAAGTCTAGGAGCATTGCGAGCAGTTGAACTGGAAAAATATGGTATGATAGGAATTGGCAAAATATTTGAATTATACAAAAACAACAAAATTGATGCAGATGACGAAGTAGCGGTTACGTTTACCGAGGACACTCAACTTATCCAGTCAGAGGCAATGATTGATATTCGATATAACCTTTTCATTGCATTAAAAAAAGGAGTTATTGACGAAAACACGAAAAGAGCAGCAGTGAAAGTGGCAAAGAGCATCTACTTTCCAAATCGAAATTATGAGGATATCATAGACGAAACCAAAAGGATACATCCTTCGCTTTCAGATTATTTGGAATCCTTCCGTTCCTATATTGGTAAGAACAGACAAAGTTTGAAGGAGCAGGATGGAATAAAATTAGTAAACTATGTAAAGATGAAATATGAAGGCGAAATCAGCCGGAATTGAACCTGTCGCTCCAAACATCCAATCTCATAATAATAATATCATACTATGTATGGATTTTACGCTGTAGCACCATGCTAGCATCATTTAAATGATTGCTAGCAATTTGCTAGAATGCATCACGGAAGTAAACAAGGATTGACCCAATCCGCGATCAATCCTCGCGGATTGTATCAAATTCGTGTGCGGATTGTATTATTTTGACGACCCATGCCTACAGTTTAGCGTAGTAGTATCCATTGTATGATCCTCAGTGGATTTAGTGACAATCCAGACGAACATTTTAATGTCCGCAATCAATGTTTTTAGCATAACAAAGATGATTTTTAGGTTGAAACAGACGCGCCAATCTCTAGAAACCTTACCAGAAATAAGGCCTTCTCGTGGCAAAGCTGTCTGAAAACAAATCACGCAAAAATGCCAATATCTCTGCTAGAGGCCATCTCGCTAGTTGAGGTAAGTAAGCCATTTTTTGCTAAATTTATCGTCCCTTCCTTGAGTTACTGCCTCGAACTTGCTTTTAATCTGCAGCGTAAATTGACCTATATTTCCATTACCGATTATTCGGTTATCAATGTCGCCTACTGCCCTTATTCCAGCGGCGGTCCCGGTCAGAAAAACTTCATCGGCTATGTACATTTCGTCCCTCGAAATATCACGAATTTCATAAAGGCTACCGTAGTGTCGCGAAATAGCCAATACGCTATCTCGAGTTATCCCATTGAGAGCACCTGAATTAACCGGTGGAGTAATCAATATATTGTCTCTCACCATAAAAATATTTTCTGCACTAGCTTCGATAACCTTTCCGGCCGTATTCAGCATCACTGCTTCGTCGAATCCCATTTTCAATGCTTCCATTCTAGCGAGAGCAGAATTGGCGTAGTTTGCTGTCGCTTTTGCATTCATGGGCATTGATCTTCCATCGATTCTCATCCATGAAGAGACCATTAGTCTTGCCCCTTTTTGCGGGTCTCTCTGTCTAATATATTCGTCCCACTTCCAAACAGCTATTGCGACAGAGACTTTATTTGGAAGAGGATTGACTCCCATTTTACCGTAACCATAGTAGGCGATTGGTCTAACGTAGTATTCCTCTGGCTTATTGGCATTGAGCGTATCGACTACCGCATCTTCCAGTTGTTTCTCAGAATATCCAAGATCCATAAAATACATCTTCGCACTATCCATTAATCGTCGTATGTGGTCTGGCAAACGGAAAGCGGCTAGGCCGCAGTCGGTTTTGTAACAACGAATTCCCTCGAATACTGCAGTTCCATAATGTAAACCATGAGTAAGAACGTGAATTTTTGCCTCGTCCCATTCCACTAGGGATCCATCCATCCATATTTTCCCTTCAGTCATTTATTTTCACTAATACGAATATTAGGTCGATGCTCTTTATAGTCCCACGAAGTAGTTTGAGCGTGAAAAGATCGAATGGGTGTTCGTTTTATTCGATGGGATGGATGAATCGAAGAATGACTGCTTATTATGCTGGATATCAATATTGCATGATAAGGGAATTTAGTCTCTTTTATATATCAACCTTAGACGAACCGATTTGGCCAATATTCTCTTTCTAGCCTCTAGCGCCGCTTCACCAGATGTTAGATGTAGTTCATAAGCTGATTCGATGTTTTGGCTTGACAACATCAAGCAGCAAAATCTACGTGGACGCATCCAACCCTAATTTTATACGCGCCTTGAAAATGCAGATAGGCGAAAGCGAAGATTTTGACCAAAAGATAGTTGGATACAAAAAGCAAGTTTCCCAAATACGATTGGACTACTCAAATGTTAGTAATTCCAGGTAATTTCGCTCAAGAGCATAAGAAGATGTTGTTGAATGCTAAAATGATATTCTAAGATACAGACGGCCTAATTGCAATTAATCAAGTTTAACAAACTAATAACATCATTAAGAACTGCATTAGAAAGAAGCGAAGGAACGCTTGACAGGGAATCAACTCGTATAATGATATTCTGGACGCGGTGGAGTTGATTGCCACTGTAGAAGCTCTGGAGTGCTTTCATCCGACTCCGCAATGAGCCTAAATACCACTCTCTCCTTTTTTTACTTTGGCGCAAGGTTATGTTGGAGACTAGAGAAAAACAATGTTCTCGTTTTGTGATCTAGGAACTCCGTTTCTTCGGTATAGCGCGTTCTATCATCGAGAGAATCCTTTCTGCATGCTTGCAAGGTTCAAACAGGCTAACTTTCTAGATTGTAGGATTGGTGCATATCCTTCTCGAGAGGAGCGGAATGTATCAAGTGCGAAGGAAGACGAAGGTATTCAGAAACTAATGAAATATAGTCGTTCAACGCAATTTTAGTGAGTACATTGGATGTATCTCTATTTGACCGTATTCATCTATACCATTATCTTGAACTAACTTTCCCGATATGTTTATATGTTGACCTATTGTTGGCACTAGAAATTTAGGAAATGGTTGACCAAGTCGACAGTCTCCCTGATGCCAAGGCGCTGAGGTATGGGGTTTAGTCTGACAAATGCCTTCGATCCATAGCCCTCCTTTCTTTTGATTTCCAGAAGTCAGTATTGATGTAATATTTTGTTCATTTGGCTTTATCGCGAAGACAAGGTCGCCATCAGGAGCGTAATGTGGTAGAGTCATTACAGTACCAGTAACAGCTACACAAGATGAAATAAGCTTGAATCTTTCCGGATGACCAATACCTTGATCTATGAAAGGAATACAGTCTACCTCTGTTGGATGATCTTTTGAAGGTAATTGTGCGTTTGCATTTTGAAAATAAGATATAACCACAAAAATTAGTATAGCCCCTAATCCAATTAGAACTATGAAATCAACAAATTCATGCATTCTTATTTCTCACTTATTTTCTAATAATAATGATTTGTTTAATAAATTAGTCCCTACTCACATTGTCTCCATTTTCAGGATGAGTGAAACCAAATACTGTACTGCGAATGATCGTCAGTAGCAAAATACCTTATTTACGTAGAGCAGCGAAAAGCTAAATTATTTTACTATTTCCAACAGCAATAACAATATAAACTATAATAATTACGGTTTTCTTATATAAAGACGTGAGACGTGAGGTGAGTCGATGAAGTTTGGCGTGAGAATATCTAGTTTTTTATCTAATAGAAAAATATCTGTCGCTATTGCAGTAGTTGTAATTTTGCTTGTAATTATTGATCTGTTAATGACCCGTCAAATATTGCCTTACACTAACTATACAGAAGAAGTCATGTTTATCCTTACCGTAATCGTTGGATATGGCATCGGTTCATGGGTACTTTTAGGATATACTAAAAGCGTAAGTAAAGAGATTAGAGCCAAATCCAGTTTTATAAATTCAATGCATTGGACTGTAACGATAATTCAGTTTTCCTTATTCGCAATACTATTATTCGTACTTTTCAGTAATACCACCGGATTTTTATCGCCTTCAGTTTTCGCAGCCAGTTCCATAACGGCCTGTGCCATCTTGGGAGTAATCTCTTTCAAATTCTTTTCATGGTACAAGTTAAGTAATAATAAGAA
>WNGG01007824.1_pt1 | contig 16426 bp, 20 predicted proteins | sample 5400661 | NCBI WGS metagenome assembly WNGG01 (sample SAMN13153372, study PRJNA577476) | soil metagenome | isolation source: 100 cm soil or saprolite under Garry oak tree replicate 1 | place: USA:California | collected 2016-06-15 | reverse complement strand
CGGCCCCAAACTCTGCCGACTGGGTCTGGAGCGGAGGAAATGCTCACTTGTTGGATACACCAAAAAGGAGAAGTTCATAACCACAACTGCCCGGGAAAGAATACGTGAGCGAGCAGGTGAAGAGCAAGGTGGCGAGGAAAAGGAGACGCTCGGGGGGATACACCCGCTGCTGTTAGCCACTCTGCTGTCACTCCGCAAGGAGCGGGAGGAAGGCGAGGGGATCCAGCACCCGCTCGTATTGGCCACTCTGCTGTCACGCCGCAAAGAGCGAGAAGAGGGCGAGGGGATCCAGCATCCGCTCGTGTTGGCCGCCCTGGGAGCGGGAGAAGGAGAAGGAGACGGTGTAGCACAGCGAGGCTCTGGCTCCTCTCATGTTCGCCGCTCTCGGCGCCGGATTCGAACATCGAGGCTTCTGGCGATTTCGGTGAAATGATATGAGTTGTCTAGGGCTCATACACGACTGTGTGTATGAGCTCTGGATACCTTTATCCGGTCCAAATGGCTCACTAAGCGACTGAAGGAAATCATCATGACGACTCATCCTGAACAAGCAACAAGCCGGGATCGTTTCGATCCCATGGCCGAAGCACTTCTGAAAGAACTGCTTGAGACTGCATCGCATGCGAAAGCAGCAGCGCGCACGGAAGATGCAGTCACAACGGCTCTGATGGCATCCCTGATCCCCCCGGCACGCACCGCATCACAGGCATCATCATTTGAAAAAGCCATACTTGCAGTAGCCCTTGCCCCTGCGCTTGCAGACGCGCTTGCTCCTGCGCTTGCCGATGCGCTTGTGCCTGCCATTGTGAAGGCTTTGAATACGATCCTTTCTTCAAAGGAAACCGGCCAGGAAGCGGTTCCCAAAGAGGATATCGACAAGCAAGAGGGAAAAAAGCGGAAGCCATATGAATGAGGCAAGGTGACGGCTCTGACGGCATGTATTTCCCTCAGGCTGCTGAACCAGCAGCCGTCAACCACCTATGGTGAAGTCCATCGTGCTTTTGAACGGTGACGGCATTTTCCCACTCGAACCCCCCATCGATATGAGGGAAAATTGTCGTTACCCGGTCCCACTTTGTCTTCAGTGCTCAATAGCGCTGTAGGACTAAAACAGTGGAGTTACAATCACCTCCTCCGCCCGCTAGATTAAACTACAGCTATTTCTTCCCCACAGCCGCAGTTTCAGCCCTTGGTGGGCTCTACTCTCCCAATTGTCTCTAAACCTGTCAATCAAACTGCGGAATGTCGAGTATACAGCCGTGCACCAAATTTCGAACGTAGGTGTACAATGGGAGTAGAAAGACAATGGAGGGAACCGCAATGAATAAAGCGCAAGTCAATCACAATTTCACCTATCATGCACCGAAGGGCGACCAGCCGGAGCGTTACAGTGCCCTGCGAACGCAGGCAAAGGAGTTGGCATGACCATCGTCAGATTGACGCCCGAGTCATCAGCACAAGAACGGGCGTTATTCTTACTCAACCTGGCGGTGGTGAGCGCAATGAGGAAGCAATGAAGCACTATACCCTTAGAATTGCCGCGGAAAAGCTCGGCATTGATGAAGTCACCTTGTGGCGCTGGATGCGCGAGAGCCGGGTGAAGCCGAGACGTGACCCAACAGACTGGAGACGCCGCCGTATCTCCAAAGCGCAGCTCATCACGTTAGCAGAGCGCCATCACCGCCTGGTGCCCATCGAAAAAGAAGACCAGAATATGTCCGACCTGGAGGCGCGAATCTTTGACCTGGAGCAAGAAATGCTTGCGCTTTCACGAACTGTCAAGAAACTGATGAGTTACAACGATCCACCCGGCGAGGAAGAACCAACCCCCGACGCAACACGCACCACCGTCGGGACATTACTGGCACAGGTCCGCGCTATGCAAGAAAGACAGGCCAGGTAACTTCGGTGGGGCAAGCCCGCAGCAGCGACACCTCACCAATGATCCCCCCGTGCAGAGCTACGCGCTTCGCGTCTTTCGAAGCCGCTATCACACAGCCACCAAAGTACCCCCGACAAAGACTGAACCCCCACCGCGCGTACGCATCGAGCAATTCGCAGCTGCTCCCTGGTTTCTCGACTCGGCTTAGGCGAAGGAGACGGGCCTATTCGACACCACCACGCTTCTACTAACCGGCTGCCTGGGAGTGCGTTCTATGGTGCTCGAAGGCCAGGACGGCCCCTATCAGCAGGAAGGGGGAAGCAAAGAGCGCCCACCAGCCTGCAATAAAGAAAAACGCGATGCCTGCCACCGCCAGCAGCACCGCTCCCACGATGGGAGCGAACGGTGTCACCACCGAACCGATCAGGCCGATCATGATGACAAGCATCCCGAAAAGGAAGTGCAGCGGGCTACTTATGACTCCGCTGACCCTGCCCATGACCTGTAAGGAGGAGTACAAGAGGTTGACGATAAAGGCAATGACCACCCCAACCAGGCCAGTGATCATGGCAAGGATGCGCAGAGAAAACCGTACCACAGATGTTCTCTTTCTTAGGCCGGAGCATACCCCGGCACCTTCTGTTCCGCTCTTCCGTAGTGACGCTCTAGCACTAAAGAGTATAAAGCAAAAACACCAGGCGAGACATCATCCAAAAGATTGATTTTGCACAGTACCTATTCAGGTCCCTTTCTTGTGCTGCCGCAGGCGGCACATGCACCCGGTATCCCTCCGTCACGCGCGGATCAACAAAGACTGTCGCCTTGCTGCTGTCATCCCATTTCCACAAACGGAGTTTGTCAAGAGTGGCTCTCGTATATGAGAGCCAAACTCTTTTACCATTTCCATGACGTTGCTCATAACTCTTTCATGACACTTCCTTCCTATACTAGCAGCAGAGAGAGCGAGGAACGTCAACTGGGAAGTGGCACAAACCCTGCTAGAGGAGCCTGAGCAGGACGCATGGCCTCCCCGACTCATCACAGGTGCGTGACGCTCACCTCCCTGCACAACCAGCTTCCGCCCGAGAACGCCGCCATCCGACCAGGAAACCGGCGAGCACCAGTGACATCAATGAGGAAGGAGAAACCACCATGGGTATGTTACACCTCATTTCCTGCCGCGGCGATGACCGCCTGCTCTGGAACGAACAGGAGGCACAGGCCGGGGACGCCGAAGCCCTGGCCGCGCTGCACGAAGTCGAACGCATCTTTGCACGCGAGCGCGCCAGGGGCGCTACCGCATTCCGGGTCGAAGTAGGCCAGCCAGTTGAGCGCCTGGAGCAGTTTGACCCACAAGCACACCAGATTATCCTGGTGCCACGGGTGGTGGGAGGATGAAGGAGGATATGTTGGTCTTCGCCTTGCTCGCGCTCCCCCTGGGTGTGTCTTTGGGGCTCTGGTGGTTCAACTCACGGGCGGAGCGACGGGCGCGCCAGCTGTTGCAGGCCGTGCTGACGCAGGAGCAATACCGTCACCTGCTCCAGCGGGGATACCTCGATATCAGGAGCCCAAGTCATCAAGAGCGCTTCTACCGCATGCCAAAAGCTCCTGGGCGTGTTCACCTGATAGAAAACGAGCAATTACAAACGGATCTCTGCCTACAGCCGCTGGATTGGGTGCCCAATGCTGATTTCGTGGTTATTCACAAGCTCATGATCGAAGCGGATGAGGAGACCTATCTGCAGAAGGCAAACAGGTTCGTGCCGATACATGCTTCCAGGAGCATTGGGTAGCGGCGGTTGGTGGCTGAGAAGAATCGCTCCAGCCCTTCCGAGGGAGGTAATGGATCGCTGTGTGGATCCAGTTGCAGGCCATGATGATGGCTTCATCAGCGTAGCGCTGATCACCGAGGTATAAGAGTGATAATGAACTTTAGGCAAGGTTCAAATCAATGTGACACATTGAACAGTCAGGCAGCAGCAGGGAGATAGCCAAGGGCGGTGAGCCAATCGGCTTCGACATGAGCAGCCTGACTGCGTTGCAAAGGAGACAGATCAGCGTGAGGACCACGAGGCGCGATGTGATGATTGTGCCAGACCGCCAACAGGGCCAACATGCCAGCCGAAAGCGTGCGATGCACCGCCAGATGGGGGCGCACAATGCTGTGCCAGTTCTCCACGACACTACTGGCTCGAACCGCCTGAGTCCAGCCTTCAAAAAGCATCTGAGCGGTTGCGCGCCATGCCGGAGCCACTCCTTGCAGCAGTGTCTGCACCTGGGGACCAAGGAGTTTTCGACGTTGCCATGCCCACGCCATCAGTTGGACCGCCGCACCACCCAGCTCTTGGGCGGCTTGCTGCTGTCTGTCCTCCAACAGATGAGTAAAATGCAGCAGGGAAGGCAAGGCCAATTCCACCAGGCGCGCCACCCCCAGCAGATCGTGCTGCAAGCTAGCAGGAGCCTGCTGCTGGACCTCAAAAAGCAAGGTCACCAGGGTCTCCAGTTCCGCCTGCCGACGAGATGGCGTCATCAGCCCGCTGGCCGAGGTGCTATCCACAATCACCACATCCAGCAAGTGGTGCAGTTCCCGGAACAGATAGGCGACGGCCTCCCACAAGTGCATGAGCTGCTCCACGGTCTTGCTCTGCTCCTTGCGGCTCGTTTTGGGAGGCCGTCCCGAGAAGCGCTGGCCGCCTGCTTGGCGTTGCTCATAGTGCGTGATGGTGCGCAGGCGCTCTTCTTCGTGCTGCACCAGCGTCTCAACACGCCCTTGCACCTTGGCCGCTTGCTGAAACACGTGCCAGACATCACGCTGATGGGTACTCAGTTGCTTCACCTCCTTCAAGGCCTCATGGATAGCATGTCCACCATCGCTCACGGTGGTCTCATAGCTGACTCCTTGGGCTTGCAGATCCCACAAGATAATCATCCAACTCTCGCCCTCGACTGGTGCAGGAGGAAGACTGGCCCACACCTGCCCGCTCTGCACATCCACGACATTGAAGTAAGCCTCCCCTCGTTGGCTGCTGAATTGCTCATCAAGAGCCAGGGCACGAGCAGACGAGGACCGCTGTTGAGCCAGCCAGGCTCGTGCTCGTTCGCCTGCCTGCTGAACCACCGTACAAATACTTCCCAGCGACAGCGAGGTACCCATCAGCCTCTGCAGACACGTTTGGATCTGCCGATAGCTGGCATGCGCTTCGATCAGGAGCGTCAGCACCTGCCGTTCCAGCTCGGAGTCCGGGTTCTCTGGCTTTTGCCTCCGGGTGAAAACGTCTTGCAACGCCTGCTCTGCTTTCCGCTTCCAGCGATACAAGGTCTGACGAGAGACCTGATGGTCTCGACTCAATCGGCTCACCACTCCATGACACGAGGGCCTTGCCAGCAGGTGCGTGATCCACTCAATTCTCTGTTGTGCTGTGCTACAATGCTTCATAGTGCCTCCCTGAGTACGGTTGATGTGGTTTTTTTCTACCGTATCTCTCAGGGAGTTTTATTGCAAGCTTTTCGTCAATTGTCACAATCGTTCAAAGGCAGTTGAACCTTGCCTTAACAAATTAATCCGTCTATGATATCCTGAGAGAAAAACGAACTCGCAGGAGGAAAGCAAGATGGCCCAACGACGAGAAGTGACCTTGAGCCAGCACCAGAGCGCAGAGCTGATCAAGACGCGTGACCACCACGCTCTTGCCTACTTGCGGGAGAGAGCCGCCGCCATCCTGAAAGTGGTCGGTGGTCAGCCGGTCTGAGCAGTAGCGGCAAGCGGACTCTACAAGCCCAGACGCCGCGAAACCGTCAGTGACTGGATCACACGCTACCAACAGGAAGGGCTTGACGGCCTGCTGGTTCGCAAAGGGCGTGGGCGCAAGCCCGCTTTTTCCCCCTCTGCAAGCTCCCACTGAGGTCGATGTGGCTCTGGCCCAGCGAGAGCCGAGACCCTGCACCAGAGTCCAGAGTGCTTTGGCCTCTCTCGCAGCCGTTGGTGGCTCGACGGGATCAGGCAAGCCGTGCCCTGGCTGGCTGAGGTCAGTGTGCCTGGGCTCTGGCAACTGCTCGACCGCTTTGACCTGGCCTACAAGCGAGGACGGCGCTACGTGCATGCGCCTGATCTCGACTACCTGCTCAAGGCCGCTCGGGTGCGCTCTGCCTGGCAAGAGGTCTTAGCCGACCCGGTGCGCTTCGTCTTGCTCTACCAGAACGAATTGACCTATTATCGCTGTCCGACCCTGGCCCAGGAGTACACCCAACGGAGTTCGGATGCACCTCGGGCGGCGGAAGCGGACAGGCTACAATAGCAGTCGACGCATTGCCGGGTGCCTGGATGCCCACAGCGGGCGCTTGATCACAGGGCCTCGCAGCGCTTTTGAGCATCAGACCTTCCTGCGGTATCTGCTGGCCATCGAAGCTCGCTATCCGCAGGCTGAGCGCATCAGCATCGCGTTGGATAATTGGCCAGTCCATTTTCAACCCGATGTGCTGGCTCGGCTCCAAAGCAGCAAGATCCGCTTGCTCTTTTTGCCGACCTATGCTCGCTTCTCTCAACCCCATCGAGAAGGTCTGGCGCAAGCTCAAACAAGAGATCTTGCACTTACACCGACACAGCAGTCAATGGAAGGCGTTGCAAGATAAGCCTCTATGCCGCTGCCGTGTCGCTTCCCTGATCGTTTTGTAGGAAGGCGAGTGTCGTCCTGCCGGTCAACTCTTGTGATCACCCAGCAGGTGTCGATTGTTCCTTTCCAAAACTCTACTCTTTCTCTCCCCTGTGGATATAGCTTTCGCATGGGTTTTTGCGTATACTTATTCTCAGTAGTATTGACTAATCGGCGCTCCCCAAGCCATTGAAGCGATAAGTGTTGGTGCCAACGGATGTAGCAGACGAGGAGGTAGCAACCATGCCAGGATGTAGATGTCTCGTGGCTCTCTTGACAGCTTTTGTCCCACTCTCGCGCTGCTCGAAGCCATACGGTTGCTTCCGTAAACAACGAGAGGAAGAAGAGGGAATCTCATGACGACCACGACCACTCCATCCACTGAGTCTGGTGGATGGGATGTGAGTTTGACTTCACGAGCTGAACGTTCTGCTGCCGGGAAGGCGTTGCGTAGCAAGACACCCCGTTCCAGCCATGCAGCGTGGTCACCAGACCCCGAACGCCCTGATCCGATCAGCCTGTTGGAAGAGGCCAATAAGACGCGAGTAGAGCCATTGGTGCCCATCCGCTTTGGACGCATGTCGCTGTCCCCTTTCGCGTTCTATCGCGGCTCAGCAGACCTCATGGCGCATGACCTGGCCACTACCCCCATCTCAGGTATCAAAGCCCAGCTCTGCGGTGACGCGCATCTGAGCAACTTCGGCGTCTATGCCTCACCCGAACGCCGGCAGGTCTTCGATCTGAACGACTTCGACGAGACGCTCCCAGGCCCCTGGGAATGGGATGTGAAGCGACTGGCTGCCAGCGTGGTCCTGGCAGGGCGGCAGAATGGCTACAGCCCCCGGGACAGCAAGCAGGCGGTTTTGAGATGCCTGCAGCGCTATCGTGAGAGTATGGGGCAGTTCGCCCAGATGAACCACCTGGATGTCTGGTATTCCCACCTCGAAGTGGAGGGCTTGATCGCGCTCACACGTGGCAAAAAGCTGAAACGAGGCATGGAGCGCAAATCGGAACGAGCAAGCAAGCGCACGCGCATCGAAACCTTTCCCAAGCTGGCCGAGGTCGTGGATGGCCAGTACCGCATCAAGGATGAGCCGCCGTTGATCTTTCACTACGGCCAGTGGGACACGGGACAGGACCAATTGGACACCGAGCAGTTGCGAGCGTTTGTGTTAGACTACCTGGCGTCCTTGCCGCAGGAGCGACGTATCCTGATCAGCCGCTACCAGGCGCTGGACCTGGCGCACAAAGTGGTGGGAGTGGGGAGCGTGGGCACCGTCTGTGCGGTCGTGCTGGCCTTAGGAGGAGCAGAGGGCGATGATCCGCTGTTCATGCAGATCAAGGAGGCGTCGGCATCGGTGCTCGAGCCGTACCTGGGGACGAGCCCCTTTGCCAACCACGGGGAGCGCGTGGTGGTGGGACAGCGCATGATGCAGGCAGCCAGCGACATTCTCCTCGGGTGGTCGACCTTAGGTGGGAGGGACTACTATGTGCGACAGTTGCGGGACATGAAGTGGTCGGCGGAGATCGAGACGATGAACCTGAGCGAGTTTAGCTTGTACGTCGAGTTGTGCGCAGCCACTCTGGCGCGGGCGCATGCGCGTACGAGTGACCCGGCACAGATCAGCGGCTACCTGGGCAACCGGGACACGTTCGACCAAGCCATCGCCTCGTTTGCTGAAGTGTATGCCGACCAGGCCGAACGCGACCATGCAGCACTTCTGGCTGCTATCAAAGAGGGACGGGTACTGGCCCAAATCGGTGTATGAAACGTTCGCAGAACAGGAAGTGGAACGCGGTACTGGCTCAATCAGGCTACGACGCAGCTGTTCGAAGAGTGATTCTCTCATGAGAGTGGTTACAGTGATATCATCAATCGATGAAACACGAGGAAGAGAGAGCAATGGTAACTCTTCTCGCGCACCAGAAGGCTTGCCAAGCAAGCCGGAACCGAATACAGTAGGGACATGACAGCCGAAGAAGAAGTGGTGTACCTGCGACAAGAAAAGAGCCTGCTGCAAGAGCAGTTTGCGCAACGAGACGAGTTGATCGCTCAACTGCAGCACGATATCGCTAGGCTTAGAGAGCAGGTGGACGCCTTGCAAGAGCAGCTGAACAAGGACAGCCACACCAGTCACTTGCCGCCCTCCTCTGATCGGTTTCACCGTCAGCCCAAGAGCCTGCGCAAGAGAAGCGGCAAGAAGCCCGGAGGGCAGTCCGGGCTGTGCTGGCTACATTGGTTATCCGCCAGACAAATTGAAAGTTACCCTCTTCCGTTATCTGGTGCTTTGACGAGGAAATGTACCTTGAGTCAAGTTCGGGATGAACATCCTTGCCTGAGAAGGCAACAAACCACTGACCAGGATGAGCACGTCTCTCGTGCTTGTTTCCTTTTGCAAGGAAAACTCTCAGCAACTGCCTGCTGGTTCTTAACAAAAGAAGCAGTGTGAAAGACTTCTCTCAGGTGTTCCCATGCCTCAGGCAGTCACATCTTCCTCTCTGAAAGAGCGTATGCACTTCTGCGATAGTCATGATGGAACCCACCCAGGATCGGGAAGCTGAGGACCTTGCCACCCGTGTGATCTGCTGGCACTGATCCAGCTTTCGGCTCGGGAATCTGCTGTTTGATCCCTTGATGCGGTCTTGTAAATTTGGGAATTCCGTGGGTCTGGCACCATTTTGGTGAATGATGAGCTTGTTTTGAGAGAAAGCATTTTCTCTGTGAGCACAAACAGGATCGTTGCTTCGACTTTGACTTGCGAGATTTCACCAAGATGGTGCCAGACCTATTCCATGGGAGAAATCTTGCTCATTCTGCGGGCGGTAAAACGAGCATGAGTGCAGATTCATTTTTTGGGGCCGAGGGGAAGCGATCTCTTCTGTCTCTGCCGGCCAGTGCTGACACATCACATGACCTCTCCATTTTTCTGAGGACCCCTGCTCGTTTTACCGCCCACATCAGGTCAAAATCTCGCCCACCGATTCTCAACATTTACAACTCCTTCACGTTGTATGTTTCGTGTACGGGCCAAATAGGCCAAAACGCTGGAAGATGTTACTGCGCCCTCTTGAAGCCAATGTTGTCCGGCACAACCGTTGCCGGTCCCACTGCTAACAACTCGGCAGGGTCGATATTGAGCCTCATAAAGGCGATCTTTTCGCTCCACACCTTTCTTAGGAGATCCTTGAAGAAACCAATGGTGAGGAACTCGCCTGCGCAACGGCGATATCCGAAGCCGAATGGCGCATACCCGGCATCGTCGCACACTGGATAGGTCTGGTCGTCGACACGCGCGTACACTGCGCCAAACGCACTGTTGGTTATCGAAGCCTGCCGTCCGTCCTTGACTCGAAAGGCTTCCCTGCTGAAGGGGCATTGAGCCAACCCGACTTGCTTGCACCTGGTTTCGTCGTTCTGTTCACTCGTCGGAGCCTGCTTATAGCGATCCGGGTCGAAGTCATTCGGATTGTTCCAGTGAAGAGGGTCTCTGCTGGTTTCCAGATGAGGCGTAATAATGGTGCTGGGGCCAGTGGACCCAGTGCCAAAAGCTTGTTCCTGAGCAGGCAGCACTGAGGTACTGCCGCGGTTGGGCGAGATGGTCCTGAACAACTCCATCACGAAACGGTCCAGCCTGCTGAATGCGGAGTGGTCCGTTTCGTCGGGGCCACTCTTCATCGTCTTTTCAAACCATGAGCGGACAGCCGGGTCCCCATTGGTTGCCTCCAAGCGGGCTATCATGTTGTAGAGCGTATTGCCCCACTGGCTGAACGCAAGAAAGTTGTGGAAGCACTCGAAGACCATGTCCTCCCTCCTGAAGTTCTCCCCCAGCGCGCCGTTCTTGATCCAGTAGTAGACCAGGGTCTTCTCGGGATTGGGCACATGACCGTCGATCAGCTCTTGCACTCGCTGGTCAATCCAATCTTTGAGGAGTTGACGGAGCTGGCGCACACGCATGTAGTTGTCATGGACGACCTGCAAGATCGGGTAGCGGAAGCTGACGACAGCCACGAAGCTCTGGCCGATCTGCCTGACCTCGGGCGGAATGTCGTCCCCCGTGACGCCAAGGTGAAGGTCCCAGTACATGTCGAAGTATCTCTGGTAGTACTGTTGCATCAGTGGCTTGCCTTCGTTTTGCTCGTCGAAGAGGTAATCGAGGAAGCGTTTGATCTTGTCCGAGTACATCGGACCGTACAGATCCGGCGTGACAGCCGAGTAGTAGATTCTCTTTCTCTCGTTGTTTGGTCCGCGCTTCTGGTACCCCTGGATGAAGACCGTGAGTCCCTCCTCCTCCATATTCAGCTCCCAATTGTCGTAGAGCATCCCGACGAGGTGAGCTGGCATCGCCGCCTCCTTGCTAAGGGAGAGGTCGATCATGGGAAGCAATGGCCGTTCGCCTTGATAGATGGCGCTGAGGAAAAACGGCTTCACGGCGCCCTGGACATAGGCCGGGTCGAAGGTGGGCGGCATCTTCTTGGTGTCGGCAGACTTGTCCTGCTGTTCGGCAGTTTTCGCTGGATCAATCATGTTCTGCTCCTTTTCTCTCTTTTAAATCGCTCAAGATAGCTTAAAGAAGGACAACTGGCTCAGAAAGGTAATCACGAGGACGATCCATGCGCCGATCAAGATGGTTACCACTCGCCATACGGCAAGGGACTGACCTGACATCCCGATACTGATGAGCAGCAGGATCAGGATCATGAAAAAGAAGAGGTACAGGAGGTAGTTCAGATCTTTTATGGTGAATGCCAGGACCGTGATCGCCACTACGATCAGCTCTAACGCCAAAACGTTCTGCATGCCAGCAATCAATACATCTGCCAGCAGCGCACCCAGGTACGTCGCAACGACAATCTGTAGCGCCATCATCAGCGAGGCCTTCTGATCCTGCTTGGTGCAGATGATGACGGTGAGGGCCGCCCAATAGAATGGCGGCCCTCCCAAGATCCAGCCGCTCCCTGCTGCAACTGCTGCTCCCACTGCACGCAGCGAGCTAAAGCGCAGCAGCGGGGAGGTCAACGTGAGCTGCGAGGCGCGCGTGGTGAGTGGTGACTGTGACCTGTTCGGTCGCACTTCGTTTCTCGGCATGCTCCGGTGTGACTGGAGCCATGCAAACAAGAACACGAACAGCATCAAGATCGCCCCACCAAGCAGAAAGCCTCCCGCCGCTGCTAGCGCCGTGGCCGGACCACTACGGTTCGCAAGCGAGCTCACGAACGGGATCGTCAAAAGCAATCCCATTGTAGCCGCAACCCGACCATACACCGAGAGGAGTCCGCTGATGAAGACCACAAGGAAGATCTCCCCGATCTCTACCCACCATGGCCCAGCGATGAGCCGACCCAGTGCGGTCATTCCCAGCACAAGCAGGGGCAGGAACATCGCCAGGGCGGTATAGAAGCCTTTGACCGGATTGGGCTTGGCACCGGAGTTGCTGCGGAAATGAACCGCCATTCTCTTCATCACTCTCTCCTTCCTCGCCAATTTCGACCTCTGGCAATACCACTGGCATTGCCATGAATGCTAGAAGTATGTGTCAACCATGTCGGGTCTTCCGCCATTTTGATGAATCAGAAAAACACTGTTCGCTTGTTGACAGGAAGAAGGCCATCGAGTATGCTTGAGAAGCGGCTTTGGAAAAAATGGCTGGGCATAAAGAAGTATTCCCCGCCGCGGTTGGTCACGAACTGCGGCAAGCCGTGGAGGCGTTGGCGGATGGGCTGCTTGGGGATAGTGAACACGCCTGTCCCGTCATTGGGCCCACACATCGGATCCTTCTCACTGGGTGCCCCAATGAAGGTGCCCTGATTGACCCACTCACTCTGGACAAACTCGAACTGCCGCGAAAGTGAGGCACCGATGAAGACGAAGATGATGCCACGCTCGGCTCCGTCGTCCTCCATGACCCCTTTTGGAAGGAGGGGACCGTAGACTGTGCCGCGGCGAATCAAGCGATGGCGATTGACCTGGGTAATTTCGTGCTTGAATTGGTCACGCGGGTTCATGCGCCGTGCATGCGAGCCAAGCGGGCATTTGAGGCCCTTGGGATCGTCATCATAGTACAGAAAATCGTTGTTGCGTTGCGCGTCGGCACCGAGCTTTGGGTCATCATACTCTGGACAGAGTGCGAGGGGCGCACCGCTGCGCCAGCGCCCCATCATCTTGGCAGCCAACCATTCTTCCTCCGCTGCGCTGGTGGTGTGTGCCGCCAAGTATCGGCGGAACGCGGCGACATCTTGATGCAGTTTTCTCAAGGCCACATACGACCCGTTGCGGCCCAGCACCTCGGGCTGGGGCTGCGGAGGCTGCCTCCCCGACTCGTCGAGATACCCCAAGATAAACTCCCCCGCCTTGAGCGGAGCTTCCTGGGGATTGTTCCCAGCAAGACCGCTCCCCTCGATCGTCGGTTGGCCGATGGCGTCCCGAAAGCCGAATGGTTCGCGCCCCGTGGGAAGTTGATAGCAGTCCTGCCGGTAGATCGCCGTCACGCCAGGCATCTGCTGGTAGGCATGTCTTGCAGGTGAGAGGACCTTCGCCAGGCGCGTCTGATCGGGTGCGAGCGCAGCGATCACGAGATGGACCTGGGAGGTGCCCAACGGCCACTCCCACTTTTCAGGAGCGCTCTCGCCCACATCGCCCAGTTCCGCGGCGCGTGCCGCCATCCCCCGCTGGAACTCCGGTGAGAAGCTCTCAAGCGATGCTTGGGGGACGCCTAACGCCTTGAGGCCGTGAGAGGAAAGCGCCACCGCGACCCAGGCATCGCCTGCAGAGCTGGTCAGATCGGTGGCCGAGGCAATCGCGGGTGTGAGTCGCTTCAGCAACTGATGTCCGGCGGCGCGATCGTCGATGCGAAGCATGATGTACGTTGCGGCATACGGCGTAGGACGAGGGCGGAGCACACCGCTCTGAATGTCGTTGAATTCAAGCATGGTTGACCCTCCTGGCGTCACTGTCCCAGGCGTTGTTTGTAAGCGATTGCTTGCTGTCGGATGGGGCGGAGCCAAATACGGCCTGCCGCCCGGCTTGAGCCGCTCTCCCGATTACGTCGCTGCCTGGTCGAGCAGCGGTTTCAACGCCGGGTGCTTCAGCGCCTGCTCAGCCGTAGGGTTGTCGAGCACCTGCTGGAACGCGTGCTGCACCTCCAGCGCTTTCCAGATCTCCTTGACCGTGGGCTCGGGATAGCTGCTATCATAAGCGATGGCTTCATATTGGTGCGCCGTTAACCAGTCCCTGACGCTCGGGTCCGTGATGCCCGGGTAGCCCTCGACATGCGACCAGAACTCCGCAAATGATTGCGCGACGGCGTTGTCGGCAACGGCAAAGTCATCAATGTACTTATCCCATGTGCCGTCGAAGCTGCTACAGAACAGGAGCCGCGTGTCGTTGTCGATGAGAACAACTCTGGCTTCATGTATCGTGCCGAACTGTTTGGCGGCCTCCGCTCGGCGGGGATCGGCCGCTCTCCGCTTAATAGTCTCGCGCAGCACTTGTTCGTGGCCTGGCTTGACGTTCCCAATGATGGTAAATTCTGTCCTCACCCCTGACTTCAGTCCCGGCCGCTTTGGATTCTCCATATCTCTCTCTCCTTTGTGTTGAGATCTCCCGGTTGAGCGCGGTGTCCAAACTGCCGAAATGGATCGGCCTTCCTTTACTTAGACATGATTCAGAGGGCATTTGCTAACTCCCAGGTCCATCTGGCAGGGTTGAAGGCCACTGCCCAGCGCAGGCGCCTCGCCCTCTCTGGTACGAGTATAAGGAGGAGGCGTCATGGAAGCGTCATGAGCAGCGCAACGAAGGGGACGTGCCTGAACCGTTCATCCCACAGATGAACTAGAACGCACTTGGCAGCAAGAACACCGCCCCTATGCCACCGTAAGCAAAGGCCCTTTTCCCTTTATATCGCTCTCCCTGCCAGTCTCTGATACTTCTCTTTTGCATCTTCCCAGGTAGACTCATTCAGCCCGATCTTCCGCAGCACATTCTCAGTTGCGCAAGGCGATCACGATATTCGCATCGAACGTGACCAAAGGGAGATCTGCCGGATTTTGTGGTCCTTGGTCATTCGCTTGTTCCATAAGTTTATACCTTTTGTGAACGGCCTATGCAAACATCTAGGTCTTCCGTCATTTTGATGTTGAGGGTGAATGTGGTGAATTGCGAAGGCTCTGTACATCTTGTAGAGATACAAGTTTTCTACCCCTATCTCGTGGGTCAACTTTGGATGTGAGTAGGCCAGTGGCGATAAACCAGGTAATCCTCTCGAACCTGACACACAGCAAGCGCACGGCTGTATCGATAGAAATATACTTATCCTGAGCGTCACCGGTTGTCTCACTCACAAAATAACCCTCATAAAAATCAATGCGTGTTGGCAAGTCACTTGTTGATATTTAACCCTTCAATACTATCTATGTCTATACTGCGGTCTAAGCATTTTTCAAGGACCCGTACCAGCTTGACGACAGTAACCCTTGTTGTTGCTTTACCATTACCGATACGGATAATGGTAGCTACGTCAACCCCGCTTTGGTCTGCTAGTTCTTTCTTTCTGAGTCCTGCCTCCGTAATGAGGTCGTTGAGTGTTGCCATTTTTCCCCTCCTTACAATGTACGAGGCCACTAAAGATATGATTCTTGTTGTTAATGAGGGGGGCTATGGTTTGCTTATTTAGTGATATTCAATCCATCGATATCTTCTATTTTGATATCGCGCTTGAGATAATTCCTCAGGACTCTTAGCAGCTTGATTACAGTAACTCTAGATGTTGGAGCGCCTTGACAGATTCGAATGATAGATGCTGTAGTGACTCCACTTTGAGCAGCTAGGGATACCCTTTTGAGTCCTGATTCCGTAATGAGGGCATCTAGTGTTACCCTTCCTGTGATGATCCCAACTAAAGCATGAGTGTTAGTGTATGGTGTCATTAGTATGTTGACTAGCCTTACACCTTTACTGAGATACTGCTGTATCCAATATGCCTCACGTTCAAGAGCTTCTCCCTCAGTTTCGGCTGTTTCGATACTGCACATGATAGGAGCAAGGCCAGATTGATTTAGTTCGCGTATCCAATCTCTCTTAGGTATATTAATGTCGCCCCATATGTGCTGCTTTAGCCTTTCATCGGGATTTACAGTTATCCCGATATATCTTACACCGTTGTCTCTGGGATCGGTGAGAGCATAAATAGTATATGTTCGCTTTGTCATTAGCGCGATTCCTCACATGTCTAACCTGTTAAGTATCATCAGAAAAGGAATCGTCTTTAAACTCGTCAATCTCTTCTTTTGTTACTGGTTTCCCTAGATGCTTGCTCAATCCATCTAAGAGACGTGCTCTCATGAGCCGACTGATACGTTCACCTTTCTCCGCCCGCTGGATGGTAGATACACCTTGTGTTAGACTTACTTCTGTGCTGTGAAATTGGTAGGGGAAAGCTAATTGCGTGTTGCCACCTAGCTCAACCGGAAGGTTTCATGGCGTATGGTTTGGTGCGCAATATGTGTCATGAAATTCGTAGACAGCAAGCTCAATTGAGTGTTGCCATTGATACACGCTGGCCAAATCGAAGAGTTTTATGGCGCACACGATTAATTGAGTGTAATTGGTGTATTTGTGGAAAAGCTTATTGTTACGGCCTGACATTACTATTGCTAGTAGATTATATCAGGTTGTGACATGCCTGTATAGAGGACTCACCCAGAGGGACGTTCTAAAGAAGGGTAAATATTATTAGGAGGTGATATTGTACTACCCTATCGTCCAGCACACGATAGGGTAGCGAGCGAGAGCACACACGTAGTCGTCGTGAAGGAAGTGCTACGGGTCCTCTCAGCCTTAGCTAGGCACATGAGGTCCCGACATGTCAAGCCACCAGGAGGGAACGCTCATGGCTACATC
>WNGG01004075.1_pt1 | contig 16437 bp, 11 predicted proteins | sample 5400661 | NCBI WGS metagenome assembly WNGG01 (sample SAMN13153372, study PRJNA577476) | soil metagenome | isolation source: 100 cm soil or saprolite under Garry oak tree replicate 1 | place: USA:California | collected 2016-06-15 | reverse complement strand
AGGCGGCTTTGTCGAGGCCCCACTGAGAAACAATGCCTCCGGTGAGGACATTCGAGTCGAGGAAAAGTCGAATTCGCCGTTGGCTCGTCACTTCTCGCGTTGGCCGCGAGACTGTCGGCGTGAGGTCTTCTTCGAGGAATCAGATTTCTTATAGTGGCGTGCAAAGACGCGCTTTCGCGCCTCAGGCAACGTGGCAAGAATTGATTCTGGCGCAAGGCCAACACCAGTAAGAGCAGAGCTTACTTGCTCGCAGAGATGCTCAAATCGGTGCTGCTGCGGCAGAAGAACAAGGCCGTCTCCCAAACGCAATACGGCAAAGGGCGCACCCGTTCCCAACCCAAGGTCCTTGCGGAACTGCTTTGGGACGGTGAGTTGACCCTTCTCACCGATCTTCGTAGTTGTCAGATATTTGAGAGTTGCCTGTCGGTTCGCCATCAATCGCTCCTGGTAGGAATATCCTACCATGACCTGCATCGGCCCGGCAAGTTAATCTGGTGACCCCACCACGCGTATCCAGACCGGCAGCGCACGTTGTCGCAGTGAGTTGTCACAGCTTTCCAAAGTAGCGGGTTCTCAGAACGGCTAAATCAGTCGTGCCCAAGCATATCGGCTCTCACGGTAAGTCGTTACGTCGCTCCCAACCCAATCCACGACGCCTTCAGTGGCAGAAGACCCGCAAAGGAACGCCGAGCTGAATGCAATTCGCGCGAAGGGATGACAGCAAGTAGACAAGTTGACCCGTTACTGCGTTTCGGAACTCGGCGTTCCTGAGTTGTTCCAAGAGAGCATGCTTTTCGAGCGTCCGACCTAGGACGAGCCAAACCTCGCGCAGGCCGCAACGGTAAGGTCATAGCCGCCCGATTGCGCGCGTGCCGTCAGAAAGAAGTAGAATTACTGAATCTTGGAGGAGCTCGGCTTAGCTTCCGCTTTCGAGGGTGGACTCAGAAGGTGGGTCGCCTTTCGGGAGATCAGGTCGAAGCCGCGCTCATGCGTTTCTCTTGATAGAGCCACGAGCTCAGACCGGCCAATCGGAGGATTGGCCTGCATCTCAAGTTCACCCAATGCGAGGCGAGTATTGCACTCCATGCTGTAATTCTCCATTGTCCGCGCAGAGGCAACTATCGACAGAAGATTCTTTCTGGTTGACGCGAGAGGCAGGTTTTCCTCCTTGTGTGACGAAGCTGCGGCGACTTTCAGCCGAGCATCCTGAATCTCGAGGCTCTTCTCAAGTGTCCAATCGGAGATGGAATGACTCAATTGCTTTGCTCGAATCAAACTCTTGCGCGCATCATCGAGTTTTCCTTCCATTTGAAGGGCTTGGCTGAGAAATATTAGCGCTGTGCTCTCGCCATCAAAATCCTTGTGCTCATCGGACTTCGAAACGACTTCTCGCAAGGCTATTTCCGCGTCGGTCAGATGATTTTCCTCGATAGACACGAGCGCAAGGCTCAAGTGGATTCCGGGGAGCAAGTCTTGCGCGTCGGCTTTCGTGTAGATTTCCATGGTCTTCTGGTACTTCTCGCGAGCGTCGACAAAGTCGGCTTCAGCCATCAAGATGTCGCCCATTACTGCGATTGCATAAGCATTGTGTCTTGCAACCCCCTGCGCCGCACAGGCCTTCAAGGCTGGATCGATGCGTGCGTGGGCCGCTTTCAAGTCCCCCATCGTCAAACGGAGAGACGCGAGGCTATAAAGGGAATAACAGCCGTCTGATGGATCGGCGGCGAGTTGGATATCCAAAGCCCTCTGGTAGGCTTCGTCGGCCAGGCGAAGACTTCCCACCCCTGCCAAGATATCGCCGAGATTGTCCGAGGTTGCGGCAATGCCGCTTTTGTTGCCAGATTCTTGGTAGCTCTTCCTGGCGTTGCGAAAGTTCTTCGCAGCTTCTTCCGGCCGACCCATCCGCGCATACACGTTTCCTATGCCGTTGAGTACATAACCCATGAGATCGCTGCCGCCAAGATTGCGTGCGATCTGCAAAGCCTGTGCGTCGGTCCGCAGGGCGAGTTCGCCATTGCCACTGTCAGACTGATGCGCTGCAGTCGTAACGAGGGCCCGCGCTACGCCAAACTGATCCCCGAGGTCCTGAAACACCGAGCGTGCTTCCTCGCAAGCGGCCATTGCATCTCCCCACCGCCCCACCATCGAGAGATTTACGCATGCCGAGTGTTTCGCTCGCGCGTAGAGAAGGCGTTGGCCGCGTGCTAGCGCCTTTCGCGCGGTACTTTCCAAGAGCACGTATTGCCTTGCGCGGTCGTACGTGGACACGGCCCACTGCTCGTTGAAGTCAATGCGGGGATCATCCGATAGAGGGGGCGGTAGTTTGCGGAGCGAGTTCAAGGTGACGAGGGCATCTTTCAAGTGGCCCGCTTGGATCTGGGCGGAAGACAGAAGGATGCCGCAATCCAAGCAATCCGGATAAAAAGCATAGAGTGCCTGATAGGCCTTGGCTGCATCCTCCATCTTGCCGATGGTTCGGTAATAGTCAGCCTCGATGAACAACTTCTGGGTTTGAGAGAGGCTAGCCGAAAGATCGAGGGCTTTCTTTGCTTCGTCTTTCGCTTTCTGGCCATAGCCGAGGTTTTGCCAGGCATCGGAAAGCATGGAATGAACCAGCGGGAATTTTGGATCGGCCTTCTGGGATTGCTCGAATAATTGAACGGCTGCAATATAGTTAAATTGATGCATCCCGTCCAGGCCTAAGGCATAGAAGCGCGCTGCTTCTCGATTGGCAGGCAGGGAAGCAAACGCGCTAGATTCATCCACTTGCTGGAGGTTGGGAATGCCTAAGCGGTCGCGTATGCGGCCGCCGATCCTGGAAACGAGCTGGAAGAGATTCCGATCGTCCCCGACCTCTGCAACCTCAGTGAGAATTTCGCCTGTCTTGGCGTCTTGTAGTCGCGCGTCCAAACGGAACTGCCGCGCGGCCTTGCTGCCGATGCTCGCATAAGATCCAACCACTAACAGGTCACTGTTAAGAGCAGTTCCGATTCGGGATGTCGTCTGTTGGCCCAAGGTATCTGTCTGCGTCCAAGGAGAAGATAATCGCAGATTCGAGACATCCTCACCGGGCACAAGGCGCAGCTTATCCCCAGCGGCTAATTCGGTGCTTAACATTTCGGAAAGAGCAGTCGCGAGCCAAGCGTCCTCTTCTCTGCTGGATGCATTTTGGAAGCTCAGCACGGCGATGGACTTGCGAGTGGGAATTGGCTTCATCGCTGCTGCTGTGGTACTCCCTGCGGACCGCCCTCGACCATACCAGCGAACAGCAGCGATTCCTCCGAGTGCGACCAGAAGAATTCCAAGAAGGATCGCAATTCGTTGAGCGGACGTCCAAACTGCAATCGGCGAGAGGATCCCGCGGGGCCCGGCACGCGCGCCATCCTCCGGCAGAGTGGGTGCGGCAATAGCACTCGCGGCAGGTACACCCTTTCTTTCTCTCTCTTTGGTGACGGGCGCAATGAAACGGTACCCGCGCTTGGGGACGGTCTCGATGAAGCGAGGTTGATCCGGGTCGTCGTTTAATGCGGCACGCAACCGCTTGAGTACAGCGTTAAGGCTTCCGTCGAAATCCACAAACGTACCCTGCGGCCACAGCTTGTGGCGCAGGTCTTCGCGGGTCACGATTTCCCCGGGGTGTTCCAAAAGCATCGCGAGGACGAGGAAGGGCTGTTCTTGAAGTTTGACTGGCGCGCCCTGCCGGGTGAGCGTGCCCTGGGTCAAATCCACCTCAAAAAGACCAAACCGACAGATTTGTGACGCAATCCCTGAGCGTTCCATGAATTGCACCGAGTGAACGATTTTGCTCGGAGTATAGCACTAGGACGAAGACGTGTCAGGTTTTCTGCTAAGTGACTGCAACTTCGGGAGTTCTTGTGTCAGGACGATTTCAGGAGCGTGTCCTTTGACGCCATGAGGGACTTCGCGTATTTCGCTTGCTGTGGGGAGCAACCGAAGGGAAGGAGTGCACGATGAACGACAAGATCTTTCGCCGCCAAATCTTGCGCGTGGTGAATCTGGCCACGGCCGTGTTGATGGTGGGCGCGACCGTATCCGCGCAGGGAATAACAGAGAAGGAGTTCACGACTGCGGAGCTACAGGCACTGCATCAGTTGCGATCGAGCGCGGGAAGCATGCCGGTAGGCTCCAGACTGGCTGCTACCGGGTCCTCCCAACTCGGCTCAAATGGGGCGCTGAAAGTGACCCTGAAGAAACAAGCAGATGCGAGCGGATATATAAATCCGCAGGCTCCTGCGAATCAGCCGATTGCTCCCACGGGGACTGAAGGCGGACAGATCGGAGGATCGGGTTCGGCGCCAATGGCCAGCCGCAACGGCCGGCCGCAAACCCCCGCCAGCACGAACCCAGGCATCGCCGCAGCGCAGGCTCCGATCCCACATTGCAGCAGCCCCGGCATCCACAATGTAAACGGCCAGAATGTCGGCGCCATCTTCACGCCCATCACCGAATACAACGGCTATGTGAGCGGCTACAAAAGCAATGTGAATTTGATCCGCGGCTGCGGTTTTGGCCAGGCCATCGGAAAGGCCTACATTGATCCTACGTACGACCCCGCTCCTGGCGCTACAAACTCTTTCTCTCCACCGGCACGCCTCGCCTCACATCAAGGGCTGGAACTGCGCGTGGTGAACGCGCAATGGAGCGACAGTTCCATTTTGGTGGAAGTGGACCCAAACACTTCCGGATACCTCGCCACGCAGAGTGCCACTCTGCACGTGCTCACCGCCGACAGTCGTGAATATCAGGCGCATGGCTTTCAGTTCTACCCGGTTTATGAGGACCAGAAGCTCTCTCACCTGCCCCTCACCACGCGCCTGCTGAAGCCTTCCGCGAACCGGACATCACTTCAAGCTCAGTCAAATGGGGATCACCTTGCCCAAGTTAAAGACGCCAATGGCAATCCCGTGGTCACTCACTATTTATCGCCATCGGCAGGGTCCCTCATTTTCGATCCGAACCATACTTTCGCAGTTGTCCGCATCGCCCACGCCTCTTTTGGGTTCGCCATGGACACTTTCGACATCGCCGGTGTGTTAAAGGAAGGTTTCGAGTTCAAAGAAGCGCACATGTCGGAAGCCGTCCTTCCGGGCGATTCATGCAAAGCTCCCTATTCCTATGAGACCAGCGGCGCCTGGAATCACGTGTATGCGACCGGCCAGCTACAGATCACCTGGCAGGAGCAGGGCTGCCAGTGGGAAAAGCGCGCCGGCGATCGTCCGACGCCCTCCTCCCAGAAGTCCGATATTGCACGGGCTCCCGCTCCGGTGGTGTCACCGGCCTCTTCCAACGACGGAGGAGGCGAAGGGGCTTCCGCTTACGTGATCGACATTATCGTGAATGGCCCCAGGGGCGTAAGCCCCCTGCGCTAATGCTCTTTCTCGAATTAGGGAATTGAAGAGAAGCCGACGGAACAAAAGGAGGAGGCACAACATGATGCGTGCTCTGCCCGCGTGGGACCGCTCCATTTCCCGGTGGAGCCCAATGAGGAATAGAGCAGAACGCGGGACTCCTTCCCGTCTTGGTCCACCAAAGGAGCGGAGGGTTTCCACCGAGATTGTTTTGCACCAACAGGAGGACGAGATGAAGATCAGAGTTAGTTTCTGGTGGATTTTCCACAGAAAGTTTGCGGCGCGGAGTTGGACGCTGCCGATCGCAGTTGTTCTGATGTGCGCGTTTCCCGCACGCGGCCAGAATCAGTTGCCGGTCAGTCAAGATGCCTGGTGCGATCAATATAACGGATGTCCCAAAAACCTCAATGTCACAGGACTCAACGTCGGGGCGACCTTCCACGCAACGGCGTTTCTTCAGTTTGATTTGTCGAAGCTTCTCCCAACCAAGACTGTCGCAGGAAGAATCAAGAGCGCCACTCTTCGCCTTTACGCTACGAGTGTCTCGTCGACTCTTGCTTTGCAGGGCGTACTGGTAGAAGGGCCTTGGTCCATAACGACGCTGACTAGGTCGAATCAGCCGCTGCTCGGGGCTGCCGTGGGATCACGGCCTCCCTCTGCCGGGGGGTCTCCTACATGGTTAAACGACGTCCTCGTTGACGTGGACATTACGTCTGCCGTTCGCGCCTGGCAGAGCGGTTCACATGCGAATTATGGCGTGGCTCTGTACGGCACCAACTCTAGCGGACGCTTTGCGGCGAAGGAAAGTGGCCAAAACCCGCCGATCATCAATGTCGTCTACGAAGTGGACATTGCCCCCGTCCCCGCGCCTATCGCTCGGGCTCTTCCCGTGGAGGCCACTCACCCTGGCCTAGTTGCAATCCAAAGAGCTCCGGGAAATGCCGGAACGCCGCAATCGCAGCGACAGACGCAGCCGAACGACCCGCGGCGGCAGGGGCACCAGCAACAGGGCGCGGCAGCACAAGGCTTGCAAGAACCGAAATTGGCGCTGTCGAGAACGGCGGTCAAATTTCGCATCGGGCCGCAAATTCGAAACCCTCAAGCGCCGGAAGGCGGGCTGCCTCCAGCCATCTTGCAAGCGCTGAGAGAGCAGAAACAGGCATTTGAGATCGCACGCAGTCGACGCCTGGCCACGCAGATAAAGGTGCCGGCCGCAGAAGCGGCGAAGAGCGGTGGCGTACCCTCCGGCCCTACGCGGCCGCTAGACAGCAAGACAAATCCGTCCAAAGTTGCAAGCCCCGGCCCGGTCCCTGCCACGACAGAGCCGACAGCCACGGTGGCCACCACGAGCCAGGTCCCCTTCCATCCCCCGTCGCAGCCCGATCCGCGGTTCCCTTTGTCCCTGGTGGATGCACCAAACGTGTGTCCTGTACAGTTAGGGTCACCCTTTGTTACTTCCATCAACGGCAAGAAGAACGGGGTGATTTTCTCGCCCGATCCGCAAAACAACGCCTACGTCATTGAAGGATGTTCTTTTGGAAAAATCCCAGGCGAGGTGCATCTCTTTGGGCCGTTCAATAACCCAGGCCAGATGACGTTTGCGATCGATAAGGACGGATGGACCGATAGCGCCATCTACGCCTATCTCAACATGGACATCAAGGGTGAACTTGATCAGGACAACGCTCAACTGGTCATCAAGAGAGGAGACGCCACTCCCTCGGTCCATATTCCCGGATTCAAGTTTATCGCCACGCGTGAATCGCAGCTCCTCAGTCGCATCCCCCGCAGCGTGGTTACGCTCGACCCGGTGCCTCAAGACCCAAGGGGACTCGACTATACGTCACCCTTCGGGGGTGCATCGGCCTCGGCATACCGCGACTCAAACTCCCAATACCAAAACGGGCAGGATTTCTTTAACCTCACCAAACTGCAGCGCGGCTTTGTGCCCCTTACGGTCCAGCTCCAGCAAGGCAGCGATCATCTCCTCGCATCATGTCTCAATACCATGGCCCCCATGAACAAGAATTGGGACATAGCGCAGTTTGGCACGTGGAACGCGCAGTGGGATAACAACGGCATCCGTGTGGATTGGCAAATCGTGTATTGCCGCCATCCTAAGTTTTCGATCAATCCCGAGACGATTAACTACGCGTCCGCCTACGGCCTAAGTGTTACGGTTCTGGGCCCGCGCGGCGTGAGTCCTTGGCCAGCAAATCTCCCTTAGCTCGGAGAGCGCGAGATGAAATGCATGAAGAAGCGATCGTTCGTGAACAGTGCGCGACCACGGAAAACGCGCTTTCCGGAGCTCTTTCTGCTTGCTCCGCTAGCGATCGGATGTAGTTTCTTCCCGCTGCAATTGGCCACCGTGCGTGCGGAGGAGGCTCAGCAGCAAAGCACGTCCCATGTGGAGCAAAAGATTCCGCCGGCCTCGGAGTTGCGTGAATTGCCTCCGCCGGAATACGCCAAGCTCAAGTCGGAAACCCTCGCCAAAGCCAAAGCCCAGGTCAGTCCGAAGATCCGGAATCCAAAGGCGCCGCACGGCGGTCTCGACCCGGCGATCCAAGCCAATCTGGAGCAGCAGAAGATTTACGTCCAAACACACAGGCACGCCACCATCACCGGACCCAGCACGCCACAAGACATGCCAAGCAAGATCGATCCTCGCTCTGCCGTGCGGCCACCTATTTCGAAGGTGCCGAATCCACGGGCACTGGCGCCAGATCCGGTCCAGGTCTGCCTCGGTCCGGGCATTCGCTCGGTCAATGGTTTGCGGGCAAAGGTCGCTTTCACTCCGGAACGCTCGCATCAGGAATACATCATTGAAGGATGTTTCTTTGGCGCGGAGAGAGGGCAGGTTCAACTTGAGCCTCAGGTCATGGTCATCGGTTCCGATCCATTCGTTAAGACAATCATTCTTCAGGTCGGAGCAACCGACTGGACTGAGAATCAGATCATCGCGCGCATCGACCCCTATACGACTGGCGTGAACGACTTTCAGGTAAAGCTGGTAATCTATCCTGCGAAAGGCCAGCGGATGGAGATGCCCGGCTGCTCCTTCTCCGCGATGCGCGACACGCCGAAACTGCTGACCCTGATTCCCTCTTCCTGGGCCAAGTTGGATCCCACCACAGTCCGCTTCCGCACCGTCAAGCAGTTGGAATATATCGCCCCCGTGTCCAAGGGCGGAGATGTGCCGGATGACGCCGTTGGGACTTCAGCGCTGGTCCGGCGTTCCGATTCCGAAAAGTTCGCGCCATCAACCGATGCCTTCGATTTCAGCCACTTGCTGAACGGTTGGGTCGTAGACAGCGTGCAATTACAGACTTACAGCGTGTCCTGCCCCGGAATCACCACCTATTCCAATTCTCAGGGACAGTGGGCCACGGAATCAGATCTACACAGCGTCAAGGTGACCTGGCAAGACGATGTTTGCACTTCGTACGTGCCTCCCTTTTTCGGTTTCAACATGAGTTTATCGCAGTACGCGCTGAAAGTTTGGGTCACGGGACCGATAGGAACGAGCTACATGCCGCCGAACGAGCACTAGGAGGAGAAACCGGGCTGCAATCGCCTGAACATACGAATCGGAAGGAGCTATACAGGAGGAGAAAAACAATGCTCGAGCGAAACTGGAAAGGTCTAGCATCTTTGATCGTCGTGGGCGCCCTCTCGCTCTGCCCGCTTGCACTGGGACAGGAAGCCAAAAGGCCGCTCACCAATAGCGATGTCCTCAAGATGGTGAAGGGCGGTGTACCTGAGTCCGTCATCATCTCTTCGATTCAGTCCAGCCCCGCAAAATTCGATCTTTCGCCGAATGCACTGGTCAGCTTGCACAAGGATGGCGTCAGCCAAAAGGTCATGGATGCGATGATGGTGGCAGGCGGAAAGAAGCCTCCCGGTGAGGCGGCAGCCGCTCCATCCGGTGCAGCTGCATCAACCGCTGGCGCACAAACGCCCCCGTCGCCCAAGACGAAATCACATCTCCCGTTGGTGAGCATCCTGCAAAACGGCGCCGCGCAGAAGATGCCCGTGGATAAGACGCAACTGGCGCAAACCAAAAACAAACCCACGTCCATGGCGAAGTTGGCGGCGGACACAGCCCTGCTTCAAGGCTTTCAGTCCACAATGTCCGCGGCTGCGGCGGGAGTTGCCAGTCATGTGGGTTCGCGAACGGCTGGCTCCGTGCTGGGACAGGCCGGAGGAACGTTTGCCAGCGTGCTGGGACAGCGCAAACCAAAATTAACTTACGTTTGGGCGATCCAAGGCTCTGCCTCCAGCAACCTAGTGCCAAACGACACCCCCGAGTTTTCGCTGAATTTCTCGAATGTGCCAGGAGTGAACGCGGATGACTTTGAGCCTGCAATTATAAAGCTCACTCCTGCGCAAAATGCCTGGCGGCTCGTCGGTGCAACGCAAGGAAAAGAAGATGCAACGGCCACTTCCTCCACCGATTGGGAGATTTATTCCGATTTCCTCGAAGAGCGCGTCAAGGTCAAATCCCAGAAGCTCGGCCCCGGCCAATACCAGATTTCTCCAGCGTCTCCGTTGGTGCCCGGGGAGTATGGCGTGGTGCTGCGCCCCCTATCGAAATCAAAGAAGTTCTCTGGCGGCGATGTGGCGCGGGCGCAGGGCGAAGGACTAATGTTCGACTCGGTATGGTCGTTCCAGATTGCACCAGAAGCGGAGGGGCAGTAGGTGTCCTTGCGAGCTTTTTACCATGGGCAACGGGGTATTTCTCGTCTAAGGAATACAGTATGGCGAAGCGAAACATAACGAAAGCATTGCCAATTCAGGTGCTGTTGCTGTTATTCGTCCCATGGATGATCGTATTGCAAGGGTGCTCGAAGAAGACGGAGAACGCATCAAGTGGACCGACGGAGATGCCGGCCGCGAGGGCCTTCCGCGATCTGCGCGATCTGCCGGGCACCATCTTTGACGTCACATACACACCCAACACCGTACGCATCGATGAACCTACTGTTCGTCGAACGCTGAAGAGCGTGGGCTCCGATGGTGACATCTATGTTTTTGACAATTCGGACGGGCGCATCCGCGGGCTCCAGGAAGGGGAGGTGCTGTTTCTTGAAAACGTGGCCGTACGAAAAGTCGTTGCTGTTGCCAAACACGAAAAGCATATCGTAGTGGGGACCGACTACGTGGATCTGCCCGACTTCATTCAGAAGGGGCACATGCAGTGGAAGGCTCCCATCCGCTTTGGCTCGCTCCTAGCCAGCACCCTTGCGGAAACAGCGCCTCAACCTGGCTCTTGGAAACTGTGGCTGTCGCCGGGTGGCACCGTGTACGCCTCGAGTTCGGCAATCTCATACTCGGGAAAAGTTTCAGGCTGGAACGTCAAGGCAAGCGTCACGCCCAGTTCCAACCGCCTAGATATCTCGTTCAAAGTCAATAAGGAAATCGAGGGTCTTGGCGCAATGCTCTCTGCCAAAGGCTATCTCAAGGATTTTTTCAGCAATGCCGACATTCAGGTGTCCGACGGATCTGTGGACAACTTCAACTACGCCGCCACTAACCTGAACGGTGAAATGAACGCCGAGTTTGCCGCAACGCGTGGCGGCGACGAAGCGAAGATGGACGAGCCAAACATCAAACTGCCGCCCCTGGCAAAAATACCCATGCCCATCGGCGGAATTCCCTTCCTGCTTACTATCAACGCAAATTTGATCATCAAACCAGGGTTCGGGGCGAAGAAAGAAGCCGCAAAGGGTTCCTTCAAGATCACCTATGACGGTCAGGAAGGGATCCAGGTCCACGCTGGCAACGCGCAAGCAAGTGGCACGGTCTCGGGAGACGGCAGCATCGGCAACATCGTGAGTGAATCGCTCGCTCCGCACGCTCTGCTGGTAGGAATGGCCGCACCGAAGATCACTTTGGGTCTCGGCCTGGAATCGGCGATGGATATGCTCACGTCGGCGTTTCCCTCTTCGCTCGCCGATTCTCTTTCCGATTTCCTCTCCAACTCGACGGCCGGCAAATGGGTAAAGAAGAAAGCAGATAAGAGCTTCAAGACTCAAGCCTCGGCGAGTGTTCAGACGGTCGCAGTCTTTACAATGGCCGCGGCCGGGTCTCTAGCCATGCTCCCCTGCAAACTCTCTCACGTCATGCTCGAATTCAAGGCCGGAGCAGACGGCTACTTGCTGGGTAAGAAAGTTGGAGATAAAGAAGTTGTGCTTCTCAAGAAGGATTTCGTCATCCGCGAGCCCGACGTCAACGCTTGCGGAGAGAAATAGGCACGATCTGAAAATCGAAAGGAGCTACTCACATGGCATTTTGCGGGAATTGCGGTGCCACCTTGAGCGAGGGAGTTGCATTCTGCGGATCCTGTGGCAAGCCGGTAGGGACAGCAAATTGGGCCGCCGCTTCGGTGCCACAAGGGAGCAGCGTGGGAGGAACCAGTGCAGGGGCCATGGGTAGCGCGGCCCTCTCGACGAACCTGGCCGCCGCGCTTGCTTATGCCCTCGGCCTTGTGTCGGGCGTCATTTTTCTGGTTCTAGAGCCTTACAAGAACGATCGCTTCGTACGCTTTCACGCGATGCAATCCATTTTCTTCAGCGCGACCTGTATTGTTTTTGCGATCGCGTGGAGCATCGTCTGGGGAATTCTGATCAGTGTGGGCGGAGGATTCCTGGTGTTTGTAGCCATCCCGCTCCGCCTGTTGATCTCGTTCGGGATTTTCGTCTTCTGGCTCTTCGTGATGTATCAGGCCTACAACCGGCGCGAGTATCGGATTCCGTTCATCGGCCAGATCGCCGCGAAACAAGCCGGATAGGGCGGGCTTTGACACGTTTGCGGCCGGAGCTGCAGAAAAGTATGAGACTTGAAGCGATGTGGATGTTTTGAGAGGTCGGGACATGAGTGTGACTTGTGCAAAATGTGGTGCGTCTCTAAGCGAGAGCCAGGTGTTCTGCACCTCCTGTGGCACTCGGCAGAGCCAGCCGGCACCTGCTTCTCCTGCTCGGCAGTTTTGCACGCAGTGCGGTGGCCCTTTGGAATCCGGCTCCAAGTTCTGTACCGTATGCGGGACTTCTGCTGTTGGGGCCGCGGCATCAAAACAGCCCGCGGAGCCTGCGTTCGCGCGGCCAGCATACCAAGTGCCTGCAACCCAGACATCCACGTCTCTGTCCCAGCCTGTGTTAAGGAAACCTCGCAGCCTTGCAGTTAAGCTCATCTTCGCGGCCGCGGGCTTTCTGTTTCTGGTCGCGTTGGCGTTCGGGGGTGGCCTGGCTTATGTGGGCTACCGCGCCAGGAAGAAGGTCGAGGAAGTTCGGCAGGCTTACAAGCATGACGACCTTGCAGGCATGATCGGCGCGGTCACTGGGAAAAACAGCAGCCCTCAACCACTCCCTGACTGGAAAGCTGTTTCTTCTAACTTAGTTTCCTCCCCTGCTGGCAAGATTCCACTACTTGTGTCCCTGCGGTTGATTTTCGCGGGCAACGATCCGTTGCGGGGAGACTTCGAATCCATTTTTGTTCTTGATTCAATTACCGACCAGGTGGTTCACATACACGGTTCGCAGCAATTTCCTGCCGGTCAGGGTCTTGAGGGCCTGTTAGAAGGAAAATCCAAGAAGCCGCAACTCCCTCACAAGATCGAATGTGGACGCACCATATTGCGGGCGGATATGGAGGATTCCGCTGAAGAAGACGGATATTTTTGCCGGGAGGGACGAGAAGAGAAACATCCGGGTACCACGGCTATGGGTTTTTCGAAGAAGACTCTGAATGAGCTAAGGACGACCGGTCAAGCCGAGTTCACATTTCACGAGGATCCTCTGAAGGCTCTGTTCAAGTCCTTTAAGAACGCAGCCTCGGGCTCCGCTTCCACCTCTGATGATTTCCTTAAAAAGATTATGGATATGGCTCCGGGAGGAGGCGGCGGGTCGATTAACACTCCCCCGGTTAAATGCACTCTGCACCGGGAGGGAACTGCGGATGTTGCTTTCCCAGTGCTGATCAATGACCAGCCCGTCGAACTGCCGGCTATGCACGTCTCTTGCAAATCTCCCGACAGTGAAGATGAAGGTCATATTTACGTTCTCGACGACCTGGGGAATCCGCAGGTGCTGGCTGGGATGTCAAAATCTGGAGGTCGCGACCAGATCATCAAGATTTATTGGAACACAGCAAATGATTCTGCAGGGGGAGGCAGTGGTTCTGGAGGTCGGAGCGGCTCCTCAGCAAGTGGTGGTGCCGGAGGTGGGAGCGGTTCCGAAGGAGGTGCCAGTCGACTCGCGCAAGAATTGGAGAAGAACGGACGAGCGAAAGTCTACGACATCTATTTCGACTTCCGCAGCGACGTTCTGCGTCCCGAATCCAAAAAAGTGCTCGACGAAATAGCTCAAGTCATGCGCGAGCGTCCGGATTGGAGACTCGGAGTGGAGGGCCACACCGACAACATCGGCGGTAACGCCTTCAACCAGGATCTCTCCAGCAGACGCGCTGCTGCGGTCAAGCAGGCGCTTGTCAGTGGCTATCACCTTGACCACAGCCGGTTTTCGACTGCTGGCATTGGATCCTCTCGGCCTGTGGCCTCGAACGACACGATGGAAGGCCGCGCGCTCAATCGCCGGGTCGAGTTGGTCCGGGAGTGAATTGACCGGGGCAAAAAACGACCTGATTCGGAGCCAATGGAGGGAACAATGATGAGTCATCTCGGAAGACGCGCTCGCGTCCACCTTTCTGGTGTTCTCGCTCTTGCTGTGCTTTTTGGAGTACTTGGTTGTAAGACATCCCACTCCCCTTCAAAAGCGGCCAAGGAAGAAAAGCCTGCAGCTCACAAGAGCGATGTCCCGACGCTCGCCGACGCAATGGACGAACTGCAACACGCAATCGAAAAACCAAGTTCGCCTTTTCACGTGTCTTTCAAGAAGGTTGAATCCGACGGCCATTCCTATCAGTGTGAGGCAGAGGTTTCCACCGAGGGCATTACCGGTCAGCAGACCTCCAAAAGCCCGGCAGCTCGAATCGGAAATGATGTGTTCCCAGCCCGAACCGATGTGAAAACGTTGAGAGGCACCCCTCCGGGCAGCCGAGACTGGGGGTACGTCAGGACGGAGATCGTCATGGCCTACATGAACGGACACATCGGCGACGCGCAGGCCGGTTTGAAATATGCTGGTGACGAAGCAACCGGTGGTTACGAAGCCCGCCGCTATGATTTCGACCTTACCAATGTCCAGTCGGATGCCAAGACCGTGATGATGATGACGGGCGGGCGCAAGCTCAAGGAATTCAACGTCAAAGGCTCCGCCTGGATGGCGAAAGACGAAGGCCGCATGGTCAAGTTCGTTTACGACTACATCATGATCTTCGCCGATGGCGAGAACTCCACAACTCACTACGAGGGAGTTGCCACGAAAAAGTGACCTGAAGGAGTGACCTTCGGTAGCTGGGATGCGCACCACCTCTGGAAGCGTCAGAGTCGCCGGGTTGGTCGTCATGGCTGCAAGCGGAGGGCATGGCAATGTGCGAAGTGAACGGCCGGAATCTGAATAGAACTCTCAAGGAGGATTGAATGCGAAAGAATATTTTGTTTGGTGTGATCTTTATGTGGGCTCCTGTTCTTTTGGCAGGTGGCGACGTCCGGCCATTGAACATCAAGACTGGCCTTTGGCAAGTAACCATGACCAGTGAAGTCAGCGGACGTCCGCCGATGTCCCCGGACCTCCTGGCCCGGATGACCCCTGAACAGCGCGCCAAATTTGAGGCAGCAATGAAAGCGAGAGCCTCACAAGGGCCACAGACGAAGACCTACAAAAACTGTATAACAAAGGAAAAACTGAATAAAGATCCGTTCGGCGAAGCGAGGAAGTCGTGTACTCGGACCGTTCTGGCTTCGACAGGCAGCAAGATGGATGTGCGGGAGGTATGCGTGGGTCAGAACGGAAAGAGGGATATGACGATTCGAATTGAGGCGGCCGACTCGGAACACGTCACAGGCTCGGGGCAGGTGAATGCGGCGGGCGGCAACGATTCCATGAAGGTAAGCATGCACTTCACTGGGAAATGGATCGGCGCGGTTTGCTCCGCCGATAAGAAATAGAGGCAAAGGATCACTCGGCAAGGAGTCTGCTTGCCGAAGTTTTCGCGCTTACGGAACAGTACCCCGCTCTTCGCGCCGCGGAAAGCATGAGACTCCTATAGGAAGAGCTGGTCTCGACGGAAAATCGTGTCGCTTTTGCCCGGCAGTTTTATGACGATGCCGCGACGGAATACAACACGGCGCGCTCCACGTTTCCGCACAATCTGATCGTAGGCATTCTCGGCTTCGCCCTTCCACTGTTCGCGGCCGAGATAGCAGAACGCTCCTGTCCCCAAGCCAGTTTTTTAAGCCCTTCTCCTGCTAGCAGATACAGGGAAGGCTGAATAAAAACTGCTAGTATGCCCAAAGAATTTGTCTCACTACAAGGGTTCACCCCAAAAGTTGGGAACAAATGCTGCCAAATACCGTGCAAAATAGCGCTGCAAGACATAGGAAAAAGCTAGACGAACCAACTATTTAGCGTTTCTACAGTTACCTTGGGCGCAGAGGGGGCACCACAGCTTCTAAGTAAGAGAATCCATTTGTTTGAACGCGATTTTTTTCCGTGCGATTCTTTAGGAATCGAATCGCTTCCGAGTTGCCCACCATCCGTCCAGAATCGATGCCAAGCGCGGAGATCACATCCTACAAGCCGACTTCCCGGTACTTATCCGCACGATGCCGAACTGGATTACTTCCGAATCGCCGACGATACGCCAAGTGGTCGGCCAATTCTGGGGTTGTGAGCGCAAAGGCGATTTTTCAATAATTGTCCCGCTCGGTGGAAAGCGAAGAGATAGCCAACGCAAGAAAGTTCTCAATTCGCCAAGGAACCGGCAAACTTCTTGTCTGTAGAAGCTCAGACGCTTTATGGCCTCTTCTTCACGCTATTTCGCAGTGCATAGTCAAAGATTTTCTGCAACTCAGGTTTGCCGAAGATCTTCCCGTTCACCACGACGGCCGAAATCTTCCGAGTATTTCGGATGTCCTCAAGCGGGTTGCCCTCAAGCAAGACAAGGTCGGCGG
>WNGG01006459.1_pt1 | contig 16439 bp, 20 predicted proteins | sample 5400661 | NCBI WGS metagenome assembly WNGG01 (sample SAMN13153372, study PRJNA577476) | soil metagenome | isolation source: 100 cm soil or saprolite under Garry oak tree replicate 1 | place: USA:California | collected 2016-06-15 | reverse complement strand
TGATGTCTTCCTCCCCCGGCGAGCAGTTTCCGAACATCACTGCCTTACCGGCTTGATATGCTTTACCGAACTTATAGACGCTACCGAACAGCATGTTCGATTATGTGCTAGGCTTCGGGATGGACGTCAACAACCAATCGCCCGGGTCCGTTCGGAACCGAACCCGACCGGATTAGTTGTTCGGGAACAGGAGGAAGACCATGAGCACGGCATCGACGGACCGGCGGGTGCGGCGCACGCGTGAACTGCTCCGGGGGGCCCTCCTCTCGCTCATCCAGGAGCAGGGCTATGACCGCATCACCGTCCAAGACATCCTCGACCGTGCCGATGTCGGACGGTCGACCTTCTACGCGCACTACCGCGACAAGGACGATCTGTTCCGCGCCGGGTTCGAAGACATCCGTGCGGCTTTGGCCGCCGAGCGGGACGCGGCCGAGCAAGGGACGGGAAGAAAGGCCGAGTTCCTCCAGCCCATGCTCGCGGTCTTCCAGCACGTCGGGGCACATCGACAGTTCTGGGAGTCCATGTCGCGGAAGGGAGGAGCCGAGCTGGTGACCCGCATCCTCCGGGAGAGCGTCTCGGACCTCGTTCGAGAGCACTTCCGTTCCCAGTTCCCCGATGCGAAGGAGAACCAGACGCAGCTCGACGCCGCCATCCAGTTCGTCACCGGCGCCTGCATGGGCCTCCTCACCTGGTGGCTCGACAACGACCACGTCCCCTACTCGGCTGAGGAGATTCACTCGATCTTCCGCCGGCTGGCGACGCAGGGCGTGCGGCGCGTCCTCGCCGCCACCTGAGATTCACATTCGGGACCGGAACCTGTCGACGTGGGGCGGGGGGCGGGTGGCCCCTGCTCGGGTCAGCGGCGCCGGCGGCGGGTCGGGGGTCGAGGAACAATGGAGCGAAAACTAGCGCTACGCGGCGTCTTGGCTGGTCAGCCAGGGTGCGGTTCCAGACGGGATGCCGCACCGCAGGCGCATAATCTGCGGGTTGCCGGCTGATGACCGGCAACGATGCCGCCCAGCCTCGGCGTAGCGCAGGATCCGTTCCCGTTGTTCCTCGCACCCCGTGCCTACGCCGTCTGCGCCTGCGAACCCGACACCGACTTCACCTTCGTCCTCGACCTCATCCTCAACGGCGCCCAGAAGCTCAAGGGAACGCGCAAGCGGCAGACGCAGCGTGACCTGCTGATACCTAGCAGTATCCGCAGTAGAATCCGACTGGACTGCTGATACCGCGCGTCGCGGCCCGCAACAACCCGCCGAACCGACTTCCGATATCAGGACCGCTGTCAGGGACTGCCATGTCGAGCAGCACCCCCACCGCCTTCACGATCGGCCACGCGGGCGAGCTGACCGCCGCCTACCACGCCGAGCTCGACCGGCTCCCGCTGGCTGCCAACACCCGCCGCGCCTACCGAACCCGTGTCGCCAACTCCCTGGCCTGGCTGGTCAGCGCCGACCTCGACGGCGGCGATCCGCTGGCTGACCCGCACGCCCGCGACTATGCCGTGCGCGACTACACCCGCTACCTGCGTGTCGTCGGCAAGAAAGAGCCCGCCACCATCAACGCGGTCTTGGCTGCCCTCGACCACTTCTACCGGTGGCGCGGCCTTGGCCCGCCCAACGCCCGCCGCCAGGACCTCCCGCAGCTCGCCCCGCGCGCGCTGGAGCCCGCCGAGCAGCGCCGCTTGCTCCGCGCGGTCGAGCGCAGCCCGTCGGCGCGGGACCGGGCGCTGGCGCTGACCCTGTTCTACGCCGGGCCACGGATCAGCGAGGCCGCCGCCTTGGACGCCGACGACGTCCGGCTGACCGCTCGCAAGGGCGAGCTGGCGATCCGCGACGGCAAGGGCGGCACCGCCCGTAAGGTCCCCCTGCACGCCGAGGCCCGCGCCGCGCTGGCCGCCTGGCTGCCCGAGCGCACCAGGTTCCTGGAGCAGCTCGCCGGGCGCGCCGCCGCCCGCAGCCGGCCCCTGCCACTCGACCCGCACCACGTCGGCGCGCTGTGGCCCAGCCGCCGCGGCAGGCGGCTGACCACCCGCGCGGTCGACCTGATCGTCCGCACGCTTGGCGCCGAGGCGGGCCTCGAGGAGCTGTCGGCGCACGTGCTGCGCCACACTTGCTTCACCAACCTGCGCCGCGCCGGCGTCGACCTGGTCGTCATCGCCGGCCTGGCCGGACACGCCCGTCTCGACACCACCCGCCGGTACACCTTGCCGTCCGCGGCCGACCGCCAAGCCGCCATCGACGCCGTCCAGGTCGAGTACTGACCAGACCGGGCGGACCCTGGCGCAGACCTTGACTCAGAGCAGGAGGCGCTGGGGACGGAGCGGACGGCGGCCATGGCGGTCGAGCTTGGCGAGCTCGGCGTCGACGTCGACCTGGATAACCCCGAAGAAAGTTCACGTTCTCCGAATGCGCCGGGGAGATGTGCGCCAGCAGCTCGTCGTCGACCCGGCGGCCCTCGGCGCGCAGCTGCGCGACCGCCAGCCCCTAGTAACAGGTCGTCCAGCCCACCACGGCGTTGGTCAGCAAGGTCAGGCACCATGCCTGCTCGGTCTGCTGGATGAGGTGCCGTCCGCGGACCGCGCCCTGGTGGGCGTAGTGCAGGTCGCGACGCAGCGCGTGCAGGCTCTCGCCCTTGTGAGCTGCCGGGCGATCTTGCGCCGGTAGGTCGGATCGGCCAGGTACCGGGCGGCGTGGATCGTGCGGCGCAGCGCCCCGTACTCCTTGAGCGCGGCGGCCAACGTGTTCTGCCGGGCGGCCGCCGACCACTTGCCGACGACCAGGGAGGCGGTGGCGTTGCCGAACTTCAACGAGCCGGCCACCCGCAGCAGATCATCCCAGCAGGCGGTGATCAGCTCGGCGTTCAGCCGCTGGGTGAGCAGCGGCCCGGCCTTGGGGTAGCGGCGGGCGAACTCGGCCGGCGGGCCGGTCCGGTACAGCGTGATCTTGCCCAGGTCGCGGATCCGTGGCGACAGCTGCAGCCCCACCAGGTCGAACAGGGCGAAGTTGACCAGGGTGACCCCGTGGGTGTCGGTGGCGTGCTCGGTGATCGGCAGGTCGGTGGCGTTGCCCAGCAGCTCGTCCAGCACGTCGGCAGGTCGGTGGCGTTGCCCAGCAGCTCGTCCAGCACGTAGTGGGCCTCCCGGTGGGTGGCCACGAGCACCTTGGTGCCGTAGGTCGAGTGCTGGTCGGAGACGTGGGTGTAGGTCGACAGGCCCTCGTCGGCGAAGTAGCGCGACAGCGCCCGGGCGGTCAGCGACTTGCCCTTGGTGGGGAACCGCTGCCGTCGGATGACGACATGGTGCCACCGCCGAAGACGCTCGTCAGCGGCAGCCGGTGGTGGTAGTTGACCAGCACGGTGTTGGCCGCCCGCAGCGTCTCCTCCCGCAGGTAGCAGGTTGCGCTTGAGCTCGCTCGACCGCGCGCTCGAGTGGGACTGCTTGCCGCCGCCGTGGGTGAAGCAGTCCAGAAAGCCGGTGTGGTGGTCCAACTCGACCAGCAGCGACGCGATCGACGCGAACGGCAGCCGCTCCACCAGCTCCGCCTTCAGCGCCGCCGCCTCGGCCGGGACGTCCTCGGCCGACAGCGGCGGGATCACCAGCTCGCCACGCTTGCCGCGCCACTGCTCGCCGGTGAACAGGTACGACTCCGGGTCGGCGTAGCGGCGCGACCCGGGCACCCACACGTCGCCGGACCGCAGCCCATCCCGCAGGCCAAGCAGCACACACAGCTCCCAGAAGTGCCGGTAGGCGGTGGCGTCGCCGGCCTGGCGGGCGGCGTCCAGGTACCCCTGGTAGCGGGCCGGGACGAACCCGGTCGGCGTGCCGTCGGGCACGCGGCGTGCCCCGCTGGCGTTCAGCTCCTTGAGGACCGCCACCGCCGCCAGCAGCTCCTGCGCGCCGGTCCCGCCGGCAAACGCCACGGCGTTGAGCACGTCGGGGGTGAACTGCCGCAGGTGGGCGTAGGAGGCGTCCAGCACGCCGAGCTGGCCGTGGTCGCGTGGCAGCCGCGACCGCGCCTGCGCGAACGCGGCCCGCAGCCGCGCCATGCCGACCCCCGCCCGCAGCAGCCCGCCGACCTGCTCGTCGGGGATGGCGGGGTCCAGCAGGACCGGCAGGATCGCGTCCAGCAGCGCCTGACGGTCCTCGCCCGCCTTGGCTCGCTCGACCAGCTGCTGGTCGGTCTTGTGCCGGGCTCGGGTCTCGCGGGCCGAGATCGCCTGGTCGAACAGCTGGACCACCTCGTCCGGCACGTCGGTCGCCGACTGCGCCAGCAGGGTCAGCAAGATCGGATAGCGGCGCTGCGGCTCGCGCCGCTCCAGCGCCTGGTTGCTGGACCGGCGCCCCACCGCAGCCAGGAACCGGCGCCGCTTGGTCGGCAGCAGCGACAGGTCCATGGTGTGGGCGTCCAGCCGGCGCAGGAACCGCAGCTTGGCAAGCTCGGTCTTCACCGCCCCCGGTGACGGCTCGGTCGGCGCCTTGCCCAGCCAGTGCAACCGGGTCGAGCCAATCTCCGGGTCGACCACCAGCAGCCGGTCCAGCTCCGCCACCAGCGTCGGCGTCGCCTCCAGGATCGGCGCGACCTTGTGGTAGGTCAGCGTCTGCGCGACCGCGCGGGCCGTGGCGACCCGCTCCAGCAGCACCACCACGCCCGGCCGGATCACCTTCGCCAAGATCAGGTACTCGCAGGCCAGCCGAAACAGCAGCGACGGCGCGTCGTGCTCCATCGCCCGCGCCAGCAGGAACTCCTCCAACTCCTTGAGCCCAGCGCCTTGGCCGGCCGCCAGCCCAGGTAGTGGGCTGCCGCCCGCAGGTGCTCGGTGCGGGTCTGCTCGCGCTCGCCGTAGCGGCCAAGCGCACCAGCGGGAACCTGGAGGCGTTCTGCCAGCCGGGCGACCGCCGCCGACGGCGCCGCCCCGACGTCGTCAGGTACGAACCCAGCCACGGCAGCGTGCACAGCTGCACCGCCAGGCCCAACCGGTCGGCCGGTCCCCGGCCGCGCCCCGGGTCGATGAAGGCCGTGGCCGCCGGGGTCAGCGTGCAGAACCGGATTAGCTCTTCCCGGCTGACGTCCGGGAACGATCGCAGCCGCTCCAGCTCCTCGTCGGAGAACACGCGGGTCGCCACCCGGAAGGCCTCCTGCGCCCGGCACCATCCAATGGCCGACCGGACGCCAGCGCCCCCTCTGGACCACCACGCCAGCCACGCCGGTCGCAGCAGTCGAGCACATCACGACAGCCGGTGATATCCGTTGTTTTCTCGGTGAGTACTACCGGGACCCCTGTTGGACGCGCTGTTCGACGAGGGTCTTGAGGTTTCCGAGCACGCTGCGCAGCATGCCCGCCCACATGCGGCTCAGCTCGTCCTCCCTGGCTGGGTCGAGCGCCGCAAAGCTCGACTCCCAGATGATCCGTGCGCCGCCACGCTCGGTCTGGCTGGGCTCGACGGCAAAGCGGCCTTGGTTGTCGGTGACCGGCAGGCCGCCGTCGATGACATACCGGTAGGAGCGGGTCGCCGGGGAGTAGTCGAGGATCTCCTCGTGCTGGGTGTGCCCGTCGGCGAAGGTGCACCGCCGGATCATCCCGTCCACTTCGACCTTGGTCACGCCGGGGATCCAACGGCCGACAGCGGCGAGATCCCCCAGGACCTCCCAGGCGGTGGCCGGGTCGACGGCAACGTCAATGGTGTGGGTGAACGTCGGCATCGATGCTCCTTTCAACGCCGCGGTGGCTCGCCGTAGGCTATCCTCAAGTGGTCACTTTCACAAGTCTCTACCTGTAATAGCTGGTGGGGAGGTCGAGCATCATGAGCGCCGAAGCCGTCCTGAAAGCCCTCGCCGAGCCCAGCCGGCAGGCAATCTTGCGCCTGGTACGCGTCACGCCGCGCTCGGTCGGCGAGATCGCCGAGCAGGTCGACATCACCCAGCAAGCGGTCTCCCAGCACCTGCAGGTTCTCAAGGAGGCCGGTCTGGTGGCTGCCCACCGCGAGGGCACCCGGCGGCTGTACGCCATCCGGCCCGAAGGTCTGGAGTCGCTTGACCAGTTCCTGGCCGAGCTGTGGCCAGCTGGGCTCCGCCGCCTGAAGGCCGCCGTGGAGTCCGACGCGGTGCAGACCGTTGAGGCTGCGATGGAGGGCGAGGACACGTGACGGCCAGCGCACCCTACACCGCCTCCGTGCACATCGACGCCGACCCCGACCGGGTCTTCGACTACTTCACCAGGCCCGAGGCGATCCTGCAGTGGATGGGCCAGCACGCCGCGCTCGACCCGACCCCCGGCGGCCAGTTCACCCTCGACATCAACGGCGTGCCGGTCCGCGGCCGCTACCTTGTGGTCGACCGGCCACGGCGGCTGCTGCTGAGCTGGGGGCATGCCGGCTCCGAGCGACTGCCGCCCGGCGCCTCCACCGTGGAGGTCACCCTCACCCCCCGCGACGGCGGCACCACCGTGACGATCGTGCACGCTGGCCTGCCCGCGCGCGAGGACCGCCAGCACCGCCTGGGCTGGCCCCATTTCCTGGACCGGCTCGCCATCGCCGCCGCTGGTGGCGACCCCGGCCCCGACCCTTGGGGCGACGGGCCTCCAGTCACACCGCCCGCCACCGGCCCATACCCGACCAGCCAGGAGCGTCGAAGACCCGGCGAACCGTAGCCCAAGCAGCCGCAGGGCCTTCGAGCGCGCGCCAGGCCACGCGGTGGGGTGAGTCGCTGAGGGCTGTGGCGTCTCGGTGCGAGGGAAGCGCTCCTGGTCGTAGGTTTCAGCAACCCGGCCGGGTGCGCTGATGAGCAGCGAGGACGGGGTCACCTGGATGGCGACCCGGCTGGGTTCCTGGCGGCGGGGCGTAGGAGGTCGAGCGTCCCCGGGTGACGCTTTCGCTGTTGACCTCGAAGGGCTCGGCGACCTGGCTCACCGCTTGGAGGTGTCAAGCCGGCGCTGCTTGCGTGGTGAGGGACGACCGTGTTCGACGTAATACTGCAGGTCCTGGAGGAACCCTTTGGCGACGCGGACGAGCTGCGCGCGCAGCAGCAGGTACGGCAGCCATCCGAGCACACCTTGGGGCTGCACCGTGGCGTGCAGGCTGATCCGGGTGCAGTGCTGATCGATCGGCTCGACGCGCCAGTGGTTGTGTGCCGCCTTCAAGAAGCGGGGGTGCTGCTCGGCCTGGTAGGTCAAGGTGCGGGTGGCGTCGTCGTAGGCGATGAGGCGCTCGGTGATCTGAGGGACCAGGCGGACGCCGGTGTGGCAGACCCGCCCGGCGACCGGCGCGTCCAGGGTTGCTGGCTGGGCTGCCCGGTCGGTCGGCGTGGCGCTGGCCAACGCTGGGATCGGCATCGACGCTGGGATCGCAGTAGCCCACGCGCCGATGCGGTCGAACTGGTGGCCGACGACTTCCCAGACGGCGTCTGCGGGGGCGTGGACGATGAGGTGCGCGGCACATCTCGTTTCTGGAGACGGGCCGCTCACGTCCCAGCCAACAGATGGTGCTGCGGCTCGGCGCGGCCCTCGACGTGCCGGTGCGGGACCGCAACCAGCTGCTGCAGGCGGCCGGGCTCGCCCCGGCCTATCCCGAAGCTGACGTGCAGACGCCGGCGCTGGAGCCGTTCCGGCGGGCCATGGACCGGCTGCTGGCCGCCCACGAGCCCTTCCCGGCGCTGGTCGTCGACGCGCACGCGCGCGTGGTCGCCGCCAACCGGGCCAGCTCGACCCTGTTCGGCAGCGGCCTGGTCGGCAGCAATCTGATCGAACGCTACCTTGCCGACCCGGCGGTCCGGACCGCCGTCGTGAACTGGCCAGAGATCGCCTGGACCGCGCTGGACCGGCTCCACAAGCAGCTCGAACGGACACCCTTCGACGGCGAGCTGCGCAGGCTGGTTGCTCTGGCCGAGGCGGCCGTGGCCGGCCTGCCCCGGCCGCAGGGGGTTGAGCATGGCCTGGTCGCCTGCCCGTGGTTCCGCGTGGGCGACGCCGTGATACGCACGATCGCCATCGCGGCGCGGTTCGACACCGCCATCGACGTTGCCTTGGACGAGCTGCGCATCGAGCTGATCTACCCGCAAGACGCCACCGCCGAGCGGTACTTCCGGGAGGCGCACCCGGCGTAGCGGAGCCCTACATCGCCACCAGGATGCTGAACTCCGGTAGGCCCAGTGGTCCAGTCGGCCTGAGGGGCACATAAACCCTCGATCACGCGCACGACCAGCGCGTCCGTAGGATCGGACCTCCGTCCGGAAGGAGGCCCGATCCATGCTCTTCGCTCTCGTCTACTGGCTCCTGCGCCGACTGATCGGCCTGACGGCAGGGTCGGTGGGGTCCCGGCACAACGACGTCGAGGTCCTCGTCCTTCGCCATCAGCTCGCTGTGCTCAGGCGCCAGGTGAGCCGCCCTCGCCTCCGCCAGCGCAATCGGCTGCTCATGGCGGCGCTCAGCAGAAGCTTCCCCGCCAGCGATGGTCGGCGTTCCTGGTCCGTCCGCAAACACTCCTTCGGTGGCACCGCGAGTTGGTGCACAAGAAGTGGACGTACCATCATCGACCAACCGGCGGTCGACCGCCCATCGCCCAGGACGTTCGTGGCTTGATCCTGCGGATGGGGAGGGAGAACCCTCGGTGGGGATGCATGCGGATCAAAGGAGAGCTGGCCAAGCTCGGCATCACGATCTCCGCAACCACGATCCGGACGATCCTGCGCCGCCACGGGCTCGGACCTGCTCCACGGCGGTTGGGCCCGACATGACCTCCGGCCGCCCGACCCGCCGCCGGATTCCGCCGCGGCGACGAGCGCTCAGCGTTCCGTTCGAAGGCGCGATGTCCTTGGCGGGCTCATCCACGAGTACCAACTCGCTGCCTGAGACGCAGATCACGAGTTTCCGTGCCTCTCAGGCAGCATCCGATCGGCCAGGATCACCACACCCACCTACTCGCAGCCTCCCGAATGCACCTGTCCGCCTTCCAGGCCTGGCGGCGTCGACCAACGACAGCACACAGTCACCGGCCGCGCACCCCGCAACGGGTGCGCAGCCTGGGTATCGCCGCAGGATAATCTGCGCGGCGCGCAATCTCCTCCCGTCAGGCCAGGGAGAGGAACAGCCGTTCGAGCCGGGCCTGGTCGATCGAAGGCTCCTCGCCGGCGGCCTCGGCTGTCACGCACTGCTGCAGCCCGCTGGCGATGATTTTGAAGCCGGCGCGGTCCAGCGCGCGGGAGACGGCGGCGAGTTGCGTGACGACGTCAGCGCAATCGCGACCGTCCTCCAGCATGGCGATGATGCCGCGGATCTGGCCCTCGACTCGGCGCAGCCGCTTGACCGTGTCGCTGACGGCGCTCTCTTCGAGCTGCATGCTTCCTCCTGCTGTGGCCTTGCCCCTTGGATCGGGTTCCCGGCGGCTACCCGCTCGAGCCGCCCGGCGCCGCACAAAGATGATACCCCAGGGGGTACTTGCGGTCTGGCCGAAAGTTTGGCTATGGTGGTTTAGATACCCCGGTGGGTATCTGAACGAGATCGATGATGTGGACCTCTCGGACGAGGAGTCCGCCATGGTGGAGATCATCCCGATCGACACGCCGAGCCTGGGTGACCGTAGCTATCTCGCCCACGACGGCGAGGTCGCGCTCGTGGTCGACCCCCAGCGTGATCTCGACCGTGTGCTCGCCCTCGCCGATCGGCACCGAGTGCGCATCACCCACGTGTTCGAGACGCACGTCCACAACGACTACCTGACAGGTGGCCTGGCCCTGGCGAAGGCGACCGGCGCCGCCTACCACGTCAATGCCGACGACCCGGTTGCCTTCGCGCGGGTGCCGGTCTGCGACGGCAACGCCATCAAGGTGAGCGGCGGCGTGCGGGTGCTGGTCCTGGCGACCCCTGGCCACACCTTCACCCACCTCGCCTTTGTCCTGGAGGTCGACGGCACGTCGGTCGGGGTGTTCACCGGCGGCTCACTGCTGTACGGGTCGGTCGGCCGGCCTGACCTGGTCGGGCCCACCCACACCCCGACCTTGGCCCGCCTGCAGCTCGGCTCGGCGCGACGGCTGGCGGCGGAGCTGCCCGATGCCACCCCGGTATTCCCAACGCACGGGTTTGGCAGCTTCTGCTCGGTCAGCCAGTCGGAAGCCGGCTCGTCGACGATTGGGCAGGAGAAGCGGGGCAATCCGGCGCTCACGCGCGGCGAGGGTGACTGGGTCGAGATGCTTCTGGCGGGGCTGGACGCCTGGCCTGCCTACTACACCCACATGGGCCCGGCCAACCTGGCCGGCCCCGACGCGCCCGACCTGTCACCGCCGGCGGCGGCTGACGCCACTGAGCTGGGCCGGCGGCTCGACAGGGGCGAGTGGGTGGTCGACCTGCGCTCGCGCATGGCGTTCGCCGCCGCGCACGTCCCTGGCACGCTGAGCTTCAGCCTGGACGGGAGCTTCGCCACCTACCTTGGCTGGCTCCTCCCGTGGGGCACTCCGCTGACGCTGCTCGGCGAGACGCCAGAAGAGGTGGCCCAGGCGCAGCAGGAGCTGACCCGAATCGGCATCGACCGGCCGGCAGCCGTGGCGACCGGGCCGCCGGAGCGGTGGGCCGACGCCGCATCCCTGGTCGGGCTGCGGCTGGCGTCGCTGCGGGAGCTGGCCGCGGCCCGGTCGGAGCCCGACGTGGTCGTGCTCGACGTGCGACGCCGCCTGGAATGGTCGGACGGGCATGTCACCGGCGCCATCCACATCCCGCTGCACGAGCTGTCAGGTCGGCTCGCCGAGGTGCCAGCAGGAACGGTCTGGGTGCATTGCCACAGCGGCTACCGGGCCACGGTCGCCGCGTCGCTGCTCGCCGCCCACGGTCGTGATGCCGTCGCGGTCGACGATGAGTTCGAGAATGCCGCCGCGGCCGGCCTGCCCCTCGAGCAACCCCGAGGAAGCGACCACGTGGGCGCAACCATCCCCGCACGCGACGCGCTGCCCGCCTGGCGACGGGTCCTCGCGGTCGTCGCCCACCCCGACGACGAGGCGTTCGGTCTGGGTGGCCTGCTGGACGCCTTCCACGATGCCGGCGCCGAGACGACCGTGCTCTGCTTCACCCACGGGGAGGCATCGACGGTGCGCGGCGTGCCCGGCGACCTGCACGAGGTCCGCGCCGCAGAGCTGCGCGCGGCCGCCTCGCTGCTCGGCGTTGCCCACGTCGACCTGCGTGACCATCCCGACGGCGGTCTTGCCGCCGTCGCGGAGGAGGTGCTCGCCGACGAGGTCGCCGCCGTGGCTGGGGCGAGGCGCGTCGACGGGATGCTGGTGTTCGACACCGGCGGCGTCACCGGCCACCCCGATCACACCGCCGCCACCGCCGCGGCGGTGCGCGCGGCTCGGTCGCTCGACCTGCCCGTGCTCGGCTGGGTCATCCCCAGCTCGGTCGCCGAGGCGCTCAACGCCGAATTCGGCAGCCGCTTCAGCGGCCGCCAGCCGAGCGAGATCCACCTGACCGTCCGAGTGAACCGAATCCGGCAGCGCCGGGCCGCCCACGCCCATCCCAGCCAGGCGCTTCCAACCAGCGCATTGTGGCGTCGCCTCGACCTGCTCGGCGACACCGAAGGACTGCGCTGGCTGAGCATCCCGGCATCAGCGGGGCCGCCTGCCGGCGCGGGGCGGAATGCACTGGCCGTCGAGACCGTTCATACCCGTGGGGGTATCTCTGGATCGGAAGGGTGAATCGTGATGGCGACAGTCGAGCTGACCAGCGAGAACTTCGACGAGGTGACCAGCGGCAACGACATGGTGCTGATCGACTTCTGGGCCGCCTGGTGCGGGCCGTGCCGCTGGTTCGCGCCGGTGTTCGAACGGGCCGCGGAGCGCCACGGTGACATCGTCTTCGGCAAGGTCGACACCGAAGCGCAGCAGGAGCTGGCGGCCGGGTTCGGGATCATGTCGATCCCGACGCTGATGGTCATCCGCGACAACGCCGTGCTGTACGCGCAGCCGGGCGCGCTGCCCGAGGCGGCGCTGGAGGACCTGATCGGCAAGGCCAGAGCGCTGGACATGGAGGACGTCCGCCGGCAGGTCAGCGAGCAGGCCACCAGCGCCTGACGCGGCGCCCGGCGCCTGCGCTGGAGGTCTGCGATGGAACGCGAGGATTGGGATCGTCGCTACCACGGAACGGAGCTGCTGTGGACGGCGGAGCCGAACCGATTCGTGGCCGCGGAGCTCCAGGGACTACCGCCGGGCCGGGCGCTGGACCTTGGCGCCGGCGAGGGGCGGAACGCGGTCTGGCTGGCCGAGCGTGGCTGGCGGGTGACGGCTGTCGACTTCTCGCCGGTGGCCCTGGACAAGGGACGAGGGCTGGCGCAGGCGCGGGGTGTCAGCGTGGACTGGGTGTCGGCCGACTTGCGCGGCTACCGGCCCGAGCCGGCCGCCTACGACCTGGTGCTGGTGGCCTATATGCACCTGCTGCCGGCCGACCGCGCGGCGATGCTGCGCGGCGCCGCGACGGCGCTGGCCCCGCACGGCACGCTGCTGGTGGTGGGCCATGACCTGGCCAATCTCACCGACGGGGTTGGTGGCCCGCAGGACCCCGCCGTGCTGTACACGCCGGAGGCCGTCGTCGCCGAGCTGACCGGGCTCGCGGTGGGCCGAGCTGAACGTGTGCGCCGGCCGGTCGACACCGAGGCGGGGACCCGCGAGGCGGTCGACACGCTGGTGCTCGCCACCAGCGACTGAGCACGGGCGGGTGGTGGTCTGCCGAGGTGGGGTCCCGGGGCGCGGTCAGAGCGGTGGTCGCCCTTCTCCCAGGACAGCGATGACGAGCGCGACCAGGGCGAGGAAGGCGGTGCCCCCGGCGATGATCCGCAGGGCCGTGGGACGGGTCAGCCGCCGCGTGGCCCCGGCGGGTGTCCACAAGCTGCGGTGATGGAGATACCCGAGCACCCATACCACAGCGCCGAGCGCGAGGACCGCCAGTCCGGCAAGCGGATCCACCCGGATCACGATCCCGCCGAGCGCCAGGAACGACAGGCCCGTCCGGCTCCAGGCCAGCACCGTGCGTTCCCTGGCCAGACCGGGATCGATGTCCTCCATGTCCTCCAGGAGCGTGGCGTCTGAGCCATCGGCGCGCCGGCCGCCGCTCACAGGCCCGAACCTCGGGAGACCAGCACGAGCACGGCGGCCACCAGGGCGACGGCGGCCACCAGCACGGTGAGGAGTCGGGGCAGGTTCGAGTCTGGTAGCGGCTGTCCGAGCCGGAGGGCACGCTGGTTCTGCGTCCACCGTCGGTAGCTGGCGAGGGACAGGACGATCCCCAGGACGATCAGCGGCACCCCGACGATGTGGCGGCCTCCCGGGATTCCGGGGAAGGGGGGGAGCAGTTGGGTGATGGCGAGTCCCGCCACCACCAGCGCCACAGCCGTGCGGTTCCACGCCAGGAAGGTCCGTTCGTTGGCGAAGGTGAAGCGGGCGTCCGGCTCGGTGCCCCCATCGTGCTTGCTCAGCTCACGCATCGCTTGCCTTGCGGATCCAGAACACCAGCACCCCGGCGTCCTCGCTGGACCTGAGCAGCTCGTTGCCGGTGTCCTCCGCCCACGCGGGGATGTCGGCCAGCGCGCCGCGGTCGGTGGCGAGCACCTTGAGCACCTGGCCGGGCTCCAGCAGCCGCATCTGCTTGGTGGTCGCCAGTACGGGCATGGGGCACAGCAGGTCACGGGCGTCGACCACCCGGTCCTCGTTGAGGTTCTCCTGCATGTCGTTTGACCTCCCAGCCGCGCCCCGGGGGCGGTTAGATGAACATCGTCACGTGGGAGCGGCGTGCCTGTGACATGAACGCGGCCGCGCCGCCGAACTCGACGCCGTCGATGAAGTCGGCCTCGTCGTAGCCGAACACTTCCATGGTCATCCGGCAGGCGATCAGCCGGACGCCGATGTCCCTGGCGGCGTCCAGCAGTTCCCCGATGGTCGCGACGTTGTGGGTGGCGAGGCGGGACCGCATCATCCTCGATGCCAGGGGGACCATCCCGGGTAGCGAGGAGACGATGTCGGGGATGGGCATCGGCATGGGCATCGCCGGGTTGCCGACCGGGTCGACCTTCAGTTTCTTGGCGAAGTCCTTGTGGATGATGCTCAGTCCGTAGAAGGTGAAGAAGACCGAGGTGTCCATGCCCGCCGCCGCGGCGGTGGTGGCCAGGATGAGCGGCGGGTAGGCCCAGTCGAGCGTGCCTTTGGAGGCGATGATCGACGCTCGCCTGGCCGCCGGGTCGCGCTTGAAGGCGTGCTCAACCTCCTCGTGCACGATCCTGCGCACGTCGTCCTCGGTCAGTTTCCCCGCGACCCGCTCGGTTGCTGTGTCAGCGTCTTGCCGCATGAACCGTCACCTCCTTGGTCGCCCGTTCCAGCTCGAGCAGCAGCGCCCGCGATGCCTCGGCCCGCTCCTGCCAATGGCGCCCGATTTCACCGAGTACCGCTTCAGTCCGCTGGTGCCGCGCCGCCCATCCGGCCGCCTCGTCCGCCAGCCAGGTGAGCGTTGCCCGGGGGTCCTGGCTGAGCATCGAGCGCAGCGCAACGGCCCGCTCGCCCATGCGCAGCCCCAGGCCAAGCGATCCCGCCGCCCGGGCGAGGTCCCAGCGCGTCAGGATCAGGCCGCTCCGCACCGGCGCCAGCAGGGCGCCGACCAGCGCGCTGGCGTCCTCGCCGTGCTCGGGGAGCCGAGGGGTGTCGCGCAGGTGGAGCGGTGGGGTCGCTGGCGGTTCCAGATCGGACGCCTCGGCGAGCAGTGTCCGTTCCAGCAGCTCGGCCCAGGCGGCGTGGGTTGGTGGTGCGGAGGCGGCCACGGCCCGAGCGTAGGCTACGGCCCAGGTGAGCAGGTGCTCCCACAGCAGGGCGCGGCGCGCATGGCGCCACAGGGCCTGGCGGGCGGGATCCCGCTCGCCGTCCTCGGCGTCCCCAAGCGTGGCGTGCAGGCCGAGCAGCGCCGCCAGGTGGTCGGGCTCGGGCGGCGGGGTAAGGTGCAGGGCCCGCCAGAATCCGGCGACCCGGTCGGCGGCCTCGCCGCCGAGCATCCCGTCCGCTCCGAGGTAGACCGACGCGTAGGGGACGAGCTGGAAGCCGAACAGCTCGGTGTGGTCGGCGGCGTCGATCCGGCCCGGCAGGCGCAGGGCCTCGGCGACGGCCACGTGGGCGGCCTCGGGCGGCTCGCAGAGCACCCCAAGGGCGCGGAACAGCTCAGGCGTGGCCGCCATCGGAGGCTCCTTCCGGCGCTGGGATGTCCGGCAGGCGATAGGCGGCCGTGCTCGGCTTCAGCGGCCGCATGAGCCAGTAGGGCCGGCGGGTTCGGTCGGGGGAGTGCAGGTCGGCGCCGCGGGTCAGCTCCAGCCACCGCCGGTACGCCTGGTGGGCCTTGCCGGTGTCGACCGTGATGTCGCCGTAGGCGTCGCCCGGTGCGGCCTTGCGGACGCGCACGGCCTGGTGCCAGCAGTGCTGGCCCGAGATCGGGTCGGGGTGGACCGGGAAGGTGAGGTTCTGGTGCACGCCCACGTCGGTCCACCAGATCCGGCGGGTATCGGGATCGGCCGACTCATAGGGTCCCACGCCTCGCTTGCGGGACATCGCCCAGCCGCCGTCGCCCGCGGTCAGGTCCACGGTCGCCATCATCTGGCCCCGGCCGTGGTCGCCGAGCTTCCAGCGGCCCATGTGGTGGCTGCAGGCCACCACTCCGGGCCGGATGCCCTCGGTGACCCACGCCTTGACCACGAAGTGGCCGATCTCGGTCTCCACCCGCACCAGGTCGCCTGGCGCGATCCGCAGGCGGTCGGCGTCGCGGGGATGGATCCACAGCGGGTTGGTGTGGGCCAGCTCGTTCAGCCACTTGGCGTTGGCGCTGCGGGTGTGGATCTGGACCGGCAGGCGGAACGTGGAGATCAGCACCATCTGGTCGGGCTCGAGCCGGCTGGCGTGCACGTGGCTGCGGATGTAGCCGGGCAGCGCGTGCTCCCGCCAGCCCCACTCGGCCAGTGTCCGGGACCAGAACTCCAATTTGCCGCTCGGGGTCGGGAACCCGCGGCGCACTATGCTGTCCACCAGGACCCCGACCGGGCGGCGACCCTGCGGGTCGGGCTCGGGTGTGGCCATGGGGACAAGGTTGACGGCGTCGGGCCTGGGGGCTCGGGAGAACATCCGCCCGAAGCGCCCCACCACCGCGTCCACCAGCTCCTCGGGCGGCACCGCCTCCTCGAACACCGCGCCAACCCCTGCACGGATCTCGAAGGCGCCGTAGCGGCGCATGTACTCCAGCGGGCTGAGGCCCTCGGCCGCGGCCGCCTTGGGCAGCCCCGGGACCGACTGCTCGAAGATGTGGCCGTAGTACTCGTCGACCCCCAGAGGCTCACCCGGACGCTGGAGGGACTCGTGGTGCCTGCGGATCCCGAGGCGACCGTCGGGGTCGATGCGCCAGGACAGCTCGATCCAGAACTCGTTCTCCTCCCACACCTG